>JGI24143J45723_1001555_pt1 | contig 10827 bp, 10 predicted proteins | sample BarGraIncu00432A_FD_45723 | JGI IMG/M metagenome (IMG submission 45723)
TACGGCGTGAATTGTAGCACAGACATGACTAAAACTGAAGAACTTTTTTGCTATATTTGCAACGAATTCGGTATCTTACGTTTCCGGATGGAAACTAACTATCGTGAGGGTAAATGTCATGGATTTGTTCGGATCATCCAGTAAGCACGAAGTCGAAAAACTCTTGAAAGAAAACGCCAAGTTAATCCAAATGCTCGACAATGTGGATAACATCGTCATGCTCTGCGACACCACACATGACAACAAAATCTTCTATATGAACCGGCGTGCCAAGGAACTGCTAAATCAGCATAGGAGTGACCTAAACGCTGGATTACGCGGGGCAGATGTTGGCAACGCGGATGGGAATGCTATCCATCAGTATCACAAAGACCCCGAGCGTATACGCCGTATATTTGGAAACCCGAAATCAAGCTTGCCACATACTGCCGAAATCCCTATCGGCGCAGTGACCTTGCGGACCACAGCGTACCCTATTTGGGATAGCACAGACCCGTCAAAGGTTCTCTGCTTTATGGCATGCTGGAGCGACATCACAGCCGAGAAGGCTGTGGAGGAGCATCAAAGGGCAGATATAGAACGCAAGGATTATCTGGAAAATCGGGTGACTCAGATTGCCACTGCCATGGAAGAAATGAGCATGACCGTGAACGAGGTCGCACGCAATACGGTAAACGCTGCCGACTCTGCATCCCACGTTGCTGCGGACGCTCGTGAGGGACAGAACGTAGTGAGCCAAGCTGTCGCTGAGATGCAGAAGGTCGCGGAGATCGTGCGTAGTTCCGCAACCATCGTAGGGAACCTTGGGCTGAAGTCAGGGAAGATAGGTGAGTTCGTGTCGGTCATCAACGACATTGCTGACCAGACTAATCTCCTCGCCCTTAATGCCGCCATTGAGGCTGCTCGAGCGGGTGAGCAAGGGCGTGGGTTTGCTGTCGTCGCAGACGAGGTTCGTCGTCTTGCCGACCGGACGGTTGCCTCCACTAAAGAGATCCGTCTCATGGTTGAGGAGATCCAGAAGGAAACGGTGCTTGCCGTGGAGTCCATCGAGAAAGGGAAGGCCGAGGCAGAGGTGAGCGAAAAGCTCTCTCACCAAGTTGATGAGTCCCTAATCAATATTGTCCGATCTATCGAGCAAATTGAGAACGTGATCTCACAGATCGCCACGGCGTCAGAGGAACAGGCTGCTACCTCTACCACCATCGCTTGTAATCTTGAGGAGATCATTCGGGGTCATTAGGTATGCTGCTTATGACATCCTCAGGTATTTTGGAAATAATCGAGGCGACATCTTACATGGGGTGCCGCCTCAATCGCGTAATCTGCTGTTTTGCTAGTAGGTTGCGCGATGAGCAATAACTTTTAAAAGAAAGGGAGTCTGGAATGCAATTCACAGCCCGTATAGTTGTAGGTAACTCAATAAGTATTGTTTTAGCAATCGCCTCAACGGCGATTCTTAACCCCAAAAGTGAACTCTGGATTCACGTTGTGATAGGATTGGTCTTACTGGCTGTAATGTCGGTAATCATTGGAGTCGCAAGTGGCTATGCCTTCAATCCGTTGAAGGAAATCGTGGTCGCTCTTGAAAAGGCTGCCAGTGGTGATCTCTCCATCCGTACTGCGGTGAAGGGGAACGGAGAGTTCGCTCGGTTAGGAATAGCATTCAATCGCATGATGGAGGACATGAACAAAGCCATGCGGCAGTTCTTTTCGGTTGCTGACTTGGTACGGGATTCTGTGGCCATGGTTCGTGCGACGACCGACACCATGGCATGTGCTGCTGAGGAGGTTGCCATTCAGGCTGGTAGCATAGCAACAGCCAGTGAAGAAATGTCAGCCACCTCAAGCGATATCGCACGTAACTGCCTGTATGCGGCAGAAAGCGCCCAGAAAGCAACCCAACAAACACACTGTGGGTCCGAGTTGGTCCTAAATAGTGCGCGTCTAATGGACAATATCGCACAGCGGGTCAACGTGTCATCTACCACGGTGGCAGGGCTTGGAAAACGATCTGATCAGATAGGTGCAATTGTTAGTACCATTGAAGATATCGCTGATCAGACTAACCTGCTGGCGCTAAATGCAGCTATCGAGGCAGCAAGAGCCGGTGAGCAGGGCAGAGGGTTTGCTGTGGTGGCGGATGAGGTTCGTGCATTGGCTGAACGGACCACAAAGGCGACCAAAGAGATTGCGACGATGATAAAATCCATTCAGAGTGAGACACAGAGCGCAGTGGGGTCAATGTCGGAAGGTGTAGCAGAAGTCCAACTCGGAACGACTGAAGCGAACCGGTCGGGTGAAGCCTTGGAAGAGATTCTTAATCAGATTAACGACCTGACCATGCAAATAAGCCAAGTCGCTACAGCCGCAGAAGAGCAGACCGCAACCACTCATGAGATCACCGGCAATATCCAGATGATTACTGATGTCGTGAACCGCAACGTTGAAAATGCGCACAGTACCACTCAGGCGACCGCAAAACTCGCAGAGCAGGTGGACAACCTCCATTCGTTGGTAAGCCACTTCCGCTTGGCAAAGGCACTAGAATGGGACGAATCCTTTGCCACCGGCATTAGCAGTTTCGATAATGAGCACAACGTACTATTTAAAATGGTTAACGATTTGCACGATGCGATGCAGCAGAAGCGGAGTAGGGAGGCTGTCGGGCAGATACTTAACGGTCTAGCCGAGTACACAGTCAACCATTTTGCGGCAGAGGAGCGTGCTTTCACTCAGACCAACTATCCTAGCGAAGCCGAGCACAAACAGCACCATAAGAAGCTCGTCGATCAGGTCGTTGAGCTAATAGGCAAGTACAGCTCTGGCGAGACTGTGCTTTCACAGGAGATCATAACCTTTCTTCAAAACTGGCTTATTGACCACATTAAGGGCGTTGACAAAAAATATGGCGCTCATCTAAGCAAAAACGGAATTCGATGACGATAAACTTGTTGCTTCTGTCAGCCGTATGTTCACGATCTACTCGCTCTGGACAATGCATATGTTGGAGCCTATCAAATGGACCTGAGCAAGAATTCATTTTGGCAGATTCTCGACAACCTGAATGATGGTATCTACATCGTTGACAGGCAAAGACGCATAGTCTATTGGAATGATGCTGCTGAACATATATCTGGTTTCACGGCTGGTGAAGTAGTCGGAAATGGTTGTGCCGATAACATTTTATGCCACGTCGATGAATGTGGAACCCACCTTTGTACAGGTGCCTGTCCATTAGCCGCAACAATCGCTGAGGGGACAGCCCATAAGGTTGATATTTTTTTACACAATAAAGACGGTACTCGTATACCAGTCAGCGTCCACGTGAACCCGCTATATGATGATGGAGGTACCGTAATCGGAGCCGTCGAGATTTTCACTGACCTCAGAAACATACTTGCCAACGAAATCAGGCTTAAAGATTTAGAACAGATGGCGATGCTGGACAGGCTCACCAACCTCGCCAATCGCCATTATCTGGATAGAGAGCTTGACGCAAGCTTGGAGGGGAAGAGACGTTACGGCACGCTATTCGGGGTCCTCTTCATGGATATCGACAACTTCAAACGAGTAAATGACGTGTATGGACACGAGGTTGGCGATAGGGTGCTACAGTTCGTGGCAGGGACGATCAGTGCCAACTCACGTCCCTTTGACTTGTACGGTCGTTGGGGAGGCGAGGAGTTTATCGGGATCGTGCGTAATGTAACCGAGGACGATCTAAGGCATCTGGGAGAGCGTTTGCGAAGCTTGGTCGGCGAATCGTATATCCTGATGGAGGATAAGCCGTTGCGGGTGACCATATCTGTTGGCGCAACAATGGTGACGAATTCGGATTCCGCGTTGACTCTGGTCCGTCGGGCAGATGAACTGATGTATCAGAGCAAGGCTGCGGGGAAAAACTGCGTGACCATAGGGTGATTCCGGCACTTGCATATGCATAACCTGACTGGTTCGCGCCGGTATCAGTATCTTACGATCCGTTGATCGCACCCTTGAGCGCGGCGCTCGGTTTGAACGTCAGCACCCTTCGAGCATCGATGGTGATCTCCTCTCCCGTCTGAGGGTTGCGACCGCGCCGATCATTTTTATCCTTCACGACGAAAGACCCAAAACCGGACACCTTCAGCGTCTCTCCGTCGGCCAGCACATCCTTGATGATCGACAAGACTGATTCGACGAGGTCCATGCTTTCCAATTTGCTGAACCCATTTACCGTTGCAATCCGTTCAGCGATATTTGCTTTGGTCATCCGTAGCCTCCTTCCCAATCACACAATATCAGTAGGTTAACGAGTATAACACGCCGGAGATTACACCGACAGGCACTTGAAGTCAAGTGCCGGTTATTCCATGTCCATTAGAAAATAAAAGTGAGAGTTGGCAATACTCTGGCTGCATCAATTTTCAGAGGTCTGTCTATTCAGGGGACGGAAATCCCCAAAGTTTCGGCACCTTTCCTTCACATCTTAGCTGTCGCACACCGCTAATATCACCTGTCCGACAACGGAGTGAAGAAGACCACAACCGGTTCGTCACGATGTTGAAATGAACCGCCGTAAGAGTCCACCTTCTGCCCTAGACCGTTGGCAGGGGCGGATAAAGCCAATGTAAAAGTTGCCACCAGCTACAAAAATATTCAAGTCAAGGGGCAATAGACCGATAAGGTCATAACTCTTACAAGAGCGCGTAGTTGTGAGGTCTAAACCTGTGAGTAAGAATGGAGGTAGAAAATGGATTTTTGGATGAATCTCAAGGTTAAGACAAAGCTTATGGTGATGGTGGCTGTTGCGGTTGTGGTTTTGGTTGGGGTGGTTTGGCTCGGTCTATCTAATATGCGCACCATGGCTGGTGACGAAGAAGGCATGAGCATCTCCGTTAAACATGTTGGGATGCTAAACAAACTGAAGAACGACTTGCTATGTATACGAATAGACCTAGTCTATATGCTCATACTCGAAGATCCAGCAAAACTTGCTGATAAGGCTGAAGATGTGGCTAAGTATAAGCAACGGATCACCGAGGGAATGGCTGCATTCCTAAAAGATAATCCTGAACAAAAGGAAAAGGATCTCCTTGAGACATTCCGGCAGGGATACGAGGAGTACTTGGTACAAGGCGGCAAACTCGCCAAAATGGCGACGGAAAGTGTTGGCAACCCGCAGACTCGGACTATAGCGGTGAATTTCGCCACTGGCAGTGTCGCTCCCCTATATGTGAAACCGTCCACGGCGATAAATGATTTGGTCGAATTTAACGTCAAGACGGCTGCAGAAAGCTATTCCAAGGATGCGACTGGCTACCACACTGCGTTTACTTCAATGATCACATTGAGCGCAGTCGCGGCTCTGTTCATGGCAGTTGTTGGTATGCTGATAGCCAGTTCCATTAGTCGCCCACTAAAAATGGTGTACGATACTTTGGCTCTTGTCGCATCAGGTGACCTAACGGCTCGTTCACCTATCAAGACTCGTGACGAAATGGGGATGCTGGCTGGAGAAGTCAACGTGATGGCGGAAAAACTTCAGGAAACCATGAACCAAGTGGTTCAAAGTAGCTTGAAAGTAGCAGACGCAGCAAACGATCTCAATACCACTGCAGAGCGGATAGCGACAGGAGCTGAGGAGGTAGCTGCTCAGACTGGGACGGTCGCCACTGCCAGTGAGGAAATGGCCGCGACCTCAATGTCGATTGCCCAGAACTGCCACCAAGCCGCCGACGGGAGTGAGCACGCCAGCAGTCAGGCTAGAGTAGGTGCTGAAGTCGTCAAACAAACTGTAGCGGTCATGGGACGTATTGCTGCTCAGGTGACCTCTTCCGCCGCGACGGTAGCAGGTCTCGGGGCGCGTAGCGACCAGATTGGGGAAATTATCGGCACCATTGAGGACATAGCGGATCAGACCAACCTCCTTGCCCTGAACGCTGCCATCGAGGCGGCACGTGCTGGGGAACAGGGGCGCGGTTTCGCTGTTGTGGCCGATGAGGTAAGGGCGCTTGCTGAACGAACGACTCGGGCGACTCGGGAGATTGCTGAGATGATCAAGGCGATCCAGTCGGAAACAAAGGGTGCGGTGGATGCCATGGAGCTAGGGGTACGAGAGGTGGAGTCAGGGACAAGAGAAGCTGCCAAGTCGGGTGAAGCCTTACACGAGATTCTGGACCGAATTAATGAAGTGACTATGCAGGTGAACCAGATCGCTACGGCAGCAGAAGAACAGACCGCGACCACTGGCGAAATCACCGGCAACATTCAACAGATTACTGAGGTCGTACACGATACCTCACGTGGTGCGCACGAGTCAGCAACAGCCGCAGGGCAACTGGCGGGGTTGGCAGGGGATCTGCGGACACTGGTCGGGCAGTTCAGGCTCACATGAGTCTAATACTCCCACTCGCCATGCTCCAGCGGTGCGCGGTTCAGCTAATTTCGGTATTGCGGCCACAATGGCATTAACTGATCCATCAACGCAGTGAACCGGTCGTTGTGGTTCCGCTCCAACAGGTGGTCAGGAACGACTACCCGAATATGGCAATGACGATGCTGGTAGTAAAGGCGATAACGCTTGATGTAACTGTTCCAAAAATGGCAACCATGACCATACATCCCGATTTACCGACTGGTTTGCCGTCTGATTTGCTGACTCTGACTGTTCGGTTTGGGGTTAAAATCGAGGTGGTCTGATGTTCAGTTTTGGCTTGAGGAATGCCGAGGGATAACTCAGTCCTTATTAGTTCTGATACGGCTTTATACGCCTTGGTACGGTTACTTCCGCCTTTTTGTAGGGAACCCTGCCTTGACGTTCTTTCCCCAAAGAAAGCAAGATTTTCCCCTCCGTAGCGATTGATTGATTCGAACACTGTGGGGGCTTGGATTGCTTTTTCGGCAATTGTCTGTATTGTCGGGTGTTCGTGACTTGTGGCAACAGGAGTGATTCGTTTTGGCAACAGGTCGCGGTACAAGCAGTACGTGAACCATGCAGCCACGGAATCCGAGGGTATTGCATGCCAAATACGACCGTAGAGTTGCTTCTCGCCGGTGAATTTCGTATAGAGAATGTTCAACTTGTCGGCATACGCAAGAAGTGCCGGATCTGCCAGTTCATCGCAATCAATAGCATTACTTATAAGGTCGCTGACTTCCTTTCGGTTGGCTCCGGCAGGGATTTTGATACCAAGTTCTTTGGCGTAGGCGACCTGCTTATCAGTCGGCTCATCGTCTGGTAGACGGGTGATGGAAAGGACTGACATTCCGCTTGCTTCAGCTTCTACACGCGCCCTAGCATCATCCATCGCCTCAACTATCTTTGGTTTGATCGGTTTGCCCGTCTTTTGGCTCACGCCGCTCACTTCGAAATAGGGCATATGTTCTCCGTGTTACCAACTGTCAGCAGATGTACTGGGATGCGTCCACGCCGCAGCGTAGTTCGTCGCAGCTCTTCCAAGTGGAGGAATATACTTCGGATTTCTTGATCACCATGCTGCTCCTTTACGGACTTCACTGGTACGGAGAAGTTGCATTATTAGCAGAATTTTCGGTTAGATACCATACATATCGTGCAACTAGGTCATGTTGCTGCCTGAGATAAGGAGTGTACCTCTATCAGCGACTCAGCTCATTGGCAGAGGCTTGACCTAAAATAATTCCAATTCTAATGCGTTTCTGATATGTTATTCCAGCGGTGGGTGGACACTCTGAACCATAATCTCAATGGGAGGGAGGGGGGCGTCCACAGAAACGGGTGAAGAGGATTCTCAGGAAGTACCGATACCCGTCAGATATGTAGGAGACGGCGATCCAGACAGTACTGGAGCAGGGACGGCGTAAACGCCATCGAAGATTGTTTCATTGGATCTGCTGGCTGGTGTGAGATTGGGAGGAATAGAGTAATGGAATACCAAAACCGGCTGGCTGACAACGACAAGCTCCAAGAAATGATCCGAGCGCACCGTCCACTCGACTCGTATGAAGTGACGCAGTTGAAGGAGTATTATCGGATCGGGCTGACGTGGTCCAGCAATGCCCTCGAAGGAAATAGCCTGACCGAGAGCGAAACTAAGGTGGTTCTGGAGGACGGCATCACCATAGGTGGAAAGCCGCTGAAGGACCACTTCGAGGCGGTCGGTCATAGCGAAGCCTTCGACCAGCTCTACAAGCTGGCGGACCATCATGATATCGCTGAAGAAGACATCCTCGGATTGCACCTGCTGTTCTATTACCGAATCGAATCCGAATTCGCGGGGACGTACAGGAAGCGCAACGTCATCATCACTGGGACCGATTTTACACCACCGGCACCCACTGCCGTTCCGATTGCCATGCAGGAGTTCCTAAGCAGTTTACCTGCACTACGGCAGCTTCACCCAGTAGAGTACGCCGCTATGCTGCACCTCACCTTGGTAACCATCCACCCCTTCATCGACGGCAACGGCAGAACTGCTCGGCTGCTGATGAACCTTGCGTTGTTGCAAGCAGGTTATCCGATCACCATCATTCCTCCTATTGTTAGGGGCGACTATATTTCTGCCTTGCTGGATTCCAACAAGGGGAACAACAAGCCGTTCATTGACTTCATATCCTGCTGCGTGTGGGAAAGCCAGAAAGACTACCTGCGTCTTCTGGAGAGCCTCGACCGTAAATAGACCTCGACTTCCGAGGTGACATTCGTCCTTGGTCTGGATGTGAAAATTAACCCTCAATAGTTTTCGAAATAGCTGGTCTGATAGGAGAGTTCACTGCATTCCATCGACAGGCAGGATTTTTTGAAATATGTGAAGTCGCGAGAAGGGGAAAGATTACGCACTTTGAAGGGAGATAAATCATTTGCTGTTTCAAAACCACCTACCGCTGTTTCTGCCGCTGTCACTATATTTGACAATACCCCCTTCCTAAAAGCTTGCGGCTTGCATATGCCCAATTCGATAGCTACGGCCTTGGGGGCAGCAATTGATATAAAAGGCAATCTGACGTACCGCAATGCCGCTGGAGGGCTGATCGTTTGTGGAGACACCACAACCGCTGACCCCCAAAAAATCCAAGTTACAGGGGCAATCTCGTTCTCTAAAATAGGGGATCCACTCCTGACGTCTTGGACGATCATTGAAACGCTGCATGATTTGTTGATAGGGGGTGGACGGTTAGCTCCACCTGAGATATAATAGCACCATCGCCTTTCAAATCTTTCTTTGGAAAAGGAAAAGATCATGCAGATTATAAACAGGCTAAAATCCTTGTTCCACCGCGAAGACCCGGGAGTCGCTCTCGTCGTCGGCATCGTCGGTGCCTTTCTTAAAGCAGCGGAGAAGGAAGCGGCAAATCATCCTCCTCGCCTTGTACCTGAAGGGCATGGTTTCCCTTGCAATATCTCTTTTAGAGTTGCCAACGATGTTTATCAAGGAGAAAAAACCCTTTTGCACGGGGGAGAAGTGATAAACATCTCAGCATTCCGATCGCCTGGTGGCCCATATGATGCCCAGAGGGCAAACGGAGAAACCATACTTCTTGAGCGCGATACCCTGGAACTTTCAGGAAGTATCAAGCCGCACAGCAAGACATGGGGGAAAATCCACCGATGTGCCAAGAGAATGGCAAACACCTATCAGTGTGTGCCGGGGCAAGTCCATAGTCACCAACAATAGCCCAGATTCTATCGTTTATCGCATAGAGGAGCTGCTATGTATTCAACGGCGCTGGTGGCAGGCTATGACTACCCGAATACATATCGCGGCTTTGTTGAAATGTTCCCAGATGACGCCGCTTGTGCAGCGTATATAGCGAAGCTACGGTGGCCCGAAGGCTTTATTTGCCCATCTTGTAAGATGAAGGGCGTTCCTTGGTACGCGAGTCGAGGCCGATTGGCTTGCCGGTTTTGCCGCCACCAGGCGTCAGTCTGTGCAGGCACAATCTTCGATAAGACTCGTACGCCGCTTACAACCTGGTTTGAAGCCGCATGGCATGTCAGCACGGCTAAAACTGGCATGTCAGCTAAGACACTTGAGCGCACCATAGGGACAAGGTACCGAGTTGCATGGACAATGCTACATCGTTTCCGGGTCGCGATGGTAGATTCTGGCCGCAACAAACTTTCAGGCACCATTGAGGTTGATGAAACGCTGATCGGTGGCACCAAAGAGGGCGGCAAGCGAGGACGAGGCGCCGTTAAAGATATTGTTCTCATAGCCATCGAAATCCTTGAGCCGAAAGGCTTCGGACGTGTGAGGATGCGCCACGTCCAAGATGCATCCGGCGGCAGTCTTGTGCCCTTTGTGTGCGACGTGGCAACCCCAGGGTCTCTTATTCACACCGATGGTTGGAGTGGCTATACCGGACTCGAGAAGCATAAGTTCGCTCGGAAAATCACGGTGCAATCGTCTTCGGATGATCCGGCCCACGTATCAATGCCGGGTGTACATCGAGTCGCCAGCCTCTTAAAACGATGGATACTTGGTACCCATCAGGGATGCATTGTATCCGAACACTTACAATCGTACTTAGAAGAATTCACCTTCAGGTTTAACAGGCGAACATCCAATAGCCGTGGCCTTTTGTTCAGAAGACTCCTCGAAAGAGCGGTAGTGACTGGCCCAATCACTGAGCGTGAGGTAACATATGGATACGATTGGAGTTAATGCCCACAGGTGGAGCTAACCGCCCACCCCCCTTGTTGATTTTATGCAGGGCTGGCGGCGTGCTCGGTGAGCAGGGGGAAGGATATATCGTCCTCAACCACCTGTCAATCGGCGTTGAAAATTGACCCACCATCGGCGTCCAAAATTGACCCACCCCAGGCAGTAGTTTTTAGCGTTTGAGCCTCGTTTTTATTCTCCAGCT
>JGI24143J45723_1001558_pt1 | contig 10799 bp, 10 predicted proteins | sample BarGraIncu00432A_FD_45723 | JGI IMG/M metagenome (IMG submission 45723)
CCCGGCAGCAGGCCACACCGGCCCCGGCCCCGTTCCAGCAACAGGGGGGGGGCTTCTTGAGAAGCATGGCAGGCGGGGTAGCGGGTGGTATGCTGGGGAGCATGCTCTTCAGTAGCTTTGCCGGAGCCGGGGGCGCTATGGGTGGCGCCAAGGGGAGCGGCATCGGATTGTTTGAAATCATTCTCTTAGCCGGCGTCGGCTACCTTATCTATCGCTATATAAAAAGCAAGAGGTCGAACCTCTTAACCAACGCTCAGGGGTTTGGAGCGTTTCAGGGGGGCACGGTAATCCCCATCGCCAACTCACAGCAAAGTTATGAGCCGGAATCAAATGACCTGGAAACGGGCCTGGCCCAGATCCGGCAAACTGATATGACTTTTGATGAAAAGCGGTTCAACGACACGGCAATGGACATCTTCTTCAAGATTCAGGGAGCCTGGATGAATCGGGATTTGATGCCGGTAGCCGGGTCGGTTACCGACGAGATGAAGCGGATATTCCAGGCAGACCTGGACCAGTTATTACGGGATAAGCGAGTCAACAGACTGGAAAATATCGCCGTCAGGAGTGTGGAGGTTTCCGAAGCCTGGCAGGAAGCGGGGCAGGATTATGTCACGGCGTTGATTTATGCCAACCTGCTTGACTATACAACCGATGATGTGACCGGAGCAGTCGTAATCGGCAGCAAAACAGAGCCTGTAAAATTTGAGGAATTTTGGACTTTTACCCGACCGGTTGGCAACAATCCCTGGCGATTGTCCGCGATCAGCCAGAAGTGACCGGCGCGACGCCGGACCCCGGAGTGTCGTAACTCGCAAACGAGAGCTGTTAAGGCAACCCTCGAGGAGGTTTGTTTATGAAACTGGTCGATCACCTCACTAACCTTCCCCGGCCGGTTGTCACGACGTTGGCATTGCTGGTCTGCGCCGCGGTGGGGGTGATCGATGGCTTGAGTGGCCCTGAGTATTCGCTAGTCCCTTTTTATCTGGTTCCCGTAGCATTGTCGGCCTGGTTCGTGGGGAGACGGGCCGGCTATTTGCTCGCCTGTTTGGGTGCCTTGATCTGGCTCATGGCAGAGATGGCAGGAAGGGATCATTCCAGATTGGATTTTGCAGTTTACTGGAACGACTTCATGGAACTGCTGCTCTTTCTCCTGACGGCCCTGGTCGTCTCGGCCCTCAAAGGGGCATTCGAACGGGAAAAAGCTATTGCTCACACCGATCATTTGACCGGTTTGCCTAACCGTCGGCATTATTATGAGATTGTCACAGCAGAGATGCGGCGCAACCACCGCTATGACGAACCATTCACCGTCGCCTACCTCGACATCGACCACTTCAAGAATGTCAATGACACCATGGGCCACGAGGAAGGAGACAAACTGCTTCGCCAGGTGGCCACGGTCATTGCTGTAGCCATCCGGGAAACCGACACGGTCGCCCGCCTCGGAGGGGACGAATTCGCACTCCTGTTCCCGGAAACAGCCGGAGATTCGGCATTGTCTGTTGCTGCGAAGGTGCGACAGCGGTTGGGAGCCGACGTGGAGAGTCGTTGGCCGGTCAGCTTCAGCATGGGCCTGGTGACCTACCTGAAATCACCCGCTACCGTCGACGAGGTGATCGGCCGGGCCGATCACCTCATGTACCAGGTAAAAGATGGTAGCAAGGATGGCCTGCGCCGTGAGGTGGTCGGCGGATGACCTGCCTGTTGAAAACCTTACCTATGCAGAAGGCTGGCATCGGCACGACGACATCCCAAGGAGCAATAACGTGACAACAAAGGAATCATCCGGACTCCGGTCCATCCGGGAATTTTTCTGTTCGATTAAACTGGCCATGTTTCTCCTCATCACCCTGGCGGCCATCTCCATCATCGGGACGGTCATCCCTCAAGGGCCACCGTCCCAGGAGTATCTGCAGACCATCAACCAGAACAAGTTGCAGCTCTACCAGGCTCTAGGCTTATTCGACATGTATCATTCCTGGTGGTTCATCGCGCTGCTTTCCCTGCTGTCGGTAAACCTGGCCGCCTGCTCCACCAGGCGACTCCCCGGTATCTGGCGAACCATCTCCCGGCCGATGACCGTCCTGGACCAGGGGCTTGAATCCACGCTGACAAACCTGACCAGGATCGAGGCCTCGGGGGATGCGGCGGCCCTCAGGACCCGAGTCGCCGGGATTTTGAAGGACGAATTCGCCGACCCGATCATTACCGAGGAGGGCGGAGCCTTTCACCTTTTTGCCCAGAAGTCCCCCTGGTCCCGGTTGGCGGTGTATGCCGTGCATCTGAGCATCCTCGTCATATTTGCCGGCGCCATCATCGGTTCATTATTCGGCTACAAGGGGTTCGTCAACATCCCCGAGGGCGAGAGCGTCGACAAGGTCACTTCCCGCTCCGGAAAGGAGATCCCTTTCGGCTTCGCGCTGCGTTGCGAAAAATTCAGCGTCGCCTATTATCCCGGCGGATCCCCAAAGGAGTTCAAGAGCATCCTGACCTTGCTGGAAAACGGAAAGCCCGTTGCGGGCTACGACCGTGTCCCGGTTATTGTCAACGACCCGCTCAGCTACAAGGGAGTCACCTTCTATCAGTCGAGTTACGGGAAACTCGGGAGCCACGAGTTCACCTTAAGCGAGCCGGACGGCAGCAATCCGCAACCGCTTACCATCCAAAGCGGTGGATCCGCACGACTTCCGGACGGCAGCGGAATCTGCCTCCAGGAGACCACCCAGGACATTTCCGGCGAGGAACCCGGGCTGAGCGGGCCTGCTGCCATGGTGGAGGTTCACCTGGCAGGCGGCGAGAACAAGTCCTTCATCGTCTACGCCGACAATCCGGCGCGGAACCGGCTGAGCGTCGACTACACCGGGGGAAAGCTTTTGCAGTACAAAGGGGGAGAAGATTCCATGTACACCGGCCTGCAGGTGGCCAGGGACCCCGGCGTATGGATCGTCTGGCTCGGTTGCGCCCTGATGGTGGCGGGCATCTACGTCGCGTTCCTGATGTCGCACCGGCGCATCTGGGTGCGTGTCGAAAACGGGGTGGTGACCATCGGCGGGAATGCCAACAAGAATCAGGGCGGCTTTCAACTTCTCATGGAGCGGCTGGTGACTAAACTGAAGCTCAAACTTGCTCCGGAGGACGACAAATGACCAGTTCATTGCTCTTTAACCTGACCACCATCGCCTATCTGGTCTCCACCCTGTGCTTCTTCGTGCACCTGGCCTCACGAAACGCCCGGGCCGGCGCTGCCGGCAGCTACACTGCCTATGCCGGACTGCTGGTTCAAACAGCCGCCATCATTTTCAGGTGGAAGGAGTCCTACGACCTGGGGATGGGACACGCCCCTCTGTCGAACCTTTACGAGTCGGTGGTCTTCTTCGCCTGGACCATCATCGTCATCTTCGCCTTCGTCGACCTGAAGTTCCGTTACCGGATCATCGGCGCCTTTGTGGTTCCCTTTGCCCTGCTCGGCATGGCCTGGGCACAGTTGGAGCTCAGCAACAAGATCGAGCCTTTGGTGCCGGCACTGCAGAGTAACTGGCTGCTTTACCATGTAGTGACCTGCTTTCTGGGTTACGCCGCTTTCGCCGTTGCCTGCGGGGTTTCCATAATGTACCTCATCGCCACACGCGCCGGGCATGATAAGAAAACAAATAAAGGGGGGATGCTGGCCATGTTCCCGCCCACCCGGTTACTGGACGATATCAACTACAAGGCGATTATGATCGGATTCCCGCTTTTGACCCTCGGGATCATCACCGGCGCCGCCTGGGCCAACTACGCCTGGGGCACCTACTGGAGTTGGGACCCGAAGGAAACTTGGTCTCTGATCGTCTGGTTTGTGTACGCGGCTTTCCTGCATGCTCGCATGACCCGCGGATGGGTGGGGCGCAGGGCGGCCTGGCTCTCGATCACCGGATTTGCCTCGACTATTTTCTGTTACCTGGGGGTAAACCTGCTGCTTTCCGGCCTGCACAGTTATGGAGGATGAACCTCCCGGATGGAAGGGTGAAAACACTGGACAGATTCATTACCGTCTCGTGCTGACCTCCGACGTGGCTAGGTGCGCCGTCGAGGCCAGGCTTACCAGAAAGGCGGAAGAAATGGGAATTCACAGCCGGGATCTTGTGGAAAGAATACATACTCTTCCCTCTGGGGCCGCGGAAAGGCTAGCACTCGAGAAGAAAGTCGAAGAAATCTATACCTGGCTGGGAACTGCACCGGCTGAGGATGTCGTCCTCATCACCTTACTGGATGAGCATAAAGACTGAATTGCATAAGCGCGATCAATGAGCCTGGGGGGCTTTTCGAATGAGTCAATGACTCTCGGTCTGGCCTGATGCCCATCACACATCATGTTCGCGGAGGTAATGGAAATGAAAAGAAGAACTTTCTTGAAGTTTCTCTGTTGGTCGGCTCTGTTTCACCAGTGGATGTTGCGCGGGGTAGGCGCCGCCGAGGGCCCGGTCGTCGCTGTTGCCGAGGGGAAGGACTATGCACAGGTGACGCGCAACACCATCGCCGCCCTGGGGGGGATGAAGATGTTCGTCAAACGCGGCGACGTGGTCGTGGTTAAGCCCAACATAGGGTGGGATCGCAATTCGGCCCAGGCAGCCAATACTAATCCGATCGTGGTGCGTGCGGTGGTGGAGGAGGCGTTGCGCGCCGGAGCCAGGAAGGTCAAGGTGTTCGACCGCTCCTGCAACGATGAGCGGCGCTGCTACGTGAACAGCGGCATGACCGCGGCGCTCGCCGGGATGAAAAACGTCGAATTGAAGTTCATCGAAAAAGAGCGTTTCAAGAAGGTGGCACTAAAGGGTAAGGCCCTGAGTAATTGGGAACTCTACGACGAGGCGCTTAACGCCGACGTATTCATCAATGTCCCGGTCGCCAAGCACCACCAGCTCACCAAGGTTACCCTGGGGCTCAAGAACGTCATGGGGGTCATGGGTGGGAACCGCGGCAAGATCCACAAGCATATCGACGAGGCGCTCTCGGACGTGAACAGCGTCCTCAAAAGTCACCTGGTCGTGATCGACGCCACTCGTGTCCTCATCTTCCATGGCCCGCAGGGCGGGAGTCTGACTGATGTGAAATTCCTCAACAAGGTCATCGCATCCCGCGATATCGTGGCCGCCGATGCCTATGCCACAACCCTGTTCGGCCACCGCCCCGAAGATATTTCGGTCACCGTGGCAGCCAATCGCCGGGGGCTCGGGGAGATAAACCTGAAAAAAGTGCGTATTGTCCGGGTCTGATCCTCTATGGAAAAGAAAACCCAGGCTGATTCCTATTGGATCCGGGTGGGGGAATAAATGGCTAGAAAACCTGATTTCATGGAAAACGTGGGACTGACTTCTACAGAGGCCGCCAGAATGCTGGGGGAGGAAGGTGCCAACGAACTTCCCAGCTCCCAGCAGCGGGGAAGCCTGCGCATAGCGCTCGACGTCATGCGCGAGCCGATGTTCCTGTTGCTGGCTGCCTGTGGGGCTATCTATCTGGCCGTGGGTGACCTGCAGGAAGCGCTAATGCTGCTGGCCTTTGTCTTTTTCGTCATGGGGATAACCCTTTACCAGGAGAGCAAAACCGAACGGGCACTGGAGGCCCTGCGCGACCTCTCCAGCCCCAGGGCGCTGGTTATCCGGGATGGCAGCCAGCAGCGCATCGCCGGACGTGAGGTGGTCCGCGGCGATATCATCGTCTTGGCCGAGGGGGACCGGGTCCCCGCCGACGCTCTGGTGCTTGAGTGCACCAGCCTGTCAACCGACGAGTCGCTCTTGACGGGGGAATCCCTCGCGGTTCGCAAGGTCGCTGGTGATGCCTCTTCCCCTGTCGTGCAACCGGGGGGGGACGACCTCCCCTTCGTGTATTCCGGGACGCTGGTGGTGCGAGGTTCGGGGTTCGCCCGTGTGGTTGCCACCGGGCAGCTAAGTGCCATCGGCAAAATAGGGAAGGCACTGCAAACAGTCAGCGTAGAACCGACTCCCCTGCAGCGGGAAACCGGCCGGCTCGTTAAGGTGCTTGCCATTGCGGTCCTGGGGCTCTGCGTCCTGCTTATCCTGGCGTACGGGATCGCTCGCGGAGCCTGGCTCGAAGGGGTGCTGGCGGGGCTCACCCTGGCCATGGCGGTCATGCCCAACGAACTGCCGGTGGTGCTCACCATCTTTCTGGCGCTGGGGGCCTGGCGACTCTCCCGAGTTCAAGTTCTAGCCCGAAGCACACCAGTTGTGGAGACACTCGGCTCGGCAACCGTCCTCTGCGTGGACAAGACCGGCACCCTTACCATGAACCGGATGACGGTAACGGCGCTCCATGCCAATGGGACGCTGCGCAACATCGGCGACTTTCGCAATGACCCGCCGCCGGACACCTTTCACGACTTGGTAGAATTCAGCATCCTCGCGAGCCAACGGGATCCTTTTGATCCCATGGAGCGGGCCATCAAGGACTTCGGCGAACAGTACCTGGCCCATACCGAGCATCTGCACGGCGACTGGCGCCTTGAGAGGGAATACCCGCTCTCCCCTGAGCTTCTTGCCATGTCCCATGTCTGGAGAGCCCTGGAGGGGGCCGACTACGTCATTGCGGCCAAAGGAGCCCCGGAGGCGGTCGCCGACCTCTGCCATTTCAGCGAGATGCAGCAGGAAGAAATGATGGCGGCGGTGACCCGGATGGCTGACGAGGGACTGCGGGTTCTGGGTGTCGCCCGCTCCTACTTTCGCCAGCCGAGCCTGCCGGGAGCACAGCACGATTTCAACTTCGAGTTCCTGGGACTGGTGGGGTTGGCCGACCCGGTCCGGCCGACCGTGGCGGCCGCCCTGCGGGATTGTTACCAGGCCGGAATCAGGATGGTCATGATCACCGGCGATTATCCCGGCACGGCACGGAGCATTGCCCGGCAGATCGGCCTGGCCCGTCCGGAGGAGGCCATGACCGGGCCTGAACTGGATGCCATGAGCGAGGAGGATCTTCAGGGCAGGATCAAAACGGTCAACATCTTCGCCCGGGTCGTGCCTGAGCAGAAGCTTCGACTGGTGCAGGCCCTGAAGGCTAACGGGGAGGTCGTCGCCATGACCGGGGACGGCGTGAACGACGCGCCGGCCCTCAAATCGGCCCATATCGGCATTGCCATGGGTGGGCGCGGCACCGACGTCGCACGCGAGGCATCAGATCTCGTACTGCTGGACGACGACTTTGCCTCTATCGTGCGTGCGGTGAAAATGGGGCGGCGCATCTTTGATAACCTGAAGAAAGCGATGGCCTATCTGCTGGCCATTCATGTCCCGATTGCAGGGATGTCTCTCATTCCGGTACTTTTTAACTGGCCGCTGTTTTTCATGCCCATCCATATCGCCTTCCTGCACCTGATCATCGACCCAGCCTGTTCCATCGTCTATGAGGTGGAACCCGCCGAGGCGGATGCCATGAACAGGCCACCACGCGACCCGAAGGAAGCGCTCTTCAGCAGACGGGTCCTGCTATTGAGCATACTTCAGGGGTTGGGTGTGCTGCTGATGCTTCTGTTGGTGTTTGGTGTCTGCCTCAGTCGCGGACAGAGTGAGCTTGAGGCCCGCACACTGGCGTTCACAACCCTGATCATAGCCAACCTGGGGCTTATGATGACCAACCGTTCCTGGGTCGGCAGTATCGGCAAGATCCTTCGTGCCCCCAATGCAGCACTTTGGTGGGTAACCGGCGGGACAGTCATCTTTCTCGGCCTCGCCCTGAGTATTCCTTTTCTTCGGGGGATATTCAAATTCTCGGAGATCCATCCGGTCGATGTTGTTATATGTGTATGCGCCGGTATTTTGAGCATTGTCTGGTTCGAGTTGTTCAAGGTGATTAGCAGGAAGAGGAACTTCGGCATCCCGAGGAGTTACAGAAACGAGGGCATCAAGGCCGATGAAGCTGCCAAGGTTGCACCAAAATCCAAGTATTAACCCTGAAGCGTTTGAGTCACGGAAAAACCGGCTTAAAACAAAGGAAACATCAATCAATGAGTAGAAAGCACTATCACATACTCGCAATTGTCACGCTTACAGTGCTGATCACTTATCTGCACTTTGGCACAATGCGGCACCTTTCGCCGAGTGTGGTCCTTGAAGAACTTTACTACCTACCGTTGCTTCTAGGCGTGCTTTGTTTTGGTCTTAAAGGTGCGATTATGACCTGGATGTTCCTAACAGCTGCCTATCTGCCTTTCTTTTTTGGCGAATGGACAACGACTTATCCGGAATTGCTTGGTAGGCTTATGCACATTGGGTTTACCGGGGTATTTGCCTCTTTCACATGGTATCTTGTGGAGCGTGATCGGAAAAATATCAAGCGGGCTGAGCAAGACCGCTATCTCGCCGGTATTGGTCAGGTTGCCACTATTATTGTACATGACCTGAAGAACCCTATCATATCCGTTCTTGGATTCGTCCGGCGGATTCGGGAGGGAAAGTGTGATTTAATTCAGGGTGCGCTGATAATTGAGGATTCCGCACAAAGCATGCAGAGAATTGTAAACTCCGTGCTGGATTTCGCCCAACAGTTACAACTGGATCTCAAAGACGTCGATATCAGGAATACCATCGGCGAGCCTATGAATCATGCATGATAAAAGCCGACGCTAAACGAGTCACCCTTTCGATGTGCCTTCCTTCCACTCCTATAATGAAGGTAATTGATAGTGCACAGATCGAAAGGGCCCTGATTAATCTGATCGACAATGCCGTTGACGCTTCGCAACAAGGGGCTCAGGTACGTATTACTGCTTCCACCGGCAAAAAGGGCATTTTAATCACCATCAAGGACCAGGGGGTAGGCATGAGCCAAGAAAACCTGGCAAGCCTGTTCATGCCGTTTTACACTACCAAGATTGACGGGACTGGCCTTGGCATGCCTATCTCAAAGAAAGTCATTGAGGCGCATGATGGCACACTTACTATGAGTAGCAGGAAAGGCATGGGAACGGAGGCGGTAATAAGGTTGCCATATGGTCTATGGAAGAATTGTAACATGTAACGTGCTAACCTGATCCATTCGCAGTTTCCCCTGTTCACGATCAAGCCTCAATTTACCCGGAAAGATAACAACTATGGAAAAGAAAATATATCTTAGCATCATGGCAGCCATTGCAACGGTCGTTGCTGTCTGGTTTTTCGCCCAGCTGGCGGCACCGATAGCCAAGCCAGTAGCCTGGGCGCTTATCATCGGCATTGCGACACTGCCCCATCACGACCGTCTGGCGGGGAAGTTCCCCGGTCACTCTAATCGTTGCGCCGGGGTAATGGTTCTTGCTATAGCCGTCTGCTTCTTACTGCCGGTTGCAGCCCTTATCCTCATGGTGGCTCATAACGCCACCGGATGGTATCAGGACGGGGAACGGCTCGCTCGGGCATTTACGGCACCCGGGGCGGGGACTCTCAGCCATCTTCCCTACGCAAGGGAGATCATCACTTTGGGAGAGCGGTTCGGTATTGATCTTTTCGGTTTTGCCGCAAAGCTGGCTGCCGGCGCTTCACAATATTTTCTTGATGGGGCGACCAATACCGCAAAAAACCTTGGCGAACTCCTCTTCACCCTGGCGGTGGCGCTGTTCATGCTCTTTTTCATCTACCGTGACGGCGAGAGGATCGTGTCTGCGGCCATTATCCGGTTCGCTGCCGATAAGGACAAAACGCGCCGCTATCTTTCGGAAATCCGTGCCACAACTACCGCCGTAACAGTCGGTACGATCTTCACCTGTCTCGTGCAGGGGCTGACCGCCGGTATCGGGTATTATTGCCCGCCCCGATTCTGTTTGGTGCCCTGACGGCCCTGGCTGCGCTCGTGCCGGTTGCCGGCACCGGAATTATCTGGATACCCATTGCAGCTGTTATCGCCATCAACGGCGCCTATCTCAAGGCGGGCCTCCTGGTGCTCTGGTGTATTATTTTCGTGGCACTTGCCGATAACGCGTTACGTCCGCTTGCCATCGGGACTAAAGGCCATATACCTATCCCGGCGATTGTGCTTGGAGCGGTCTGTGGGGTGATCGCACTGGGGATTCTGGGCCTTATCCTGGGACCTGTCTTTTTTGCCATCACCATGACTGTTTGGCAGGATGTAACGAAAGGCGATCTAATGCCAACCATATCACCTGATAAAACAGATGGAATGTGAATCCCCCTCTTCTCGGTTGACAAGAAAAGTTACAGACATTCCAGAAGGTTATTATTAACATAGCGAATCTTAGGTGAATAGAGGAATCGTTACTTAAAACGTAGTCTGGAATTAACGCAGTACAGTAGCTCTCAGATCCAAAATTGACAGCAAGGCACCCAAAGGAGTTACGTCATGAATGAGCTAAATCCCCTTTATCCTCGTACCACAACAGACATAATTGTGAAACAGAACGACCTCATCCGCAAGGTATATGCTTGGATGGGCGCAGGCTTGGCTATTACAGCGTTTATGGCGCTGATAACTCTTTCCTCACCTGCCATCCTTAATGCCGTGCTCGGAAACAAGCTCATATTTTACGGCCTGATAATCGGAGAACTTGCGCTGGTATTCACCTTGTCTGGGGCAATCAACAGACTGAGTGCGGCAACGGCGACTCTCATATTTATTGCCTATGCGACGCTCAACGGCATCACGCTTTCTGTGGTGTTTCTGGCATATACGGCTAACTCGATTACCTCAACATTAGTCATCACCGCAGGCATGTTCGGTGCGATGAGCATCTATGGCTCCATGACCAAGCGAGACCTGACATCATGGGGCAGTTTCCTGTTCATGGGCCTGATCGGAGTGGTAATCGCTTCAGTCGT
>JGI24143J45723_1001560_pt1 | contig 10784 bp, 9 predicted proteins | sample BarGraIncu00432A_FD_45723 | JGI IMG/M metagenome (IMG submission 45723)
TCCTCGCGTCGCGAGCCGGCCACCAGCTCGGCAAGGGTCGCGGCAGCCGCGTCAGCGTCGGCCTGGGCCAGTTTGAGCGCGTCGGAGAGCTCCGCGTCCTCAAGCCGCGCCACAATCTCCCCCTGCCTGACCAGCGCTCCCTCGTCAACGAGCCTCGCGAGTACCCGCCCCGGCACCTTGAAACTCACCTGCACTTCCGTCAGCTCCACGTTCCCCGAAATGCGCAGCGCTCCAGCCGAAGCATCCGGTTTTGCGTGGCGCAGATAGATGACAACGGCAACCACGATCACCGCCAGCGCCCCTATCAAAAGCCCCTTTGTCACATGCACCTCCGCTAGTCCTAAAACTTATAACACCAGTTCGACATTTTTGGAACGCTATATGCTCTTTAGTTTCGACATGCGCCAAACCGTAACTATCCGCTGAGGCGTAAGGGAGGGAAATTATGAGGAAAACGGTCCTGTGCATCCATGATGAGAAGCTGCTGGGGAGCCTAAAAAAGAGGCTGAAGGACCAAGGGTTTGCTGAAATAATAGCGTCCTGCAGTTCCAGCGAGCTGTATGCCGACGCTATGGAGAGCCATCCCGAGGTCGCGGTGCTCGAATATTCGGCTTCCGAGCAGGAGGTGAGCCAGACCGTCAAGAAACTCTGGGAGCGTCTCGGCATCCCGATCATCATGATCGCGGAAAGCGCCGATCTGGAAAGCGTGCAGAAATGGGGAGCATCGATACTCTCCACCCTCCTCGCCAAGCCGGTGCGGGAGGATGAGCTGATGGCCGCCTTGGTGCTCTCGGTCGCCGCGGCCCGCCGGGTCGACCAGCTCAAGGAGGAGATCACGACTCTCAAGGAGAGTATCGAGACCAGGAAGGTCGTCGAGAAAGCGAAGGGACGGCTCATGGAGCGCGACCGGCTGAGCGAGGCTGAGGCCTTCCGCCGGATGCAGAGGCTCGCCATGGACCGGAGGATTTCCATGCGGCAGCTGGCCGAGGCCATTCTTCTGACCGATCGGATCGGCAGTTAGCACCCGCTAAACCCCATACGGGCGTCTTTCCGGGCGCTCAATTTGTGGCAGGAATAGCGCTGCTACAAAAGCCCTTTCCGCTTCGGGTTTGCCGCTACTCCTGCAGTTTATCGGCGAGCGCCCCGGGTTTGGCCGCTACCGGGCCAAATAAGCAGTTGACAGCAGCACACTCAGTACTTATATTTCTATCCAAGTAGAGGGGAGTAGCTATCGGCTTTGCAGAGGAAGCCGACCCGTGCATTTCGTCAAGACGGCCTTTTGGGCCCGGACACGGGGCAATGACAACCATGTCAGCGCATGCAAGACCTTTATCCAGCGCCATCATTGCGCCCGGGTAAGGGTCTTTTTTATTTACCACGGGCGATTATAACCAGCTCAGGAGGTACCGACATGAACCGATTCAAAACTGCAGTTCTCCTCACCTCACTTACTTTGCTCATGGTAGCGATGGGTAGCGCCATCGGCGGCAGGGGCGGCATGTACTTCGCTTTCCTCATGGCCTGCGGTATGAACCTCTTTTCCTACTGGTTCTCGGACAAGATCGTGCTCAAGATGTACGACGCTCGCGAGATCTCCGAACCGGAGAATCCGGCCTTCTACGGCATGATCAGGCGGCTCACCGTCCGGGCGGGGCTCCCGATGCCGAAGGTGTACATCATCCCCTCCGACAGCCCGAACGCCTTCGCCACCGGGCGCAACCCGGATCACGCCGCGGTCGCCGCCACCGAGGGGATCCTGAGGATACTCAGCCCGGAAGAACTCGAAGGGGTCATGGCCCACGAACTGACCCATGTCGCCAACCGCGACATCCTGATTTCCACCATTGCGGCCACCTTTGCCGGCGCCATCTCCATGCTCGGCAACATGCTGCAGTGGGGAGCCATGTTCGGCGGAAGGCACGATGACGACGAAGGAGGCGGAGGAATCTTGGGGACGCTCGCCCTGGCGATCATCGCCCCGATTGCGGCCATGCTGATCCAGATGGCGGTCTCCCGGTCGCGTGAATACCTGGCAGACGAAGGGGGCGCCAGGATGTGCGGTCGTCCGCTCGCCCTGGCCAACGCACTGCGCAAGCTGGACAGCGGCTCGCACCTGCTCCCGATGCAGGAGGCCCGACCGGCGACGGCACACCTCTTCATCGTGAACCCACTCACCGCCGGCGGCCTGTTGCAGCTTTTCTCCACCCACCCGCCGATGGAAGACAGAATCGCCAGACTAGAGCGGATGGCGCGCTAACCAATTATTACCGGAGGTCGCACCTTGTCACCACAATGCACCATGTGGGTTATCTTTGCCTGCGTCATCGCCGTCATGCTGGTCCTCGACATCTGGATCAACAGGTCAAGCCACGAGATCCGCTTTCGCGAGGCCCTCACCTCGACCCTGGTCTGGGTGGGGCTCGCCCTCGCCTTCAACGGCTGCGTCTGGTACTTCCTCGGAAAGGTAAAGGCCTTGGAGTTCCTGACCGGCTACGTCATCGAGGAATCCCTCTCGGTCGACAATCTGTTCGTCTTCATCATGATCTTTTCCTACTTCCGGGTCTCCCGGGCGCACCAGCCCAAAATTCTCAAGTGGGGGATCTTCGGCGCGCTGGTCATGAGAGCGATCTTCATTGTAGTGGGGATTGGGCTGCTGGAGAGGTTTCATTGGATGGTGTATCTCTTCGGGGCTATCCTGGTCTATACCGGGATCAAGATGGCCTTCCAGGGGGAGGAAAAGATCGAGCCGGAGAAAAATCCTTTGGTGCGCCTGGTGAGGAAGTTTGTGCCGATCACCAAGCGGCTCAGCGGGGACCGGTTTTTCATAAGGAAGCGGGGTATCCTGGCGGCCACTCCGCTTTTCCTGACGCTCATCGTGGTGGAGTCGAGCGACCTGATCTTCGCCGTGGACTCCATCCCGGCGGTCCTGGCAGTTACCCATGACCCGTTCATCGTCTACAGTTCCAACGTCTTCGCCATCATGGGGCTGCGCTCACTCTACTACCTGCTCGCCCATGTCATGGAGATGTTTGTTTATCTGAAGCTCGGAGTTTCCTGCATCCTGGTCTTCGTGGGCGCCAAGATGCTGCTCGCCGACCAGGTGGAGATCCCTTTGCACATATCCCTTGGAGTGATCGTCGGTACCCTTACCGTATCGATTCTCGCCTCCGTCCTCATGGCACGCAAAAACCGGGGAGCCAGACACTAATGTGTGCAATGCCTGCGAGTCCCTAGTCCCTAGTCCCTAGTCCCTAGTCCCTAGCCCCTAAACCTTGTCAGCTGAAGCCGGGTCCGGTTCCTGCCTGGTGGTAATCTTCACATGCGAGATCGCAGTGCGGGTTACCTCCACGCAGGTGAGCGTGAAGACGCCGAGTTCAATGCTCTCGCCTTTCTCGGGGAAATGGCCGGTGCGATCTAGAATCAACCCCGCCAGGGTGTCGTAGGGAAGGTCATCGCCAAGCTCCATCTCCAGCAGATCCTCCAGGTCGGATATGGAAATCAGGGCATCCACCAGGAAACTTCCATCCGCCAGCACCTGCACCGTACTCGGCTCGCCGACATCGTGCTCGTCCTCGATTTCGCCCACCAACTCCTCCAGCAGGTCCTCAGTCGTGACGATGCCGCTGATGCCGCCGTACTCGTCCACGACAAACGCCATGTGAACCCGGGTCTTTTGCATCTCCTTCAAAAGTTCGCTCACCTTCTTCCCCTCGGGGACGAAGTAGGGGGGACGCACGATGGAGCGGATGTCGAAGTCGGGCTCGCGCACCATCCGGCCCAAAAGGTCCTTGCCATGGATGAAACCGACGGTTTCCTCTATGCTTCCGAGATAAACCGGGTAGCGCGAATACATATTGTCCAGCACGCCGTTGAGGATCTCTTCCTTGGGAAGGCTCAGGTCGAAGGCGACTATCCTGGTGCGGGGAACCATCACCTCACGGACGGAGGTATGGGTAAAGTCGAAGATATTGTCGATGAAGGTGTGCTCGGTCTCGGAGAAAATGCCGCTCTCGTGCCCCTCGGCCACGATGTGCTGCACCTCCTCGCGCGTCATGAAGGCCTTTCCTTCCGAGTCGATGCGGAGCAGCGCGAAAACCGCTTTGCTGGAAAAGGTGAGCAGAGCGACCAGCACTCCGGCAACCCTGGCGAGGACGGTGATCGGTTTGGCAACCCGGAGCGCCATGGTGTCGGCATACTGCAGTCCGATGGTCTTTGGCACCAGTTCGCCCAGAATCAGCAGCAGGTAGGAAATTGCGGCGACGACGACCGTGACAGCGAGCGGTTCGGCAGCATTGCGGATTACTACGAAATCGGAGCGCTGCAGCATGGGCCGGATGTAATCGACCGCGATGACACCGCCAACTGCGGAGGCGGTGGAGCCGATCACGGTCATCCCGATCTGCACGATGGCGAGCAGGCGATGGGGATCCCTTTGCAAAACGTCGACCATGATCGCCCGCTTGTCCCCCTGGCTGACCAACTGGGCGATCCTGCTTTTTCTGACGGAGATGATGGCGAATTCGGAACAGGCGAAGAAGCCGTTGACGATAATGAGGATGCAGATGACAAACAGTTCTATGAAAACGGTATCCAACTCTCCTCCCGGTGGAAAATATCATGGCACGCGCGTCGTTTTGGCAGCATATCCTCACCGAAAACGCGGGTCAGCACCAAGTATCGGTAATTTTTCATTTTCACCGTTAATTAGCTTCTTGTCAACCTTTAGTAGCGTTTTCGGACGGCGCGGAGAGTCTGCCGGGCGACCGGGGCCCCGGGCAAGAGTAGCAAGGTGGGAAGGAGGGGACCTTTATGAGGAAATATCCAACAAGTGGTTCGCAGCGAGTCCACGCTCCTAGCTGAAAAAGGGTACCCTAAGTTAGGTTGGATGGAGGAGCGCTATCGACGCCCCCAGAGTCTCAGTTAAGACGAGATGTTTTGCCGAGGCAAAGGCGCCGTTTGCGGCGGCAGGCCGTAAAGCTCCCGCAGGGAGAATAAGCCGCCGCCTCTGATGTCGCCGAAAAACCAGCATTATTTCCCGATCTTGAAGGAAAGCAGGAAGCGGTCTCCGCCACACTCGAACGGTATCACCAGTGACTCGGCATTCGACATGCTCTCCAGCATGTAGTCGGAACCGTAGATCACCGTCGGAATAGAGAGGTTAAGGTCCGCACCTTTGGGGGAAAAGATGTGCTTCACATCCCCGCCGACCATGTTGGCGATCTCCCCCAGGGCGTCGTTCACATCGTCGTCGATTTCAGTCACTTCCATGCCGAGCATGCTCGAGGTGATGCGAAGTGCCAGTGCTTTCGGGCAGTGTATCGCCAGAATGCCGGTGTGGCTTCCTGCCAACCCGACCATGCTGGTCAGGGTTTCGTGAAAGTTTGTGACCGGTTCCGTCAAAGGATATTCGTCCACGACGTCCATCATCACCATGGTGGAAAATACTCCCTTGGTGATATCCGCGATAGACAGCCTCACAGAATCCTCCGTCAGGTTTGCATCGCTGAGCACTGCAGCGTCCAGCCCCATAGCCGCCTCCTTATTCTTAATGAACCAAACTAGTCTACCTGCATCTGGGCAAAAGAAAAGCATGTCGTAAAAAAACCTGCGAGTTGACTTCGCGCACCCGTTGATGGAAAAGACCGGGTTTCCCGGACCTTGCCCACTTCAGCTGACCGGATATTCCCCCCTGGCAAGGGCGAGGCAGAAAGTATTCATTCCGGAGAACGCCCTTTGGAAAACCTCCTCGACCCGGTCCGACACCTCCGCCACCTGCCTCCCCGGGGCCAGGAGCAACTGGGCATTTGCCATGAGCGGCCGGTTCACCGGATCCCCGATCTGGCTCAGCAACAGGACGTAAGCCCCCTGGACACCTTCGACGCTCTGGCAGATATCGCGGGCAATCCGATGGGCGAGGACATTGTAGATTTTTCCCACATGGCTCATCGGGTTCTTGCCTGCGGCAGCCTCAGTGCCGATGGGTCTACCGATCGGGATCAGGCCGTTCACCCGGTTGCCCCGACCGACCTGGCCTGAATCGGCGTCCTCGGCGGAGGTGCCCAAAAGCGAAAGATACACTCCCCCAAGCCCCCGCCCCGGCAGGTCGAGGGTGTTGAAGTGCAGCGACACCCGCCGAAAGTTCCCCCGCGCCGTCATGAAACGGTACATCTCGGCAAGGATCGCCTCCTTGCGCGCGAAGTAGTCGTTTTCCGAGTCGATCCGCGCGGCAAGCAGCGGCATGGCGACGGTCAGGTCCAACTCGTCGCGAAAACGCAGCCCCATCACCTTGACGTCCTCGCCGGTCTCGGGAAAGCGCTGTTTGAAACTTTCCGAGTTGAGCTCATTCTCTAACGCCAGTACCGCCTGCTCGGTCGGACTGAGCGGGTAATAGCCGACCGCAGCGGAGGTGTCGTTGGCTCCCCGGACCGCTCCGGGACGCTCGAAGATATCGCTCAGTTCCTGCGAACCTGGGGCCAGCTTGAAGCGGAACTTCAGGTGCCGGTCGGGGTCGACGCCGCGCAGGTGCGTGCGGATCCAACCGCGGGCAGCAGCCCTGGCGATATCCTCGACTGGGATCTCGCGTCCGCCCGCGGAGAAGGTCGCCCGGTCTCCAATGGTAAGTTCCATCGGCTCGATGACCTCGCCGCCCCCGAAACTCTTGCGCACCCGGCCTGCAGCCAGCAACCCCTTGTCGATATTGTGGTGTAGGATGGTGCCGAATTCTTTCAGGTAGGCCTGGGAGAGCGCCACGGAGATGGCGTCCATGACGCAGTCGCAGATCTGGTCCGGATGACCGACGCCCTTGCGTTCCACGATTTCCACGCCCTGTTCGGTTACGCTCATTCCCTTGTGCTGTTCGACCAGGATCATGAAAGCGTCCTTCGCGCAGGAAGCATTTTCCGGGGCGCCCCTTACTGGTGCCCGGGCTTCTGCGCAGTCAGCGGAATTTTTCCGGTGCGCCTGGGGCTAGCTAAGCGTGAGCCCCGGTGGTCGTCCCGGCTTCAGCATGCCGTAGTGGAAAACCCGCAGCTGGCGCTGTGGATACCCGCACGGGATATCCTTCTACAGGGCCAAAAGGTGAGTGGTGGAACAGAACGGAATAATGAGAGCATGGGATAGGTTCTCACAACATTAAAGCAAATCCACCTTTGCAAGATTGTAACCTAAAAAGTGGGGGGCGCAATGCAGGGCGCTAGTGGATAGTGAGATAGGGGAGACTGAAGCTGCTAAAGAAATGTGGAACTAAACCTTCGAGGGGTCAATAGCGCCGCCGCGTGACGAAGCCTCCCTTGGAGAGTCTAGCTTGCAGCCAGAGACCGATCCAGAGCTTGATGAGTCTGCGGGTCGCGGGGACCAGGAAGAAAATGCCGAGGAAATCGGTGAAGAATCCGGGGGTCATCAGCAGTATCCCGCCGACAAGAACCAGCGCCCCGTCCAGCAACTGGGCGGCCGGGAGCCTCCCCCGTGCCAGTTCCTCCCGAACCTCGGTGATGAGCCGAAAGCCCTGGCTGCGCACCAGGTAGGCGCCCAGAAAGCTGATCAGCAGCAGGATCGCTACGGTCGGAAGGCCGCCAATCAGGGAACCGACCTTGATCAGCAGGTAAATCTCGATGACGGGAACGATGAGGAAGAGGAGAAAGAGTCTGTACAACTTGAACCGCCTTGGCATTACTTTTTCCCCTGGGTGAAGGGGATTACTGGTAGCTGTCCAGGCAGAGCAAAAGCCCCCCTCCCTAACCCTCCCCCTCCGGGAGAGGGAACGTTGGACCGTGAGTCGGGAGACGCATGCCTTGTGGCCAGTGTCGGTGGACCGTCGGTTTCGGCGGTCGGTCTACTTTCGGCGGGCGGGCTATTTCTTCATGTCGATGCCGTAGCTTTTAATCTTACGGTGCAGGTTGCTGCGCTCCAATTCGATCGCTTCTGCGGTCCGGGACACGTTCCAATCGTGCTCCTCCAGCTTTTGGATGATGAATTCCTTCTCAAACTCCTCCCGCGCCTCGCGCAGGGATGAGAGCTCCAGCACGCTGTCCAGCCTCCCGCCTCCCGACTCCCTGCCGTTCGCCTCGGCTCCGAAGTAGTCCGGCAGATGGTTCTTGGTTATGGTGCCGCCGGGGGTCATGATAACCAGGCGCTCCACGATGTTCTTCAATTCTCGCACGTTGCCGGGCCAGTCGTAGCGCTGCATCGCCTCCATCGCCTCGGGGACGATCAGCTTCAATTCCCTACCCTCGCGCCGGCAGAAGGCGTCGAGGAAATAGCCGGCCAAAAGCGGCACGTCGTCACGCCGCTCCCTGAGCGCCGGGACCTTGAAGGGAACCACGTTCAGCCGGTAGAAGAGGTCCTCCCGGAAGGAGCCGCTCCTGATCTCCTCCTCGAGGAGCTTGTTGGTAGCCGCCACGACCCGGACGTCAACCTCCAGGGTCCTGGTTCCCCCGACCCGCTCGAACTTCCGCTCCTGCAGAATCCGCAGCACCTTGGCCTGGGTCTTGAGCGACATATCGCCGATCTCGTCCAGAAACAGGGTCCCACCGTCGGCCAGGTCGAACTTCCCCTTCTTCTGTGAGACGGCGCCGGTGAAGGCGCCCCGCTCGTGGCCGAAAAGCTCGCTCTCGATCAGCTCTTCGGGGATCGCCGCGCAGTTGATCTCAATAAACGGCTTGTCACGGCGCAGGCTGTGGAAATGGACCGAGCGGGCCACCAGTTCCTTGCCGGTGCCGTTTTCTCCGGTGATGAGGACGGAGGCGTTGGTCGGCGCCACCATCCGGATCTGCTCCTTCAACCGGAGCATCGACGCGGAAGCGCCAATCATCTCGTGGCTTTGCAGCACCAGCCCGCGCAGTGACGCGTTCTCTTCCTTGAGCCGGGTCATGGCGAGGGCGTTTTCCACCGTCACCACAACCTTCTCCAGCGAGAGCGGCTTCTCGATGAAATCATAGGCGCCCAGCTTGGTCGACTTCACCGCGGTCTCGATGGTGCCGTGCCCGCTCATCATGATGACGTTCAGAGAGGGGTACAGTTCCTTCAGACACTTGAGAGTTTCCAGACCGTCCATCTTCGGCATCCAGATGTCCAGGAGCACCAGGCCGGGGAGCTCCCGCTTACAGGTGGCGAGCGCCTCCACCCCGTCGCCCGCGCTGACGGTACGGTACCCCTCGTCCTCCAGGATCCCGGCCAAAGCCGAACGTATTCCCTCTTCATCATCGACTATCAGTATTGTTTCAGTCATGGTCGGTCCCTAATGGGGCGCTAGCCCGCCAGCCCCACTTCCCGGGCGAGTGCCCGCCAGGCGTCCAGGGAGCGCTCTATCATACCCTTGTTGACGCAGTAGGCGATCCTGAAGTAGCCGGGCGCGCCGAAGCCGGTGCCGGGAACCAGCAGGATGCGGTGTTTCTGCGCGATACTGACGAATTCGACGTCGTCAGCCAGCGGGGACTTGGGGAAGAAGTAGAAGGCACCGTCCGGGCGCACCATCTCGAACCCCATGCCGGTAAGCGCGTCGTAGAGAATGTCGCGCTTGTCCTGGTAGGCGTTGATGTCCACCGAGATGTGCTGCAGGCCGGCCACCAGGCGCTGCATCAGCGCGGGGGCGTTCACGAAGCCGAGCACCCGGTTCGAGAAGATGGCCCCTTCCATGAACTGGTCCACCTTGCGCATCCGGGGGTTCGCCGCCAGATAGCCGATGCGCTCGCCGGGAAGCGCCAGGTCCTTGCTGTGGGAGGTGACGATGACCGAGTTTTGCACGTAGCGAAAGATATTCGGCACGCTGGTGCCGTCGTAGCTGATCCGGGCGTACGGCTCGTCGGAGATGACGCAGATCTGCCGGCCGAACTCCTTTTCCTTGGCGCTCACGGTCTCGCCCAGGCGTGCAAGGCTCTCAGCCGGGTAGATGACACCGGTCGGGTTGTTCGGGGAGCAGATGATGATGGCGCGGGTCTTCTCGGTGATCGCCACGCCGATAGCGGGGACGTCAAGCTGGAAGGTTTCGGGATCGGTCCAGACCTCCACCGGCCGGCCGCCATGGTTGTCGATATAGAAGCGGTATTCCACGAAGAAGGGGGTGAGGATGATCACCTCGTCCTCAGGGTTCAGTATGGTCTTCAGCACCACGTTCAGCGCGCCGCCGGCGCCGCAGGTCATCACCACCTGTCCAGCCTGCACCGGGAGGTCCGAGGCGCTCGCGAGGGCGCTGGCAACGGCACTCCTGGTTTCCGCGTAACCCGCATTGTTCATGTAGCGGTGCATTCCGGGGAGCGGGGCCTGGGCGAGCTTCAAAAATTCGCCATGAAACTCGGCGGGCGGCTCAACATCAGGGTTTCCCAGGGTGAAGTCGTAGATCTGGTCCGCACCGAACTCCTGGCGCAGCCGCTCACCCTCTTCGAACATTTTTCTGATCCAGGAAGAATTTGCGATAAATCCAGCTATCTTTCGGGCCACTGCCATTGAGTGCACTCCTTACTTGTTTTTTAATTTTATTAGCACATTACGGCTAAGGGGGCAAGGTATTACCCTTAGCGACGCCGGCCACCGCGGGACTATGGGACTCCTGCCGGCCCATACCGCCTTCTGCTTTGCCAAGTTCAGCTTCCCCCCATTGCCTTAGCCCTTCCGGCTCGTTTGCCACGCCATAAGCAAACGCCCCCTATCCATCAAGGGTCGGGGTGGTGAGAGGGGCGAGGGAGAACGTGGGCAAGTCTGCAGTGAGTCAGAGACACCTTATAAAAAGGGGACTTGGCAGCTGGCCAAGTCCCCTTTTTTTCTTTGCCCGGTCGTGCCAGCCGTAAAAC
>JGI24143J45723_1001563_pt1 | contig 10775 bp, 9 predicted proteins | sample BarGraIncu00432A_FD_45723 | JGI IMG/M metagenome (IMG submission 45723)
GGGAACGTCAGTTAGGTGGATGAATCCGTCGACTTGAGAAGAGGGGTCTCGTGAAGAAGCTCGCAGCACTGGTGGTTGCGGTCGCGATGGTCGTCGCAGTGTTTGCATTCGCAGCGCCAGCGATGGCGGCGGGGTTCGACCAGTATGGCTACAACCGCACTGCTCGCATCTTTGTTGGAACGTACAACGAGTATCTTGCCGAAAGAGGGGCCGCTCCCGATCCGGTCTATGGGAATGACCGCCTCGTCATGAAGTGGAACGCAGAGTGGGACAGGTACAACGCCGAGGGCTACGGAGCGAACCCGCCCTACGACGCTTGGTGCACGAACCAGTTCAACGGCAACGTCCCCGGTGGATCCGGCGAGTCCGAGACGTTCAAGAACATCTGGGTGGGTCCGCTCGGTACGCCAGGCTCGTATTGGGTTGACGGGGGACTTCGCATCTGGGGCCAGTTCGAGACGGTCTTCGACATGTACAGGCCCCACGGCGCAGGCCGCGAATTCCTCACAAAGGCAGCAGTGCCCGGCCTTGGTCTCAGCTACTAGCATCTGAGTCAAGCCTGTCGATGACTGTGTGCTCTGAGGGGCAAGCTGGCCAATCGGTAGCACGTCAGTCGTCAGACTGATTTGCAGTGCACGCAGAGGCCCGCTCCGGCGAAGGAGCGGGCCTCTTCCTACGTCGTTCGCGTTTGCAGTTCGCCTGAAGCGGCGGTCACGGAAGAATGGCGGCGCATCGGGTCTAGTCCATAGGGGATGACGCGGACTGAAGACCCCGTGTCATCCGATTGAACGTCTGGACTCAGTCCCGCGTTCTCGGACTAGCCCCTCGGGTGTCTAGCCCGAGGGGCCGGGCATGGGGATAAGCAATCCCCATGTCAGAGTCCCGAATGACTTCTGACATGGAAGGCCCTATCCTGCGACGGGGGACTCGGGAGGTTTACCCAGTCCGTAGAAGGGTTGTTGGACAGGCTCTTCACTTGGGCATTCGGCGGCGGAGGACGAGAGCGATGGCGCTAGAGTTCGGAGCGATTTCCGCGATTGTTGGCGGCCTTGTTGAGGTCGCGCAAATGGTCTCGTCGCGCATTCCCAAGAAGGAACCTGCCGGCGCAAGTGACACGCGACTGGATCTTGAGGACAGGGTCGCTGCGCTGGAGAAGAATCAGGCGGAACAGGCCGGGCTCGTGGAAAAGCTCGCGGAGCAACTCGAGAATGTCGCGGCTGCCGGAGAGGCGCTTAACAGACGAGTGACGATACTGCTCGCGATATCGAGCGCAGCTCTACTCATTGGCCTCGTAGCCCTACTTCTTGTTTTTCTGCGCTAGCCACTCCTCACGCTCGGTGGAGTTGGAGTTGGAACTCCACCCCGAGACCTCTCCCTTGCTCCGGTTTCGGAGGATGGGCTTGTCCCGCAAGGTCGAACTCGGCGATGAGGAAATGAAGCATCATGTCTCACCGCTTCGGTTCTCGCTCCGAGGCGATGATGGGGAGTGCCCCATACCCCCTAGGCTGACCCTCGGAGGTGCGCGATCCAGGTCGCCCGCTTCGCCGTCATCGCCCATGTGGCCCTGTTCATCTTCGCGCTGGTGGGCTACTTCCTGACGGTGGTGCTCCCCTGGTCCCTGAAGGTAGTGGTCCCGATGGCGTGGCCGTAGGCAAGCGGGAAGTTCAAGCCCGGCGATGGTGTCAATGACGATGGAGGATGATCTTCATCTCCGGCTGGATGCCGCTTGGTTCGAGACGGCAGGCGTCCCCACAGATGCTCGAGCAGTACACTCAGCAAGCTGCCCAGGAGACCGTGGCCTCCAAGCAGTCGAACCGACGTGGAACCCGGGGCGTTTCACGTCGGCGGCATGCTCGGTCTCGGAGCGGTTGCCAAGGGTATGACATGGTAATGGGGGCTTCGCGAGACCCAGCGGTCGAGCATCGTTCTGCCTGGAGGGGGGCGTCTCAGTTGCAGGAGTCAGCGAGCACAGCCAGTACCTACCCAAAGGGTCTGATCTACCGGGAGGGTGACGCGGCGGNTGCGATGTACTCCATCAGGTCCGGCGAGGTCAGGATCACAAAGAACATGTACGGGATCACGGTGAAGATCGCCGACCTCGGCCCGGGCCAGTGGTTCGGTGAGATGGCGCTTCTCAAAGGCGCGCCACGGTCTACGACGGCCATCGCCGAGACGCAGGTAGAGGTGGACGTCTACGACCTCGAGACCCTGACGGCGCACCTCGCCGCCGAGCCGAGGTTCGCGTTCGCCATGATGCGGTCAATGTCCCAAAGACTGAGGCGGATCGACGACAGACTGACCGATCTCGTCGCCAAGGGACGCCTGCCCAAGAAAGAGGCCGCCGAACTCGGCCGGCACACCCTGTACTAGCCGTCGCTCAGCAGCGAACTGGGTCTTCGTGACCGCCCTGAACGCAGGGGCGGGAAGGTTGGCAGGCACGTGACAAGCCAAGGACCGAAGTCCTGCGGCCGCGTCTAGGTTCTCCCCAAGGGGCATCCGCACCCTTTTCCGGCGCACGCTGGGCCATGGCGACGCGCAAGTCTAGCCCAAGAGTTGCACACTAATCTCACATGTCGATACGAGCGCCGCAACATAGCTGACCAGAGGATCATGGCGCGGGATAGTTCGACCCTTTCGCCGATCAATCCTCTCGGTTTCGCGTTCACTTCGCCGTACGCAAGATCTTGCCGTGGAACATGCCGATCTTCGGGATAGCAGGAGGCCCCGACTCTGATGAGCCGGGGCTTTCGTCAGGTGCTGGTGGGCCATCGTGAATGATCTTGGAACCGGATGAGTCTCCTCCTGGGGCGGGTGGACCCCTGACCCGGGTGTCTTCAGTCCGCGAGGCTCCATCGCACGCTGCACGGAACTCGTCTTCCTCGGGAAGAGCACTAGGCGCGCTCGTCGCGAAAGACCTTCTTGCGCTGCTCACACATCGATAGACAACCAAGCACACTGGACGGTGTTGGCAGCGATCAAGCCGAACTCATTCGCCCCGGGTTTTCCGTCGGCTCGACCACGTGGGGGGCGTGCCATTCGGGTGCCTTGTGTGTGGAAGACGCGGTGAGACTGCCTGCAGCTAGCCGATGCTGAGCGGGACAACCTGATACCCCAGATGGCGTGTGACCTGCGACTATGCGGCACTCATGGAGACGAGCCGACTCCGGCTGAAACCCGGAGGTCAGGTTTCGAATTCCCTTGGCGCCCAACGGCGTTGGGCCTATGTCCACCGACTCGACATTCGGGCGTCGCCCTTCGCGTGGACAACCCGACTTCTCCGAGTGTCTAGCCCGAGTTGGGGCCCATTGTGACCCTCCGGGAGTTGAAGACTATGGCGGGCGCGGGCGTCCTGCGCGCTCAGCCAGCGTCAGTGGAGCGGCGATGTGAGCACATTGGGTAGACAGACTGAAGTAGTGTGCTTACAATGTGCTCACAAGCATTCAGAGGAGCCCACAAATGAGTACAGCAGCAATCAGCGATTCAGGGACCAAGTCCGATCGCTTCAATATTCGAACCACATCCTTTGCGAAGGCTTTGGTTGAGCGCGCGGCCCAAGTTGCCAAGATGACGACGAGCCAATTCGTCGTGCAGGCTGCTGTGCGATCCGCCGAGGAAGTACTGGCTGATCAGACTCGATTCTTGCTCGCTCCGGCGGAGTGGGATGCGTTTGTTGAGGCGCTGGATCGTCCTGCTCGCGTGATTCCCGCCTTGAAGAAGGCCGCCTCGAAGCCAAGTCCCTTCAGTGGCCGCTAGCCCAATCACCGGACCGATGCCTTTGGTCGCGGGCCATTCAGTAGACGACTTCCACTGTGGCATTGAGTCGCTGGACAACTTCCTGAAGAGACGCGCACTCACTGACCAAGCGGCAGGAAAGTCCCGGACATACGTGATTCTTCGGGACAACCAGGTTGTCGGGTTCTTCAGCGTGGCTGCCGGAAGCGTCGAGCCCGACGAAGCGACGCAACGCGCAATCAAGGGTCAGGGACATCAGGCCGTGCCGGCCATCTTGCTAGGGCGCCTGGCCGTTGACATCACGGAGCAAGGACAAGGCCTGGGGGAGGCCCTGCTCATGGACGCTCTCCGCAAGTCGGTGACGGCCGCTGAGACGATTGGGGCGAGGATGATTCTGGTCCACGCAATCGATGAGCGGGCCCGAGGGTTCTACCTGAAGTACGAGTTCGAGCAGTCTCCCACGCATGATCTCCATCTGATGATGCTGATGAAGGACGCGCGAGCGAGCCTCCGGTCGACCTAGCCAGTCCCGAGCCACTCGCAGATTGCGAATGACGCCCACTGAGCTCCATCGCGGCGATTCGGTGTCGCGGAGTCCCGCCTCTCAGGGTGGACAACCCGACGGGCACGGGCGAGTTACGCTCGCCCTGAATTCCGCCCCGAATCTCGCCCCGAATCGCGCAGGTACGTGCGAGTCCGAGTAGACACACCTAGATCCTGAACCGGTGCGTCTACCAGCGCGAACAAGTCCAACTGGCTACCACCAGATACAGGCCAAGACGCCAAGAGCGAGACTTGAAAACCGTTGCGCGGTTATCCCCGTGTCGAGGGTTCGAATCCCTCCCTCCCTCTCCTCCGCCTACCTGGGGCAAGAGCGGCCCCGGCATCCCGAGGCGAGGAGGCGGGATGGCGGCCTCCTTCAGGCAACGTGCAACCGCCCCGCAAACATGTCCGTGGCGGGCCGCAGCACCGGTCGGCTAGTGGGGCCGCCTCGCGCGAATACGTAGCCCAGAGAACTGGTTGAGCTGCTTGGGCCATAGTCCAGACGTATCGGTAGCGATTCTGCCGTACCAGGGCTGTGGATTCACATCTAGGGCGAATACGTAGCTTCTTGGTCGTACCAAGGCTCTGCATTCACATCTGGTGCGAATACGTAGCGACTTGGCGTAGAAGCAGGACGCACCCACAGGTGCTCGACCGCTAGACTTAGGAGTCCGCGGCTTGCCACATGATCGGGCCGACGCGGAACTCAGGGCGTTTCACGACTCGACCTCGCTGATCGCGGGAACAAGCTTAACAGGAAGGTCGAGAGCCGACCCGGCTTCGGTGTGTCCGGTCTCGCGTGGCCGGGACGATCTTCCGGTCGTCACACCGGGGGGAATGGGACATGCACGAGATCGATCGTCACACGGATTCCGCCACGCAAGACGCGATGGACCGCCGCAGTTTCGTGTACCAGTGCGCAAGGGCGGGCCTCGCTGTGGGCGCGTTCGCCCTGCTGGCCGGCTGCAGGAGAGCCGCGCCCCTCATCGCGCCGACTCCGACGGGGCTGTTCGATCCTGACAACGCGAAAGGCGCCATCACCTATGGCCAACTGGCTGCGAAGCTCGGGCCCGTTCCCAAGGCCAGCAAGTCGTACGAGATAGGTGTGGTGGTGAAGTTCCTCGGCAACGAGTACTGGAAGTTGCTGGCGGATGGTATGCAGTCCAGGGCGGACCAATACGGCATTGTGCTCGACGTGCAGGGCGCTGCCACCGAGTCCGACCCCGCGGGGCAGCTGTCCATTATGCAGGCGATGATCGACAAAGGGTACGCGGCGCTGCTGGTATCGCCGCAGGCGAACGAGAACCTGGTTCCGGCGGTCGAAAGGGCGAGAAGGGCTGGAATTCTAATTGTCAACGTCGACGATGCGGTCCTCAAGGACGCGGAGCACTTCGTGGGGCCCAATCAGTACGAGAACGGGGTGAGGGCCGCGAAGTACTTTGTTCAGAGGCTACCGCACGGCGGCGAGGTTGCCGTCATCGAGGGGCTCGCCGGAGTCTACGCGGCGAAGCAGCGCACCGATGGCTTTGCGAACACACTGGCCGGCACCAACGTCAATGTGGTGGCCAGCATTCACGGCGACTGGGACTTGCAGAAGTCCTTGACGGCCGCCGCGACCATCATCAGGCAGCACCCTGACATAGAGGGCTTCTACTGCAACAACGACATCATGGCTCTCGGAGTGGTCGAGGCGGTGCGCGACGCGGGCCGGCTCGGCAAGACCATGGTCATCGGCACCGACGGCATTCACGCGGCCTACGACTCGATCCGCGCCGGTGCGCTGACGGGGACCGTCGATTCCTTCCCGTTCGTGACGGGCGAGGCAGCAGTGGAGGTGGCGCTGCGTCTACTGGAAGGCCAGGCCGTACCCCGGGTCGTGTTCAGCCCGCAGAACCTAGTCACTCGAGACAACATTGACTCCCCATTGCCGAAGTAGCAGGGCGACGGAGACGTGGAAGACATCAGCGTCCGTAGCACCGGGAAGAAGAGGGCGACTCGCTTTCGCTTGGGCAGTATTCGTGCCCGGCTGCTGCTCAGCTTCGTGGTGGTCGTTCTTCTGACCGCACTCGTGATCACGCTCGCATCGGTCGCCGTGAGCTTCCAGGCCGGATACACCCAAGTCATCAACCACTTCGACTCGGTCACAACGCTGAAGGAAGCAGCCATCAACGACTGGCTGCAGCAACTGCGAGTGAACTTGAGCGCCGAACTGGACTCGCCTACATCACTTGCGCCGACTCTGCTGCAGACGGGGCCAGACACAGCGGGTTTTCGGACGGCCTACGCGGCGCAGAAGCTGCGCTTCGAACTGGCGATTCGTGAGAGGCAGCAATTCGGCGAGCTGTTCCTCATGAATGCCCGCGGCGACGTGGTGCTGTCCACCCGAGCCGCTGACGAGGGCCAATACCGCGGTCTCCAGCCGTACTTCCAAGGTGGTCTGCGCGCACCGGGCGTCTACGTGCAGACTGCGTCGTACTCCTCCACGTCAGAGGGGATCAACAGCGTCGTTGCCGTGTACCCTGTGGTCGACAAGCAGGGGCATACCCTAGGTGTTCTGGCAGGCCGAGCCAGCCTGGGGGCTCTCGAACAAATCATGTCCGAACGAGTCGGACTGGGCGGCTCCGCCGAGACGTACCTCGTGGGCTCGAATAACGTCCTGCTGACGTCTTCGCACTTTCCTGGCTATGCACCGGGGAAGAACTACGTGCATTCCCTCGGGATAGACGCTGTGATACGGAACCATTCCGATGGTTCGGGGGTGTACAACAGCTATCGGGAAGTAATGGTTCTCGGCGTCTATCGGTGGCTGCCCAGCCTACAGGTGGCCCTTCTGGCCGAAGAAGACCGCAGCGAGGCGCTGCAGCCGCTGCTCACGACTCTGACTGTCAACATGATCGTGGCGCTTGCCTCACTCCTGATCGCGACAATGGTCTCAATAGCCATCGCCGGAAGCATCGCAAAGCCGGTGTCCGATCTGGCACAGACGGCCGTTCAGATCGCTGGGGGCGACCTGGACCTGACGGTGCGAGTGGATCGCTCAGACGAGATTGGAACGCTCGCGCAGGCCTTCAACAGCATGACGGCTCAACTGCGCTCGCTGATTGTCGGACTGCAGGAGCGCGTGACCGAACTCAACGAGAAGAGTCAGGAGCTCAGGGACAGCGAGGCGAAGTACCGTCGGATAGTTGACACCGCCAACGAGGGAATCTGGGTACTCGGAGCAGATGGCACAACCACCTTCGCCAACGCTCGAATGGCCGAGATGCTCGGTTGCTCCATCGGCGACATCATCGGTCATCCGCCCACCGACTTCATGTTCGAGGAGGATGCACCAGATCACCTGCGGATTCTGGAGCAGCGCCGGCAAGGAGTATCGAGCACCTACGAACGCAGGTTCCTCCGCACAGACGGACAGACCCTCTGGGCTGGCGTCTCCTCTGCCCCCATCTTCGATGAGAGCCACCAGTTCGTGGGCTCCATCGCGATGCTCGCGGACATCACCGAGCGCAAGCGCGCCGAAGAGGCGCTGAGCGAGTCGCAGAAGAAGCTCGCGCTCCATCTCGAGCAGACGCTGCTCGGCGTCATCGAGTGGGACACGGAGTTCCGGGCCAAGGAGTGGAACCCAGCCGCCGAGGCCATCTTCGGCTACAGCCGCGAGGAGGCGATCGGCCGCAGTGCGGCCGACCTCATCCTCCCCGAGGCGGTCCGGCCTCAGGTGGAGTCCGTCTGGAACCAACTCCTGCAGCAGCAGGGCGGCCAGTCCAACACGAACGAGAACGTCACCAAGGACGGCAGGACCATCCTGTGCGAGTGGGTCAACACCCCGCTCGTCGACGATTCGGGCACTGTGGTCGGCGTCATGTCGCTCGCCCGCGACGTCACGGAGCGCCGGCAGGCCGAGGAGCTGCGCATCGCCAAGGAGGCCGCTGAGGCGGCGAACATCGCGAAGAGCACCTTCCTCGCCAACATGTCCCATGAGATCCGTACTCCCATGAACGCGATCCTCGGGTTCTCACAGCTCATGAGGCACGACAACGGGTTGTCGGAGCGCCAGCGGCAGCAGCTCGACATCATCAACAGCAGCGGCGAGCACCTGCTCGCGCTCATCAACGACGTGCTGGAGATGTCGAAGATCGAAGCAGGTAGGATCTCGGCCAACCCGACGACGTTCAACCTCCATTCGCTGCTCGACGAGATGGACTCTCTCTTCGGCCTGCGAGCCCAGGTGAAGGCTCTCGACTTCCGTGTCGTCCGCTCGGACGAGGTGCCCCGGTTCGTCGTGACCGACGAGAACAAGCTGCGCCAAGTGTTCGTCAACCTGCTCGGCAACGCCGTGAAGTTCACGGACGCAGGGAGCGTCGAGCTGCGCGTGGGAGTCCGACGCGACGAGGAGGGCAAGCTCCGTCTGCTGGCCGAGGTCGAGGACACAGGCCGGGGGATCGCGCCCGAGGACATGGACAGACTGTTCCAGTACTTCGAGCAGGTCGGCGCCGGTCGCGAGGCGGAGACCGGCACGGGTCTCGGGCTGGCGATCAGCCGCGAGTTCGTGCACCTGCTCGGCGGAGAGATCACGGTGGAGAGCCAAGTGGGCGTGGGCAGCGTCTTCAGGTTCGACGTCGCCATCGAGGAAGCGGCGGCCGAAGCGGCGGCCCCCGGCGTCGCCGAGCCGCGTCGCGTCACTGGATTGCGCCCCGGAGAGCCACGGTATCGCATCCTCGTCGCCGACGATGCGCCTGACAACCGCGAGCTATTGGTCCAGCTGCTCGAACCGGTCGGGTTCGAAGTCAGCCCCGTCTCCGACGGCAAACAAGCGCTGGAGGAGTTCGAATCCTGGCACCCGCAGCTGATCCTCATGGACATGCGCATGCCGGTGATGGACGGCTACGAGGCCACCCGCCGAATCCGCTCGGCTCCCGGCGGCGCCGACGTCGCGATCATCGGCGTGACTGCGAGCGCCTTCGCCGAGATGCGGCAGGGGGTCTTCGACGCGGGGGTCGACGAGTTCGTGGTCAAGCCGTTCCACGAGGACGAGCTGTTCGACAAGATCGGCAGGCTCCTCGGCGTGCACTACGTCTACGAACAAGAGGCAGAGGAGGTCGGACAGGCGCCGGAGACGCTCGACCCGGCCGCAGTGGCCGCATTGCCCGGCGACCTGGCGAGTCGTCTGCGGGACGCAGCCACGGGCGGTGACTTCGACGCGATACTCGGGTTGGCCGACGAGGTCGAGCGCCACGACGATCGCGCGGCAGTAGCGCTTCGGACTCTGGCCGAGCGATTCGATGCCGAGTCCATCCTGGCCGCACTGCCGGGAGGTGAGACTTCGTGACGGATGCGGCGAACGGCGCCGCCATGACCGGCAAGACGCCCCCAGAGTCGGCGGACATCCTGATCGTCGACGACAACAAGGCCAACCTCCAGGTCCTGTCCGGCATGCTGGGGGAGCGGGCCATCGAACGCGACAAGCAGCGTCGGGCGTCGGAGATCATCATCAGCAACCGCCAACTCCGAGATTGAAACGCCCCGGGTTTGACGGAGGTTCAGTTGCGTTGGCGCGTGCCGTTCGCGTGCCTCATGCGCAGGGCCCACGCCAAGTGCGGCGCCGAGATTCGGCGTTCCGAGCGTCACGGTCGGGGCGAAGTCTCGACGTTGGGTGTCGAGTGCGCCCGCGGCGCACGGACGTCAAAGGGGTAAAGGCTAGTCAAGTAGCAGAGCGTCTTGCCGAAAGAGGTGAACGCGTTGAGCGGACACAAGGGTGAAGAGATGAAGGGCCGACTGAAAGAGGCCGTCGGTGACGTCACCGGAGACAAGGGCCTGCAACGCGAAGGCAAGCTCGACCAGGCCAGCGCCGCGACCAAGAGCGCGATCGACGACGTAGCGGAGAAGGCGAAGAGCGTCATCCACCTGAAGAAGTAGTGGCGAACAGGAAGAAGAGGAAACTACCTTGGACAGTACAACACTCATCATCATCATCGTGTTGATCCTCGTGTTTGGCGGGGGCGGCGGTTTCTATTGGTCTAGAAGACGACGGTAGGTGTCACTGGGCGTCGCGACCGGTGCCGGCCGGCGTTCTGCAGCTTTCTTGGCTGCTTCATCACCGACGAGTACTGAGATGGTGAGTTCCACAACAACCTCGCAGCGGCGATCTCGCTCCTCGAACTCGGAACATCCAGATAGCGCGAACACCGACGACGGGATTGGCGTGACTGTGGCGTTGACGCCCAAGTACACGGCGATCACGAACAACTAGAAGGTGGGAACGACCAAGTGCCCACCGAGAGGCCCCGGCAAAGAAGCTGGGGTCTCTTGTTGTGTCGTGCTTCCGCCGTCCGTCGGCGTCACCGCCTCTGGCCCACAGCGCCATCTCGAGTGCGTCGATCGCCAGGTCGCTTCGCAGCGAAGTTGAAACCCGCCACCCGACGATCTGCCTGGAGAACACGTCGGTGCATGTGGGTTCGCTCGTCGCTCGTAAGGCCGGGCCGCAGCCCTTCGTCGGTCTCGGC
>JGI24143J45723_1001569_pt1 | contig 10738 bp, 12 predicted proteins | sample BarGraIncu00432A_FD_45723 | JGI IMG/M metagenome (IMG submission 45723)
TCTGTTTCTCGCGAAGACACCACTTTCCGTAAGTGGTCGCCCGCCTCTACCTAGTGCCCGTCGGACGCGTTGTCCTGCACCTTCTCCACCAGCCATGGCGTCATTAAATTTTCGATTACGGAACTCTTGCTTACCTTGCTTTTTAAGCTCCCTGCCCCGTGCAAGAGCACCTTGACTATAGCTTTCCTTACCTTTAGCGCCAAGCGCGCCACCGAGTTTTCCGCCAATTCCATTAATCTTGGCACCGATGCCACCAACGCCGTCAAGCGCTTTTTTTAATAATCCAGGAACGATAAATAGCGGTAGGACACCAACTGCCATTGCGATAACTTGACCAAACATTTTATTCGCTTCGGCCGACTGATCACCCGAGAAGCTTCCGTTAAATGTGTTTGCAAGGATGGTTGATGCTAAACTTGAGCCACCAAAAATAAGTGCGACAATCGGAAACAGCATAAGCATTGCAATGAATGTTTTTTGCCACTTTTTAAACCATTGTTCAGTATTTGGTAGCAGATAGGCAACGAACGCAATTGGCGATATAACGATCAGAATAATAATAAGAGCTTGGCGTGCGACCAATATAAACATAATCATAATTAGCGCAACAACTGCTGCAAGTAAAACAGGTATAAGCGTAGAAAGCAGAGCGTAGCCTATCGCCACTGCACCTGCGAATGCAAGAATTGTGCCTGCCGCGCCTATAAAACCAGTACCGGTTGCGGCTTGACTAGTACCTGCCGGTACCGCCGTATTTCCTATGACAGCAAAGAAATCTTTTAGCGAGTAGCCAAGGACATTCGAGAGGTCAACGGCAATTTGACAAATAAAATACGATATATTGACTAATATGGCAGCGATAATTAATCGCGGTAACATTTTCTTTACACCATAATTTGTAATGCCAACACTCGTAAGCTGAGAAAATATAATAATAAGAAAGACTACAACGAACGCAATATTTGCAATATTGCGCATAGCCGACCAGGCAACATAAGTTGGTGCCGAGGTGTCAAAAATGGCAGTATTGGTTTTTAGGAAGTTGTCTGCCAAGAAGCTAAATGCGCCAGTGGCAATACCAGCCAAAAAATTTACAACCGGACATACGATCCAGCCGATTCCATCGACAGTACACGATGACGTTCCCGGAGTGTTCGGTGAAGCGCCGCTTGACCCGACTAGGTCTGAGTTGCTATTCGCAGGCGCTGTGTTGAGTCGTATTTCGGCTGCGCTTTCTGTCCCTACGGCATTTCCTAACGGTTTAACAACGCTTTGAAGTGCAAGGAAAGGATGGTACCCACTATACAAACCGGTTTTCCAAAAATCCGTCGTTCCACCCAGAATTGTAACGAGAGCTTTTTCGTTGTTTTGATGAATAGCGTTCTGGTTACTACCCACGTCGCAACCTCCAGTTTTACTAGGGTCGATGTTGGGATCTCCGGCATTTGTTAAAATCTGCTTATAGAAGTCATGGTCAGCTCCACTCTGTGCTGATTGATTTGAGATAGGGGCAACAAATCCCCAGCTATCGCTTTTATATGCCACAAGAAGCGCCGGACAAGTACTAGCCGGTTTTGTTTGAACGTAGATTGCCTGGTCGCCACTCAACCCGAGATTACTAGTGTTCTTTATTAGTCTAAACTCTGAGTCGCTCGCTGTTTTATCGGCTGGGTGGATTATGTTGGTTGCCGAGTCTTTGTAAAAGAAGATATCTTTACCGGTATCGTCAAAGTTCGGCACCTCTACTTGGGTTAAGGTGCGGGCCGCACATGCGGTGTCTATCTTTGCCGCTGTAAATTCTTGCCAAATCGAAGGTGATGCACGGTTGTTCTTGACTATATACTGTTCACATATAGTGGGGCTGCCGGTTTTGACGCTCCAAAAAAAGGTATCACCATTAGGATTCATAGGGTCGCCGTTATCTTCGTTTTGTGGCGTATCCGCATGGTAATACACAGTGGGTGATGTATTGGCGGTTAGTGGATTAGATGTTGTTGGACCTACGCTGACATAATTTTTCGTATAATATTTAATGGTTTGATTGTTAACTCGTTCATAGACGGTAGTAGCAGCGTTTGCCTGGTTAGCTGTTGAGATTCCAAAAACAATACTGCACATTAGCACGAGTAGCGCACTAAACCCCAAACGATACGATATCTTTTTTTGTGTTAAGCTCATGGTTACTTTATAGTGTAGACGAACGTATATTAAATAACAACGCCCGATTGACCGGGCGTTGTTATTTGTATCCTTAAAAGGATTAACGCTATTTACTATTTACTTCCATCGCTTTGGTGAACGTATCTCTGTCTACCTTCCAGCTGTTGGTTGTTGGATCAAGCTTGAATGTCAGCTCGTCAAAACGAGTGATGTCGGTTTGCGCCGGTTTGCCCGCCTTTAACTGATTGGGACCGATATTTAGGTTGCCGTTATCGGTCTCGCGAAGTGTTGTGTCCGCGATAAAGCTGCTCGAATCAATCGGTGTGATTGAGGGCGCACCAACAAGCTCTAAGTCCATAACGTAGCGTCGAGCTGGGTCGGTGAGACCCTGGGTGTTAAAGCCAATCTCAATGTTTGTTTGACGAAGACTCTTTTCTATATTTGTTGTGAGGTCTACACCAGAGGCGCTACTAGTAAATACTTTTTCCATAATGGGAGTGTCGTACTTTGCTTTCATCGCAACTTCTGTGCTATCTAAACTAACCGAATACCAGTCGGTTGGATCGTATGACTCGCCGTTTATCCCCGCGTTCAAAAACTTTGAATATTGTGCAACAAATTCAGTAGTGACAGCCTCGGGTGTTGTAAATTGACCGGCTGGAATACCAAACGATGCAATATAGGCCTCGTATTTCTTTTTTTGGACCTCTGCTTGGTCGACTACCTCGGTCTTGGGCGTTGCTGTTTCAATCCCAACACTTACCGGCTGACTAGGGACGGGCACAGCGCCAGCACTATTACATGCCGACAGGCCACCCGCAAGAGACACGGCGACACCAGCCAGTGCCAATAACCGAGCTTTACGCCCTGGTTTTCGTCGTTCTTTTTTATCCGCTAAAGAGATTTCACTGACGCTGATTGGCTGTTGTTCGTTCGAGTGGCTCATTTATATGTATTCCTTGCGCTTGACGCATTCAAAATTAAATACTGTAACATGCTTCTATGTAGATAGTTATATCACTAATGTTTATAAAAAGCAATAGCTAGGGTATAAAACTCTTGCCCTTCGGGGTCTTTTGTTGTATTTTATAGAGTAGATATGAAAATAAAACAAACAATCATTGCTTTTGTTGCACTAATGGGTCTGGGGGGAATGTTTCTTGCTCCGTTAACCGCAAGTGCCGCGACTTGTGGTGGCGTTACCACTTCAATACTATCGTGCCCAAAACAAACCGGTGGCGGTGACGGTGTCTGTCCCGACGGTGCCGTTATTAGTAAAGACAATATAGCCAAAGGCAGTAAATGCACAGACGGATCAGCACCCGATGTAACGGCTAATTCAGGTGTCTGGGGTCTTTTATTACTGGTTATTAATATTCTAACTGCAGGAATTGGCATAGCGGCCATAGCAGGAATTATCTACGGATCAATTCTCTACTCTGCTGCCGGTGACAGTGCCGATAAGGTCAGTAAAGCCCGGGAGGTTATTCGTAATGTTGTTATAGGTATTATTGCCTATGCATTAATGTATGCGGGGCTTAACTTTATTATTCCTGGAGGGTTATTTACAGCATGATGACTGAACGCTCGACCAAAGTAAGAAATTGGACCTTGGCGGTTCTGTTTGCCGTCTTCGTTGGCGGCTCAATAATGACTGCCGCCGCACCAATGAGTTCGCCAGTGTCGGCAGCGACAACCTGCACAAACGCAAAGCCCATCCTCTCTTTCCCTGTTTGGTATAGAGGTTTGAACCCTAATGCAGGTAGTTGTGAACTTGTTTCGCCAGACGCAGTCGGCGGTCTGGGGCCATTTATTTGGCGCATTGTTCTGAATGTAATTGATATTGGCTTGCAGTTGGTTGGTTATATCGCAGTCGGCTTTATCTTGTACGGTGGATTCCAGTTTATGATTAGTCAAGGATCGCCCGACGGTTCGACGAAAGCGCGAAAAACAATCCTTAATGCGGTAATTGGCCTGGTGATATCTATTGCGTCGGTAGCAATCGTCAACTTAATCGTAGGAGTGTTTAAATAATATGAGTATTTTGACGAAGTTTGCCCTGACTTCAAAGGATATAAACATCCCAGCAATATCAGGTGACCAGGTGCTTCATAATGCACTAAATCTGACCTACTTTATTGCTGGCGTCATTGCGGTGATTGTTATTATCTTGGCTGGACTTTCGTATGTTACGTCTGGTAATGACCCATCGGCGGTGAGTAAGGCGAAAAATACTATTCTTTACGCGGTGATTGGCTTGGTGGTGATTCTGTCGGCGTTTGTTATTACTCAATTTGTAATCGGGAGATTTTAAATGAAAAAAATGAAACAAATTATACTTGCGTTAGCACTAGTGGTTGGTGTCGGCGTGTTACTCTCCCCTGTGTCTGCTAGCGCCATTACGGGCGTCTATCAGCCGTGTACGGATGTTGCTAACGCCGACACCGCCGTTTGTAAGAGCCAGGCCGATAGTGCGAATACACTAATTTTGACAATCGTGAATACCTTGTTGTTTGTTGTTGGCGTTGCAGCGGTTATCGTGATTATTATCGGTGGTATCATGTATACGACATCATCGGGCGACGCCAGTAGTGTGACGAAGGCGAAAAACACAATTTTGTACGCGATTATCGGGCTCGTGGTCGCTTTTTTGGCTTTCGCGATTGTCAACTGGGTAGTTGGGGCGTTTAACCCTTCAGCAGCTCAGCAACAATGTGAAAAAAAGGGGGGGGTTTACAGTGCTACGGCCAAAACCTGTAGTAAATAGAAGTCACAGGGCTTAACAAGTAAGTCCAAATCTGCTATAACATTAGTATAGAAGTTTCTTAAGAAAGGAAATAAAATAAAATGGCCAAAACAATTAAAAACGTACTAGCTGGACTGCTCGTACTTCCAGCACTTGCACTAGGATTGACTCTGTTCACGCCTATCGCAACGCCCGCATCCGCAGCAGCAACATGTGACCCTGCTAACCCAAGCATTAGTAGTGGCGTAGGCTGTGCTACACCAGCAGGCGCAAAGACCGACCTGTTCGGTAACGGTTCGATTTTTACGACTATCGTTAATATCCTCCTCTTCGTCATTGGCGCCATCAGCGTTATTATGCTGATCATCGGTGGTATTAAGTACACCGTTTCTAACGGCGACAGTAGCCAGGTAACCTCAGCTAAGAATACTATCCTGTATGCCATTGTCGGCCTCGTTATTGCCTTCTTGGCTTTCGCTGCCGTCAACTGGGTGCTCGGTAGCCTTACTGCGGCTCAATAGTACCGTCACACAAAGCACAATATAAAATACTCGGCCTATATGGTCGAGTATTTTGTATTATTTTCTAGTGTATTTCATGTCCGCATAAGTAATTGCCGCGGTCGCTGCCGCCCAGGCTATAGCAAGCGCCGTCTTGGCCAGCGTTCGGCTTACGCGGCTCGCCGTACTCTCTGTTCTCTCTCCTTCGGGCGTCTCATTACTATCGTGCGGCGATTCATTCTCGATACTCATGATGTGTGCTCTCTGCGCCATAGGGCACTCCGACGGGACTTTTATATAGTATAGTTATACCACTGCTATATAAAAAAGCAATAACAGCACTGCCGCGTGGCACAGGCATAAAAAATACGACCCTCTCGCTAGGGTCGTATTTTTGGTTGATCAGTAGGTTGTTCTATAAAACCTGGATCTTCTTTGCTTGTTCTTGCTTGACTTTGCTGAAGCTAATTGAGAGTACGCCGTCTTTTAGGATAGCTGCTACTTCGTCTTCTTTGACGCTTACAGGTAGTGCAAGTGTGCGGCTGAATTCGCCCCAGTAACATTCTTGGATGTGCCAGTTGGTCGCATCACTCTCGTCGCCGCTATTGAGCGTACCGCTGATTGTCAAAATACCATCGCTGATACTGACATCGAGTTCTTCTTTGTTTACGCCAGCCGTACGAGCTTTGACAACGAGTTTGTCGTCGGTTTCGTAGACATCAACTGCGAGTTGACCAGGAAACTCTTCTTCGCTGTCGTCCCAGCTATCATCAGCTGGTGTCGCAACAGGCACTGGGTTGGTCGTTGTTAATTCGTCGTCGTTAAGAAAAGCTGCTGCCAGCTCGTCCTCGATCAACAGATCATCGTTTTGTTTACGGGCCATGATATCCTCCACTTTCTCTAGGCGCTATTGACAAATAGTCCCTCACATTATAACTAACATGTGCGGTATAATCAACAGAATAAGCCCATGAAACGTAAAAAACACAATGATTGATAACCTCCTCTCTTTTGTCGCCCCACACCTCTGTTGTGGGTGTGGCAAAGCCGGTGACCTATTGTGTGACAATTGTAAATATAACATCATTAGCGAGTCAAAAAACGTTTGTCTGGTCTGCGAAAAGCTTTGTGGAACTACGGGACTATGTAACACCTGTCGGGTACCCTACGTGCGCGCCTGGTGTGTGGGGCAACGAAGAGATGTTTTGCAACGATTAATAGGACTTTACAAGTTTGAACGGGCTAAATCAGCTTATAAAGAACTGGGAGATTTATTAATACAAACAATTTCGGAATTACCCATTGATACGATTATTGTTCCCGTCCCTACCGCCAGAAGCCATGTCCGAGAACGGGGCTACGATCATACGGTACTGTTGGCGCGTTATGTTGCTAGGCAGCGCCATCTGACATTCGCGCAACCATTGGTGCGGGTGACGGGAACCATGCAGCGCCATTCGTCAGCCAGTGAGCGCAACAAACAGGCTAAAGTAGCTTTTGGTGTTAGGGGTAAAATACTCAAAAATGTGCCATATGTTCTGATTGACGACGTCGTAACGACTGGCGCAACGATCAAGTACGCGGCGCAGACGCTACTGGATGCAGATGTAGCGCAGGTCTGGGTGGCTGTGATTGCTCGCCAAACTCTCGACTGAGGGGACGGTATCTGTTAGAATATGGCAGTTGGTATAGCCTGGAGAGGTGCCCGAGCGGTTTAAGGGAACAGTCTTGAAAACTGTCGTGTCAGCAATGGTACCGCGAGTTCGAATCTCGCCCTCTCCACCAATAAAAAACAACGACTGTCTGGTCGCTGTTTTTTATTGCCGTCGGGCCGAGATCCGAACTCGCGCTATCTCGCCCCACTCGCTAATATTTTCGGGCCCTGTCGCCCGGTTTACCCCTAGAATTTTTATCGGTTACGCTAAACAATTCTGGGGTCGCCCCACCGGATGCCACCCGAGTGTTTTTTACCTACCTCACCCCCTATCCGCGCTATACTAACAACAGTTATGCTTAAAAACTCATTACCCACCTATCGGTTATCTGTTCAGGACGCTCTTGTCCTCCATAAAACCGACCAGAAAGGCCTGTCGTCTCGTCAGGCGGCTGTTTGGTTAGAGCGCGACGGCCCCAATGCCCTGGTGAATATCAAGCAGGATCCATTATGGCGAAAGTACCTCCGTCAATTTCAGGACATGATGATCATATTGCTGTTGGTGAGCGCGGCAGTAGCGGTGTATCTGGATGATGCGCGGACGGCCATCGTTCTGGTTGCGTTAGTTTTCTTTAATACGATTATTGGCTTTTTACAGGAGTATCGCGCCGAACGCACGATGCAGGCGCTCGAAAAACTCGTTCAGCCAGTTGCTGAGGTGTACCGAGACGACACGCTGACCCAAATTGACTCGCGCACCTTAGTCGTTGGCGATATTGTTCGCTTGTCTGAAGGGACGAGTGTTTCGGCCGACGTCCGTTTGATTGAAATAATGTCGTTTTCGACGAATGAGTTCGCGCTCACGGGTGAAAGTAGTCCGACGCCAAAATTTATCCACGCCATTACTAGTGTCGTGCCGATGGTGAACCGTCACAACCTCGCCTACACAGGTACGACGGTCGCTACGGGCGAGGCACGCGGCCTGGTGATTGCGACTGGGATGAATACAGAACTTGGCCGCATTGCCCATTTGAGCCAATCTGCTCCGCAAGAGCTCAGCCCGTTGCAACATGAAATGCGCCATATTGCGACCTATGTCACCTATGGTGTGGTGGGGCTTTCGCTCGTTCTGCTGATGATTGCAATTAAGGCCGATCTTTCTTTTAAAGAGGCGCTCTTATTTGCTGTCGGTTTTGCGAGCTCACTCATCCCCCAGGGACTTCCGGCCGAGGTTAATACCTCGCTGGCGCAGGCGGCGGGAAAATTATCGCGGGCCAAGGCCTTGGTAAAAAAACTGAGTGCCGTCGAGACGCTTGGCGCGACGCACGTAATCTGTACCGACAAGACTGGGACGCTGACAAAAAACGAGATGACCGTCCAAGAGCTGTTAATTGGCACGACGCCATATACTGTCACGGGTACCGGCTATGAACCCAGTGGCAAGATTTTTAAAGAGGGCAAGGAACTTGAAGCGACTCAGGTCGCGCACCTACTTGAATTTTTTAGAGTTGGTATGTTTGCCAGTAATGCTCGCCTGCTTACGCCCGATAGCGACCATTCGCATTGGCGCGTATTAGGCGACCCAACAGAGGCGGCACTGATGACGTTAGCGGCGAAAGTCGGCCTCGATCACGAAAGTGAGTCGGCGGAGATGCCAGAGATTCGAGAGCTGACGTTTGACTCTGCCCGTAAGCGGATGACCTCTATCCGGGCTATGAGAAATAGCGACACGGGCGCGATTGCCTACGTTAAAGGTGCTCCCGAGAACGTGCTGGAGCGCTCAACTCACATTATGATTAATGGCGTTGTTCGTCCTTTAACGCAGCCTGACCGCGATGCCTTTTTGGCTATCCACACCGAGCGCGCTAAACGGGCGCTCCGTAACTTGGCGTTTGCAACACGATCGCTCAGTCTGCGTGAGGCTAAAAGTGGCACGATGGAGGGCGTTGAATCGAAGCTGACATTACTCGGTATGGTCAGCATGATTGATCCGATTCGCGACGCCGTGCCGGCCGCAATGAGGGCAGCCCAGGCGGCTCATATTAAAGTCAATATTGTCACGGGTGACTTTGCGTTGACCGCTGAGGCGATTGCGCGCCAGGCAGGACTAGGTACTCCCGGTAAAGCCCTCGTTGTTATTACTGGCGAAGAGCTCGCTATAATGCCCGATGACGAGGTGTTGCGTCACGCGCTGGCTGGCGGCACAATCTTTAGTCGCGTCAACCCGGAGGATAAAATGCGCATCGTTGATTTGGTGAAAAAATCTGGTCATGTCGTCGCGGTCACTGGTGACGGCATCAACGACGCGCCGGCGCTTCGGCATGCCAATATTGGCGTGGCTATGGGGGTAACAGGGACGGAAGTTGCCAAACAGGCCGCTGAGGTCGTATTGTTGGACGACAGCTTCAGCACCATGGTGAGCGCTATTCGTCAGGGACGAACCATCTTTGCGAATATTAAAAAAGGCGTATTGAGCTGTTTTACCTCAAACGCTGCCGAACTTATCGTGAACATAGCCAGCCTGGCGCTCGCGAGCCTCCTGGGTATACCGCTGGCTATTAACGTCCTGCAAATCCTGGCGGTTGATTTGCTGGCGGAGCTCTTCCCTATCGCGGCACTGGGTTGGGATAAAGAAGAGGGTGAGACGATGAAGCAGCCACCACGCGACCCAAAGCAGCACATCCTCAACGGCCGTAGCATCGCCGACCTTCTGTGGTGTGGGTTGATTATAGGCGGACTGTCGATAATCAATTATCTGCTCTTTTTTGGACGAGCTGGCGTCGACGCGGCGAGCACGCACCTGCCAACAGCTATTTTGTATTCGGCGACGACGATGACGTACGTGACGATCGTTATCTGTCAGTTGGTCAATATCGTTCAACGCCGCAGCGTCCACGGGTTCTTTAGCAAGTACCAGTTCTCTAACCATACTTTCTGGCTCTCGATTGGCCTGTCGCTCGGCATTATTTTGTCGATTAGTTACGTGCCAGCCGTCGCCAGCTTCTTTAAGAGCGGCCCTCTCTCGGGACTGGACTGGCTATTCGTCATCGGTGCCGCCGCCATCTTTTTGGCTATCCGTGAATTGCAACGGGTCTTAAACGTTGGTTCCCCCGCTCACGCTTGACGTGAGTGTTCCAAGGACAAAGTTGATTGCCGCGAATGCCAAGAACGAAACGACAAGGCCAACGATAGCATACATGATGGTATTTTTGGCCGCAGTAACGGAGGTCGAGTTACCGCCGGACGTGACATAGCGCAACCCGCCGATGATTATCATAATGACACTTAAACCACCAACGATAAACAGGAGCATATTGGTTATTGTCGTAATTACTCCATTCGCCCCAAACAGTTCTGTTGGTTGCCCGTTGCCGTGAGCCGCATTGACCCCACCTTGAATAGAAAGATCCGCCGCAAAGAGGATGGGCGCAAAAACGATTGAAATGAGGCTTACTAAAAAGGCAGCCGAGACAGTGATAATCCCAACGATTAACCGTTTGTTTAACAAAAAACTATAGCTACCAGAAAACATACCTGAATTATAGCAAATTTATGCCTATAAATCTAGCCCCGACCTCTTGTTTATGCTACAATCAAGCAAGTGCGGAGGGGTACCCAAGTGGCTTAAGGGGATGGTTTGCTAAATCATTAGTCTGGGGAGACCTGGAGCGGGAGTTC
>JGI24143J45723_1001570_pt1 | contig 10736 bp, 9 predicted proteins | sample BarGraIncu00432A_FD_45723 | JGI IMG/M metagenome (IMG submission 45723)
CTTGACTTCATCGATTTCACCACCCCTGCGGGTGCGACAGTTGGTGAAGTCTTTAGCTTTTGGTGACTTGCTCTGAATCAGCGCTTTCTGGCTGGCATAGGTCTACTTTCAAACGCCTTCATTTTGCGGGGGGATTACCGAGGATCGTCAGTTCTGTGACGTTGGGACGCAGTACCGTTCCGGCATTTATTACTTGAATGAGGCGCAAAAAACCGCAGTCTTGGCGAGTAAGGATGCATTGGAAAAGTCCGGGGTACTACAAAATGCGTGGCTGGCGATCAATGTTGCCAGCACCCCTTATCCAGGAGAATTCCAGCTAGAAGCGCAGCGCAATGCTGAAGTGACCGCCAAAGTTGTCGCGACGGGCAAAAATCCGGGGGCAGATTTATACTGAAATCGTCCCTGCGGGCCCGTTCTATCTTGCCGAGGAATACCATCAGGATTACTACAAGAAAAATCCGCTCCGCTACCGACTATACCGCACACAATGCGGACGCGACGCCCGTCTCACGGACGTGTGGGGCAAAAGCCAGTAGAAAATATTGAAGGCAGAAAAATGGGGCATTTGTTGCCTAGCGAGAACACCCCCGCCCCAGCTATTTATCCCACAATAAAATAACTCGAAATAACCAGCGCCAAACCGACGTTGACGACGAAATTAATTCTGGGAATCTTAACCCCATATGGCTGCATGATATTCACAGCAGCCCATCCGCCCCACAGCAGCACTTCACCACTTCCGCGCAGAAAATCAGCTTCGTTTTGATAGTTTATAAGCCGCACCAAACCGTGCGCAGCAAGCGCTAGGCAAACTATCGCCAGTATGAATCTGACGGTTTTCAGATTGGAAAGCTCCCACATAAATTTCAAAAATGACTGCATGGTTTTAGATAGATAAGTAATCAAAGGGAATGCCAAGAGCCTTCAGTACGCGAAACACAGCGCTAGCAAGCTAGCGCAGTCCATATTACCAGTAAGCTGTGGGCAGGGATGCTTGGTTTCACCTACAAAGTGCAACGTTAAGTGCTTCAGTCATAAAGACTTCATGTGGTATTTTGAAGTTTAGTCGTTTTTTTGGGTCGGTGGTTAATTCGATATATCACAAATTGGACGTCTTTCTCGGTGATGGCGCAAAACCATTGTTTCTTTGAAAAATACTGGCAGATCATCTCATTGGTTTTTTGTTAGCACCCCGCTGCCAGGAGCGTAAGGATCAGCGGAATAAGCTTGCGCGTTGAGCGCCTTGGACAAATTCGCATGCTGCGCAAACTCACTCCCGATGTCGGTAGTCTAGGTATGAACTCAATGCTTGAAAGGACGTAACAAGCTAATACTCTGCCTGCGCACCACTTCAGAGATCTTTTGCTCTATCTTGGCCATCAACAGATAGCCTGAACGTCGCTCCACCCAAGTCACCAACGCTTGCTGCTGGTTGGCGTCAATGACCGTATCGCCTTCCCAGCCGCCAATACGACTGCGCTCATCTACAGTTGCCGGCGTTGATCAATCCTCAGTCGGCTAGCCATACCGTAACGGCTCTGGCTACGATGCGCGCGCTTTCGCCGTCGTCGCTTGGGATGCGCCTGACGCAAGCGCTGCACCAAACTTCCTCAGGTGCGCATTTGTGCATAAACCTTCCGGTAAATGGTTTCATGGCTGATACCAGACGCAAAATACCCGCAATCTGTTGAGGACTCAACTCCAGTGCCAACTGGGTTTGGGCAAACTCCCAAGCTTCTTTATCAACACTTCGGGCGTTGCTGCATCTTCGTTGGTGCAAGCGATTGCAGGTCTTCCTCGCAGCCAGCTGGGAAAATAACCGCTACGGCCTCGGTTGCGGGCAATCTCTCTGCAGATGGTTGAAGGACTGCGCTTTAGCCTGTGTGCAATGGCCGTCTTGGTCAAACCCGCACACAGCAGGCTGTAAATTTGGTATCGTTCTTCTCAGGTGAGGTGCGTATAGCTCATGGGACAATTCCAGTTTGGCGATTGAAAGGGCTTCAATGCTAGCGCATCTCTACCTACCCAATCTCGTTAACTAAAATTGCACTTCGTATTTAAATCTAGAGTACAAAATAGACATACTCCGTACGGTATTTTACCTCCGGCTCGTATTATGTGGCCGTCCGGAAGATTAAGGCATATACCCCCACAAAAACTGGATTTTTAAGGGCAAAAAATAGCTGTTTTGGTGTTTTTTTTGGTTCCTGCAGCCCAAAAATGCCGTTTTTTGCCCCGACTAATAACGCGACGCGTTATTAGTCGTCTTTGGCGCCAGAAATGCCCAACTCCTGAATTTTGCGGGTAATGGTGTTGCGTCCAATGCCAAGACGTAACGCGGCATCGTTCTTGCGACCATGCGTATGCTTGAGCGCCGCCTTGATGACGGCCGTCTCAAACTTGCGACTCAGGACATCCATCACTTTGGATTGCCCGGATGAAAGCAGGTGCGCTGCTTCCATATCGAGCAAGGCAGTCCATTCGGCAAAAGCCGTGCCGGTCTGACTACTCGCAGCCGGAGCGGATGCTGGTTTAATCTCAGCCACCGGTACGCGCACCGGCGGGATGAAGTTTGCATAATTTGGAACGGCGGCAGGCGCAATGGCTGCGCCCTCGCCATCCAGCAATTCCGGTGGCATGTCCTTGATTTCCACCGTTTGCCCCGGTGCCATCACGGTAATCCAGTTGCACAGGTTTTCAAGCTGGCGCACATTGCCCGGCAATTCGAGACTGGTCAAAAATTGCATTGCCGCATCCGTCATGCGCTTGGGTTCAACCCCCAACTGCTTGGCGCTTTGCAGCAGAAAATGCTGGGTCAATAGCGGAATATCCTCGCGCCGCTCACGCAGGCTAGGCAGCCGCAGACGAATGACATTCAGCCGGTGATACAAATCTTCGCGAAACAGGCCTTCCTTCACGCGCTTTTCGAGGTTCTGGTGAGTTGCCGTAATCACGCGCACGTTTGCCTTGAGCTGCTGATGACCGCCAACACGGTAAAAATGGCCATCAGACAGCACACGCAGCAGGCGCGTCTGCAGATCAAAAGGCATATCGCCAATTTCATCAAGAAATAGCGTGCCGCCTTCGGCTTGCTCAAAACGTCCACGACGCATGGTCTGCGCACCGGTAAATGCACCTCGCTCGTGGCCAAATAATTCGGACTCAAGCAAATCTTTGGGAATAGCAGCTGTATTCAGCGCAATGAAGGGCTGTGACGAGCGTGGGCTATGCCGGTGCAAGGCGCGCGCAACCAATTCCTTGCCAGTACCGGATTCACCGGTAATCAGAACTGTCACATTCGATTGTGACAGGCGACCAATGGCACGAAATACATCCTGCATCGCGGGCGCCTGCCCAAGGATTTCAGTCGCCTCGGAAGAGGTTTGCACGATATTCGTTTCGCGCAGGCTTTCTTCCAGTGCGCGCTGGATGAGATCAACCGCCTTATCAACATCGAATGGCTTGGCCAGATATTCGAATGCACCACCCTGAAAAGCCGAAACAGCTGAATCCAGATCGGAGAATGCGGTCATGATGATGACCGGAAGTTCAGGATATTGTTCTTTGGCCTTCTGCAACAGCTCAAGGCCGGATGCGCCCGGCATGCGGATGTCGGAAACCAACACCTGAGGCGCACCGATCTCCAGTGCCGCCATCGCATCACGCGCGTTGGAAAAGCTTTGGGTTGCAAGATTTTCGCGTGCCAGCGCTTTTTCCAGCACCCAACGTATTGATTCGTCGTCGTCAACAATCCAGATTGGTTTCATATTTTGCTTTTCTCTCATCTGTGCGCCAAACCATTATTCACTTTGGCCGCATATTTACGGCAAAGGTATCCGTATCCTGAAATCAGTGTGCCCCGGTCGGCTTTCGCACTCAATCACCCCCAGATGTTGCTGGATGAATGTCTGCGCTAACGTCAAGCCTAGCCCACTCCCCCCCTCCCTGCCTGATACCAGCGGATAAAAAATACGCTCGCTGATTTCCGGTGGGATGCCAGGACCGTTATCGATGATATGCAAGTCTAATGCCAGCCTGTATCGTACCTTGGCTATCGTGACTTGACGGGAGACACGGGTTTTGATTGTTAACTCGGCGTCGCCTGCCGTAATGCGGTCAACGAGCGCATAGGCTGCATTGTGGGCGATATTCAGCAAGGCCTGAATCAGCTGCTCTTTGTCGCCGCGAAACTCGGGAATCGACAGGTCATAATCGCGCCTGATCGTCAGCCCATTCGGAAATTCTGACACAATCAGGCTGCGCACCCGCTCGCAGACTTCATGGATATTGACGTCACCGACGATGTGCGGCTTTCGGTGCGGCGCGAGCAAACGATCCACCAGCGTTTGCAGACGCCCAGACTCACGGATGATGACTTGTGTGTATTCCTTCAATTCCTTCAAATGGCGGTCAGGCAATTCCATTTCAAGCAATTGCGCCGCACCACGGATGCCACCCAGAGGATTCTTGATTTCATGCGCCAGATTGCGGATTAATTCTTTGTTGGCCTGGCTTTGGTCAATCATGCGCTCTTCACGGTCCAACTTCAGTTGCTGGACGTTCTCTCGCAACTCAATCAGAACGGCTACATCAGGCTGGTCAATCACCGACATGATGCAGTCAACTTGCAAGGGATCACGGCCACTGCGCTCCAGACTTAAGTCCTGGCGTTTTTCCGAGAATTCTTGCGCCATGGCCTGCTCGAACAGGATATCCAGCAGCTCTCCATTTACAAATAAGGAAGAAAGCTTGTGTTGGAGCAAGCCTTTCAGGGAGCTTTCCAGCAGGTTTTCCGCTGCTGCGTTGGCGTATGTGATGTCGCCGTTTTCATCCAGCACGACGACTGCCGATGCCAATAAATCCAGTCCATTCAAAGCAATCATGGGATTCAACACCTATGTATTTCACGGTAGAAAAACAAAAAAGGCCGCAATCATGCGGCCTGATGGGTGCATGCATCTTGCGATGCACCAGACCTATTTCAGATTCGCTACTTCTCGCCGTAAGGCCTCGACATTTTTTTCTGTGCGCTCAATGTCATCCTTCAGCTTGGCCGTGCGCTCCTGATATTTTGCATAATTCTTTTCACCCCCCAGGCGGTCCGGTTCGCCGCCTTTGTATTCGGCCTTCAAATTAGCGAGCTTTTGCTCTTCCGATTTCAACTCATCCAGCAGGATTTGCTTGCGGTCACTGTCGCGCGATTTTTGCGTATTACCATCCACCTTCGGGAAGCCCGACGGCGTCTCCGCCTTCTTGCCGTTTGCTACGGGCGCCGCAGATGCCGCCCGTTTCGGCGCCGGTACGGTTGTCAGCCCTGGCATGGAAACTTTTTTGCAGCCTTTGGTAGTGCCTGTATTCTTGTATTCCTTGTTGCCTTGTGCGTCAGTGCAAAGATATACCTCCGACGCATGCGATGTGGCGCGTTGAGCCGAAGACCAGGATTGCTGACCGACATCTTGCTGCGCATGAGCATGACCTGCCATTAATACAAAAAGAATGATCGCTACCAACTGACGCTTCATGGATTATCCTGGATAAGGGGTGGTGACATTTACCAGTGTATTCCAAGTATGGAGCCAATACAAACATCCCAAACCTATTGCCTGGCAGCGTTCGTTCATAAAAAAAGCGGAGAAAGCCTAAACTTTCCCCGCTTTTTTATTCATGCGTCATGCCGATCTTACAGCGAGTAATACATGTCGTATTCGACCGGATGGGTCGCCATACGGAAACGCGTTACTTCCTGCATTTTCAGTTCAAGATATGCATCGATCATGCTGTTGCTGAATACACCGCCACGGGTCAGGAACTCGCGATCCTTGTCGAGTGCTTCCAGCGCCTGTTCCAGCGACGAGCAAACAGTCGGGATCAATGCATCTTCTTCCGGTGGCAGATGGTACAGATCTTTCGATGCTGCTTCGCCCGGATGAATCTTGTTCTGCACGCCGTCCAGACCAGCCATCAACAGTGCGGCAAAGCAAAGGTAAGGATTGGCCAGTGGATCCGGGAAGCGAGTTTCAATGCGGCGACCCTTTGGATTAGCAACGTGTGGAATACGGATGGATGCCGAACGGTTGCGTGCCGAGTAGGCCAGCTTGACCGGTGCCTCAAAACCAGGAACCAGACGCTTGTAAGAGTTGGTACCAGGGTTGGTGATCGCGTTCAGCGCGCGTGCATGCTTGATGATGCCGCCAATGTAGTACAGCGCAAAATCGGACAAGCCAGCATAGCCGTCACCTGCAAACAGGTTCTTGCCATCTTTCCAGACGGATTGGTGAACATGCATGCCGGAGCCATTGTCGCCAACGATCGGTTTTGGCATGAAGGTCGCAGTTTTGCCATAAGTATGAGCTACGTTCCAGACCACATATTTCAGATTTTGGGTCCAGTCGGCGCGCTCTACTAGTGTAGAAAAGCGGGTGCCGAGTTCATTCTGGCCTGCGCCAGCAACTTCATGGTGATGCACTTCAACTGGAATGCCCATGGATTCGAGGATCGTGCTCATTTCCGAGCGCATATCCTGGAAGCTGTCTACCGGTGGAACCGGGAAATAGCCGCCTTTGACGGTTGGGCGATGACCGGTATTGCCGCCTTCGATCTTCGCGCCTGTTGACCAGGAACCCTCTTCGGAGTCGATCTTGAAGAAGCAGCCGGACATGTCATTGGCCCAGCGTACACCGTCAAAAATGAAAAATTCTGGCTCTGGACCGAAGTAAGCGGTATCACCCAGGCCTGAGGATTTCAGATGTGCTTCGGCACGCTTGGCGATAGAGCGCGGGTCACGGTCGTAGCCCTTGCCGTCCGATGGTTCTACCACATCGCACTGCATAAACATCGTGGTATCTTCCATGAATGGGTCGATGTTCGCTGTGCTTGGATCTGGGATCAGAAGCATGTCGGATGCTTCAATGCCCTTCCAGCCGGCAATCGAAGAGCCATCAAATGCATGGCCGGACTCAAACTTATCCATGTCAAAATGCGATACCGGAACAGTAACGTGCTGCTCCTTGCCACGGGTATCAGTAAAGCGGAAATCAACGAATTTTACTTCGTTGTCTTTCGCCATTTTCAAGACTTCTGCGGCGGTCTTTGCCATGCGGATCTCCTCAAATAAACATAATAGTGTTAAATCGGTATTGAGCCGGCTGTGTCCAGACTTTAATGCAGGCTCGCAATCAAAACGGGATGCATACCAAAGCGCGGCCAGAACTCAGGCGAGATATTAGCAGATTCCATGCCAGAAACACCAGAAAAACGGACTTCTGCATCTCTTTCCAAACTCCTTGTTTTTATTTAGAAAAGCAGACAGTAATTTTTCATGCTTTTCCCGGCATATGCAACCAAACACCCCAAAACAGTGCAGACTCGCCACGCCGCACCGATACGGTGCGTCATTTGCGTAAAATTTATATCGCGCACTTTATTGGTGCAATTGTGTGTTTAATGAAATCAAACCATAAATGATGGGTAAGCGACAAGGCTCTTTGTTGAGGATGCGACATTTTTTGAACACCGTATTTTTGACAGCAAAACGTACCGCAGCCCCTCCATCGCCATACTAGCGATTTCTAGCCTGCAATTTATTTGGACATTGTCATAAATCAAAACATGTTCTATTCGTTCGTTCATGATGTGAAATTAGTCGCTGGAAGCTTGTGTCTTACTGCGCTGCACGGAAAACCGCATCACATTTTATGCATCTCATTGGACCAAAAAACAATGCGAGCCACAAGTAAAACCGGTTAAGAGGGTAGCCATGCCAGTGCAGAAAATCGAGCAAGTGCAACCGCCAGAAAACTGTTTGCCTGAGTGCCATAGCAACTGGCCTCGCTGTCAGGAACAGGTGCTACTGGAAATAGCAAAATATCGGCAATCAGGTGCGGCCTTATTGCAGACACATGACGCTTTGCGCCAGTTTGCAAATTATCTGGAAAATTCTCGTGAAGAAGAGCGCAAGCGGCTCGCAGCTGAAATCCATGACAAGGTAGGACAAAACCTGCTTGCATTACGCATAGACGTATCCATGTTGCACGCGCGAACGATAGACACTCACCCGCGCATAAACGGCAAAGCCGACACCGTGCTCAACGATCTAGATGTCGCTATCCAGCACGTAAGGGACATCATTAACCATTTGCAGCCACCTGTGCTCGAACTCGGCCTGCTGGCATCGCTTGAGTGGAAACTTAGGGATTTCGAGACGTACAGCAAAATACCCTGCTCGCTATATATCTGTGGTGACGAAAGAGACTATCTTGCCTATGACGACTACGCGACACCGATGATGCGGATTTTGCAGGAATCATTAACGAACATTTCTAGACATGCAAACGCCAGTGCTATTGATGTGGCGCTTTCATGCGCCCAGCACACATTGACGATGACCGTCGCGGATGATGGCGTCGGTTTTGATCTGAGTAATCTCAAAAAGACGAATGCTTACGGACTGACCGGCATGAGAGAGTCCATCAAAATGCTGAATGGGAATTTTGAGATTGGCAACAATCCCCAGCAAAATGGCACTGTAATGACAGTGTCTATCCCACAGAACAAAATCAAGGCTCATAACAAGAACTAAAAAGTGTAACGGCACTGTCCCCTCTACACTTCGTCCGTGTGCCGGTATTCCACATTATGTTGCGCCATCCAGGCAAGCAAGGTGTCGAATGCAATAAGCGTCTGTGAAGGCTCACCTTTGACTCCCAACTCGATGTAGCCCCGACTGGTGGTAGTACTAACTTTGGGCAGACTAAAAGTCTTGACGAGCGAGAAGTCTGTTTCGATCCCATCCATCAAAGGCGTGAGTGCCGATTCCATCACACCATACAACAATACCGATTTTTCCAGCTGCGGATCTTGATGAAACAGGTGTGCATGATGCGTATCAAGCGCCCATTCGATCATGGACCAAGCCATCTCTGGAAATCCGGGCACAAAATAATGCGTGCCGATTGAAAACCCCGGCATATTATTAAAAGCATTGGGGATAATGGATGCGCCCTCCGGAAACGCCCCCATCTTTAACCGGTTTACGTTTTCCACAGCGTTGATGTCAGTTGGACTGCCCGTTTCCTGTGCCAGTTTGGCAATCCGCTCAAGAATTCTCTCCCTGGCAAATGGATGCAGCACCAACGGTACGCCTAGCGCGTCTGCGGCGCATTGTCGTGTGTGGTCGTCCGGCGTTGCACCTATGCCGCCACAAGAAAATACAACATCTCCACTAGCAAATGTGCGCTGCAATAGCGCAGTGATACATTCCGGATCATCGCCCAAATAGTGAGCCCAAGCCAGTTGCAAGCCACGCGCACGCAGTAATTCGACTACTTTTGGGAGATGCTGATCGCTGCGTTTGCCGGACAGAATTTCGTCGCCGATGATGATAAGTCCAATTGCCATGATGTCCGACACTGGTGAGATATGGAAAGACACCAGTGTAATTCATCTCGTCATTTTGGTTTACACTACCGCCACTATAAACACACAACAAGGAAAATCATGTCCATGATCATGACAGCTTCCGGGCTGCAATACGAAGACATCACCGTTGGCACAGGCGACGAAGCGAAGGCAGGAGCAACCGTCAGCGTGCATTACACTGGCTGGCTGCAAAACAAGGATGGCAGCGCAGGCAACAAATTTGACTCCAGCAAGGATCGCAACGAGCCATTTTTATTCCCGCTGGGTGCTGGGCACGTCATAAAAGGCTGGGATCAAGGCGTCCAAGGAATGAAGGTTGGCGGCATGCGCAAGCTCATCATCCCTTCCGATCTCGGCTATGGTGCTCGTGGTGCCGGTGGAGTAATCCCGCCGCAAGCAACATTGATTTTTGATGTGGAATTGCTGGGCGTATAAGCTCCTCTGCCACGGTATTGGTTCAAGATTAGCTCAAACGCTGCTCACACAGAGCCAGGGGGCATTCCATATAGAATGCCGCCACTCTCCCAAAAATTCCCGTTGAATTTGCTTATGCCAAATCTGTCTGACCCTGATTTGGCGGAAAACCGCAATTGCCTTAAAATATAGCGTTTTGCAACACGCATATAATGCATTGCTAACTGGCTGTATCAGGCCGGAAATTTATACAGATAGGATATTTATGACTCACGTTGTCACCGACTCCTGCATCCGCTGCAAATACACGGATTGCGTCGATGTGTGCCCAGTTGATTGTTTTCACGAAGGCCCAAATTTTCTATTTATCGACCCGGATGAGTGTATCGATTGCGCTGTGTGCATTCCTGAATGTCCGGTCAGTGCGATTTATGCCGAAGAGGATGTGCCTGCCGACCAGCTTCAGTTCATTCAATTGAATCTGGAAATGTCACGCAAATTCCCTGTCATCACCCGCTCCAAGGGAGCTTTGCCTGATGCGGACGAATGGAAAGATGTGAAAGACAAGCTTAAGCACCTTGAGCGTTAAGGTTTCGCGCAAAACTGAATGAGCGCTGGCCGGTAAAGCACCTTGCCGCCATGAGTCAGCGCCTTTTGAATCAATTGATACACAACAGGATAGACAGTCGTATGAACACCACCATCGATAAATCGACGATTGAGGCCGATGCCATCATCATTGGCGCCGGACCAGTCGGACTCTTCCAGGTTTTTGAACTTGGCCTGCTTGAAATCAAAGCACACGTCATCGACTCCCTGCCCATCGTAGGCGGACAATGTATCGAGCTTTATCCAGACAAGCCGATTTACGATATTCCTGCCGTACCTGTTTGCACCGGCAAGGA
>JGI24143J45723_1001571_pt1 | contig 10728 bp, 9 predicted proteins | sample BarGraIncu00432A_FD_45723 | JGI IMG/M metagenome (IMG submission 45723)
GTGCCGGCGGGCTCTGACACGGGTGGCGGCAGTGAGCGTGGCCATGTCAGTGGCGGTGCGGCGTTGGGGCGCAGCTCGCCATCGGGTCACGCCAGGTCGCATTCAGGCGGGTTTTTTGGCAGCGCGGCCGAGGAAACCCGCATGATGACGTCCAGCACACCGCTGGCGCGGGCACGCAGTCGGGCGCAGGGTGTGCTGGGCCAACTCAAGCGCTTGTTGCTGGGCTCGGGCGCAGGCAATTTTGAAACCACGCACTATGAGGCACCGTCGCCCGCACTGGCAGCGGCGATTGCGATGCATTCCCAGCCGGTGGGTGCCTATGCGGGGCATGGCACGGTGCTGGACGAGGACAGTCCGGCGGCGGTGCTCCGGGTGGCGGGCGAGTTGCGGCGCAGATCCACCGATCTCAAGAACAAGGCGGAAACCAAGAGCGAAAAGGCCATTATTGAGATTGTGGCGCTGATGTTCCAGGCTATTTTGCAGGAGGACCGCATTCCGCCCGGCATTCGGGTCTGGTTCGCGCGCCTGCAAATGCCGGTGCTGCGGCTGGCGCTGGCCGAGCCGGATTTTTTTGGCACCCTGACTCATCCGGCGCGCGAGTTGATTGACCGCATGGGGTCGTGTGTCATGGGTTTTGACGCCAGCGGCATCAGCGGCAGTGCGCTGGAGACTGAGATCAAGCGCGTGGTGCAGGTGATTGAGCAGTATCCCGAGACCGGGCGCCGGGTGTACCAACTGGTTTATGACGAGTTTCAGAAGTTCCTGGCCAAATATCTGACCGGACGCGCGTCAACCCAAAAAGCGGTTAGCGTGGCGCAGCAGGTGGAGCAGAAGGAGACGCTCACCATCCAGTACACGATCGAGATGCGCAACATGCTCAAGGACATGCCGGTGCGCGACGAGATTCGTGAGTTTCTGTTCAAGGTCTGGGCCGAGGTTCTGGCGGTGGCGGCGGTGCGCAAAGGCCCGCAGCACGCCGACACCCTGGCGTTTAAAAAAACCGCCACCGATCTCCTTTGGGCCGCCAGCGCCAAGCCCAACCGCAACGACCGAGCCCGGGTGATAGCAGATTTGCCGCGATTACTGCAGAAGTTGCGCTCCGGTATGACGCTGCTGGGCGTGGCACCGTCCGAGCAGCAGCGCCATATCCAGACTGTCAGTGACACCTTGGCCGACGCCTTCCTGTCCAAGACCCAGGCGATTGGGAGCGAGCAGATTGCGGCCATGGCCGAACACTTGGCACACCTCGAAAACTTTGTGACCGATGACGGCCTGGGCGATCTGCCGCTGGACGCTCAAAGCATTGAAATGATGTTGGGCATCGACACCTCAGCGCTGGACGTGGTGGCCGATGGCGGCTCCCAGCCCAGCGCGGCGATGCTGGCGTGGGCGCAGGAGTTGCAAGTGGGCACCTGGTTTTCGCTGGACCATAACGGCCAGCTCGCTCAGGTGCAGTTCGCCTGGCGCAGTGATCGCAAACACCTGCACCTGTTTGTGTCGACCACGGGGCACAGCTACCTGATGCAGACTGGGCGCCTGGCAGCCTACCTGCAGGCGGGTCTGTTGCTGCCGCAAGAAGAAGAAACACTCACCATACGCGCCACGCGCGATGCCTTGGGCAAGCTCGAAGCCAATCCGGAGCGGCTGCTGGGTTAATGCGCCACCCGGCTGGCGCCGTCATCACACAACTCGTCGAGTATCAGCGCGTCCGGCTCTAAGCCCAGACTCCAGAACACCATCAGCACAATGACCTTGAAGTCTTCCAGCGCCAAGGGGTTGGCGGGTGCCGCCATGGCGCGCTCCAGCACGATCTCGCGCAGATGGCCTGGCAGCGCGCCCGCGCTTTCGAGAAAAGTGACAAAGCCCAGGCAGGGCGCGCCCAGCTGATTTTGCTCGGCCGTCGTGTANACGCGCAGGCTGTGCGGTGACTGGGCAACGGCATCTGTTTTTGCCNCTTCGTTGGTGCCGTGGCCCGTGCCNGCCCGCGCTATCGGCGCCGACTGCTCGCGCGCCGCCAGACTCAGGTCATGCAACCAGGTCAACGCGTCCTGAATTTCCTCGGGATCAAAGCCGACCGCGCTGAGCTTTTGCTGCAGATCAGCCGGTTCAGGGCAGGACTCGCCGTACCAATAATTCTCGTAAACGAAAACAAGGACTTGAAACATGGGTGCAATATAGCGCCAATGTCGGGCGCTAAAGCAATGAGTTGACCGTCAAATCAGACCTAGCCCGCCGGTCGTCTATCTCCGGCTCATGCGCTGGAACAGGCCGCCGGGCAGGCGTACCAGCAGACCGTCGAGTTCCAGCGTCATCAACTGCGCTTGCAGAGCGGCGGTGTCGATGCCGCAGCGCGCCTGCAAGGCGTCCAGCCCAACCGGGTCGAACCCGATCGCATCGAGTAACNCCGTTTGAGTAGCAAATGAGCCTGTAGCCNCCGTGGAACAGGCGTCGACAGCTATCGAATCGAGAGCNGGTGTCAAGCCGCTGTCGATCTTCATCTCCTCCAGCACGTCCTGCGCCGATTCCACCAGCTTGGCGCCTTGCTTGATGAGCGCGTGGCAACCGCGCGCCTGCGTGGAATGAATCGAGCCGGGGATGGCAAAAACATCTTTTCCCTGTTCGGCGCTGAGCCGCGCGGTGATCAGGGAGCCGGACTTCAGGGCGGCCTCGATCACCAGGGTGCCCTGCGCCAGCCCGGCAATCAGACGGTTGCGCCTGGGGAAATTGGCGGGCAGTGGCGGCGTGCCCAGCGGGTACTCGCTGATGAGCAAGCCGTTTTGGGCGATGCGGTGCGCCAGCGCCAGGTGTCTTTTCGGGTAGACCCGGTCCAGCCCGGTGCCGACCACGGCCACCGTGGCGAGTCGATCGGAACCCGGCGCCAGACTGTCGAGTGCGCCTTCGTGGGCCGCGCCGTCCACTCCCAAGGCCAGTCCGCTGACCACGGTCAAGCCCGCCAGTCCCAGCGCCTTGGCAAACTGGCGCGCGTTGACGGCGCCCTGGGGGGTCGGGTTGCGACTGCCGACCACGGCAATGCTGTTGGCCAGGCACAAGGTCAGCCGGCTATCAATTAAATTGATAGCTGCCTGAGCTTTGTGGACGGGGGCTACAGCCTGATTTTGTATAAATTCACCGCCACCCAGCAGGTACAGCATCAGCGGCGGGTCTTCAATGTTGAGCAGCGATTGCGGGTAGTTGGCATCCCCCAGCACCACAATTTGGCGCCGGGCGCTACCGACACCCGTGTCCTGCAGCCAGGCCCAGGTCTGCTCCAGCAGAGCCGCCAGTTCAGGCGGCTCGGTGCGCAGGGCCGTTGCCTGCTTGGCGCTCACCACCTGCTGCAGCGCCGATGACGACTGCTCAAACACCGCCGCTGGCAAGCCAAACGCCGCCAGCAATTTGCGGGCGGCTTCAAGGCCGACGCCGCTGCTGAGCGTCAGGCGCAGCCAGGCGGCCAGTTCGTCGCGTTCCACTGAAACCTTGGGTGTGCTGGCGTTAACGGGGTGTCACGCTGCTTTAGCGCGGGTTGACCAGCCGGTCGCCCACTTTGGCGCCATCCGTGATGTCGAGCACCAGCGCATAAGAGAGTTTCTCGAAAGTGCGAAACACCATCAGCAAACCATTGCGTTCATCCGGCAACTTTAGTTCGGGGCGTGCCGCATCGGTTTTGTCGATCAGGCGCGCACCGTCTTTCAGGATCGCCAATACGTGCCCGCTTTCGATGCCGTCGCGCGTGCCCAGATTGATGGCCACCACCTGGTTTTGCGCTGCATTGACCACCGCGCTGCCGTAGACCGAAACAATGCGGGCGTCCACCGGGCGCTGAGGGGCGCGCGGCACGTAGCTCAACAGCTGTTGCGGTGGCTCGGGCAGCAGCCGGTCGCCAACCCGCATTTCCTCTTTGGCCGCCACAATGTCAATCGTGGCCGGGATGATGTCGGTGCGGGGCTTGCCGTCCTTGTCAACCGAGGCCTGGGTGGATTCGCCGTGCACCAGCAGCGCCTTGCCCACGTACTGTGCCTCATAGCCTAGAATTTCAGCCGTCACCGGGTCTTTGAGAGGCGTGGCATTGCGAAACACCCGGTAGGCTTTTTGCTTTTGCGCCGGCTCATCGATCAGCACCGCGTCACCCTGGCCGCGCGCGTAGGCCCGGTCACCCCGGGTCAGCAGCACGCGGCCCTCCTGCGCCGCCACGATGCGCGGCGCCCGCGTGAGGCCGTTCTCGTCCACGATCACCGGCTCGGCCAGAAAGGGCTCGATCAAGTGACTTTTGAGCGTCGGCAGGGCGTCGTCGGCCAGCAGTTCAATCCGGGTGCGTGGCGACAGGCGCACGGTCGCCAGAGCCGCCGCATCGGCGCCAGATTGGCGACTGCGCAGGGTGGCGCGCCCGTTGTGCCGCTCCAGATACAGCGTTTGCCCCGGGTAAATCAGGTGCGGGTTCTGGATGTCAGCCAGGTTCATGCCCCACAACTCGGGCCAGCGCCAGGCGCTTTTCAGGAACAGGCCGGAGATGGCCCATAGCGTGTCGCCGCGTTTGACGGTATAGCTGTCGGGCGCATTGGCCGCCAGTTCGCTCAAGGGCACGCCGGCCTGAGCGACCTGCGTCGCGGTCGCCTTTTGCCCTGCCGTGACCGGAAAATTCTGGGCCCCAGCAGGTGTGCTGGCCANGCTGGCGGTCAGCACCGCCAGGGTGACCCCAATGACTTTGGCGGCGANGGTGGACTTTGGCATCAGGTTTTNGGTCATAGGGTTCTGCACGGCAAATGTGTTTCAGGCGGTTGGGCGCGCCAGGCGGCGGTCTGGCCAACCTGGAGNNCATCATGATAAGTTACGCGCGATTTTGCACTTAAGCCCTTGATCGGGCAACGTTTCCTCCGTCGACTCGGTGCTGGCGGTGCCAAAAGTAGCGAAAATAGCGACATATTCCAAAACCTTGCGGGACAGACCGCAGCCTGAAGGTTTGCGGGACAGACCGAAGTTACGCGAAGCGTACAAGCTCTGTCCTCAACATTTCAAGGCGTGCCAGTTCTGTCCTCAACTAAACTGAAACTTTGCGGGACAGACCGCAGCTACGCCCAGCGAGCCAGCTCTGTCCTCAACCAATTAAATGCTACTTCCGATTCTTTGTTATCCCGATCCCAAGCTGCACACCGTGGCCAAACCGGTGTCAACGGTGGATGCGCGCGTTCAGATCCTGATCGTGGATATGCTGGAAACCATGTACGAGGCCAAAGGCATTGGCCTGGCGGCGACCCAGATCAATGTGCACGAGCGTCTGATCGTGGTGGATGTCTCTGAAGAACGTGACGCGCCGCTGGTACTGATCAACCCGCAGCTGGTCTGGAGCAGCGCCGAGACGCACCTCAACGAAGAGGGCTGTTTGTCGGTGCCGGGCATTTACGACGGCGTTGAGCGTTTTGACGCCGTCACCGTGACGGCTCTGGACGCTCAGGGTCAGTCGCGCCTGATTGAAGCCGAAGGCCTGCTGGCAGTCTGCATCCAGCACGAGATGGACCACCTGCTGGGCAAGGTTTTTGTCGAATACCTGTCGCCTCTCAAGCGCAACCGGATCAAGAAAAAAATGCTCAAAGCGCAGCGCGAGGAGCGTGAGTGAGGCTGATCTTTGCCGGCACACCCGAATTTGCCCGCGTCGCGCTGGCACAGCTGCACGCGGCCGGGCATGAAATTGCGCTGGTGCTGACACAGCCGGATCGCCCCGCNGGGCGCGGCNTGAAGCTGCAGGCCTCTGCCGTGAAGCAGTTCGCCCTGGATCACGGCCTGGCGCTAGCGCAGCCGCGCAGCCTGCGGCTGGACGGCAAATACCCTGAGGATGCAGCCGCCGCCTGNGTGCTGCTGGCGTCAGCGCAGGCCGAGGNCATGGTGGTGGNCGCCTACGGCCTGATCCTGCCGCAGTGGGTGCTGGATGTGCCAGCCCGCGGCTGCTTCAACATTCACGCTTCGCTGCTGCCGCGCTGGCGTGGCGCGGCGCCGATTCACCGCGCCATCGAGGCGGGCGATGCGCANACTGGCGTNACCATCATGCAAATGGACGCCGGGCTCGACACCGGCGCCATGCTGCTGGCGCAGGCGATCCCGATCGAGGCGAGNGACACCACCGGCAGCTTGCATGACCGGCTGGCCGAGCTGGGCGGACAGCTGATGCTGCAAGTGCTGGAACAGGCGGTCGATGGCAGTTTGCAGCCGGTGGCACAGGCAGCACAAGGCGTGACTTACGCCCACAAAATTGAAAAACACGAGGCGGTCATCGATTGGACGCAAAGTGCGGCCGTGATCACGCAACGCATCCGTGCCTTCAATCCATTCCCCGGTGCCACAGCGGTTTTGAATGGCGAAACGCTGAAGATATGGTTGGCAGAGGTGTTACCTGGAACCTCGCCCGTTTCGGAAGAAGTTGGATCAATTCTGGCTGTAGCCACCGTCGGCATTGAGGTAGCCGCTATGAAATCAGTAGTAAACATCACGCAGTTGCAGCGCCCCGGCGGCAAGCGCCTGGGCGTGGCCGACTTTTTGCGCGGGTTTGACCTGCAGCCCGGCATGGTTTTTGAGAAGCACCTCAGCTAGCGCTGCCCAAGGCCAGCTTGACTTTAGACCATGTTCGTTTAAATTCAAGCCATGTGCCCGAACCGCCAAACCCCCCAAGCCGCAGCGCCCGAACTGCAGCGCCTGCTGGCGCGCTACCCGCCTGACCCGCATGCGCTGCTGCAGATTTTGCGCGAGTTGCAGGCCATGCAAGGCTGGCTGGCGCCTGACGCCCTGGGCCAGGTCGCCAGCGCGCTCGGCTTGACGCTGGCGCAGGTGCAAGGGGTGGCCGGTTTCTACCGCTTCTTGCACACCCGGCCGGTCGGCGCCTACCGTGTGCTGTTCAGCGACAACGTGACCGACCGCATGCTCGGCAGCGAGGCGCTGCTGGCCGACCTCTGTCAGCGCCTGGGGGTGGTACCCGGTCAGCTCAGCGCCGATGGCCTGGTCAGCGTGGACCGGACCTCCTGCACCGGGCTGTGCGATCAGGGGCCAGCCTTGCTGATCAACCATCACCAGGTGCTGACCCGGCTCGACGCCGCCCGGGTGGCGCAAATGGCCGAGCTGATCCGCGCGCGCGCGCCGGTGCCGCAATGGCCGGCTGAGTGGTTTGAGGTGCAGGACAACATTCGTCGTGCCGATGTGCTGCTCGGCGCGCCTTGCGTGCCGGGGGCTGCGTTGGCGCCGACGCTGGCGCGCGGGGCTGACGCGACGCTGGCCGAGATCAAGCGCTCCAATTTGCGCGGGCGCGGCGGCGCCGGTTTTGCCACTGGCCTCAAATGGGAGCTGTGCCGCCAGGCCATCGGCACTGAGCGTGTGGTGGTGTGCAACGCCGACGAGGGCGAACCCGGCACCTTCAAGGACCGCGTGCTGCTGAGCCGTCAGGCCGACGCGGTGTTCGAGGGCATGACCGTCGCCGCCCATGTTGTTGGCGCGCGCCGCGGCTTTCTTTACCTGCGTGGCGAATACCGCTACCTGCTGGAGCCCTTGCTGGCCGTTTTGCAGCAGCGACGCCATGCGCAGCTGCTGGGTACCCGCATCCTGGGGCAGGCCGGTTTCGATTTCGACATCTCCATTCACGTCGGCGCTGGCGCCTACGTTTGCGGCGAGGAGTCCGCGCTGATCGAGTCGCTCGAAGGCAAGCGCGGCACGCCGCGTATCCGTCCGCCGTTCCCGGCCGAGCATGGCTACCTGGGGCATCCGACCCTGGTCAACAACGTGGAAACTTTTTGCGCGGTGGCGCACATTGCGCAGCACGGCGGCGCGCTCTGGGCCGGCATCGGCACGCCCAAATCGACCGGCACCAAGATTCACTCGGTGTCGGGCGACTGCGCACGCCCGGGCCTGTACGAATACCCCTTGGGCACGCCTGTGAGCCGCCTGCTGGCGGACTGCGGCGCGCACGACACGCAGGCGGTGCAGGTCGGTGGGCCGTCCGGGGTGTGCCTGGCGGCGGACGAGTTTGAGCGCCGCATCGCGTTTGAAGACGTGCCGACGGCGGGCGCCTTCATGGTGTTTGACCGCTCGCGTGACATGTTCGAGGTGGCACGCGGTTTTGCGCATTTTTTTGCCCACGAGAGTTGCGGTTTCTGTACCCCATGCCGGGTTGGCACCGCCTTGCTGGTCAAGCGCATGGACAAGCTGGCGGGCGGCCATGGCTCGCGCGACGACCTTGATGTGCTGTTCGAGCTCGATCGCTTGCTGCACAGCACCACCCATTGCGGCCTGGGGGCCAGCGCCTGCAACCCCTTGCGCGATACGGTGCTGAAGTTTCGCCCGGCCTACGAGCAACGCTTGCAGTCGCTCGATTTCGAGCCGGGTTTTGACCTCGACGCCGAGCTGTCAATTGCCCGGCGCATGACCGGCCGCGACGACGCTGCTGCGCACCTGGAGAACCGCACATGACGGATGACGTGAGCCCCACCCAGCGCTTCTCGCTCGACGGCGAAGACCTCCCGTTTGCGTCCGGGGAGACCATTCTGCAGGCCGCCACGCGCGCCGGGCGCTACATCCCGCACCTGTGCTGGCACCCGGACTTTGCGGCGCATGGCTCATGCCGGATCTGCAGCGTCAAGGTGAATGGCCGCGTCGGCGCCGCCTGCACCGTGCAAGCGGCGGCCGGGCTGGAGGTCGAAAGCAATACGCCGGNGATGAACCGCCAGCGCAAGACGCTGCTGCAGATGTTGTTCGTTGAGGGCAACCACTTTTGCCCCAGTTGCGAGAAAAGCGGCAATTGCCTGCTGCAGGCCACCGCCTACCAGATGGGCATGGAAGGGCCGCACTTCGAGGAGTTTTACCCAAGCCGCCGGGTGGACGCCAGCCACCCCGACATCCTGCTCGACCTGAATCGCTGCATCTTGTGCGAGCTGTGCGTGCGCGCCAGCCGCGAGGTCGATGGCAAAAACATCTTTGCCATCGGCGGCTACGGCATTGGCACCCACCTGCTGGTCAACAGCGCCAGCGGGCAGTTGGGCGACACCGCGATGAGCCTGGATGACCGCGCGGCCCACATCTGCCCGGTGGGCGTGATCCTGCCCAAGCGGCGTGGCTTTGTGATCCCGATCGGACAGCGGCGTTTNGATNNGANGCCGGTGTCGCAGCAGGTGGAGGGCGATGCCACATGATTGCACCCGCGATGTCCCAAACGCCGCGCAAGCTGAAAGTCGCCACGGTGTCGCTGGCCGGCTGTTTTGGCTGTCACACGTCTTTTTTGGACATTGACGAGCGGCTGTTTGATCTGATCGAGCACATCGAGTTCGACCGCTCGCCACTGACCGACATCAAGCAGGTGGGGGCGTGTGACATCGGTCTGATCGAAGGCGGCCTGTGCAATGCCGAGAATGTGCTGGTGTTGCGCGAATTCCGCGTGCACTGCAAAACGCTGGTGGCGGTGGGTGCCTGCGCCATCAACGGCGGCTTGCCCGCGCAACGCAACCACCTCGATTTGGGCGAGTTGCTGACCGAGGTGTACCGCAGTCGACCGGGCTTGAGCGCGGGCGGAGGTATTCCCGATGACCCCGAGTTGCCGCTGCTGCTGAACAAAGTGCACCCGATCCGCGAGGTGGTGCATGTGGACTACTCCCTGCCCGGTTGCCCGCCCTCGGCTGACGCTTTCTGGCACTTTCTGACCGACCTGATGGCCGGGCGCACGCCGCACCTGGGGCACGGCCTGATCCACTACGACTGACTGTGACTGACCATGACCGCATCACTCGAAACCGCTGCCCCTGAAGCCGTCGCGCAAGGCCTGCGCCGGGTCGCCATCGATCCGGTCTCAAGGGTTGAAGGCCATGGCAAGGTCACGCTCCTGCTGGACGCGCAGAACCGCGTGCAGCAGGTGCGCCTGCATATCGTCGAGTTCCGCGGTTTCGAGAAATTCATTCAGGGCCGACCCTACTGGGAAGTGCCGGTGATGGTGCAGCGGCTGTGCGGTATCTGCCCGGTGTCGCACCACCTGGCGGCGTCCAAAGCGTTCGACCGGGTGGTCGGCGCCTTGCCCGTCACCCCGACGGCTGACAAGATCCGCCGCCTGATGCATTACGGCCAGGTGATGCAGTCGCACGCCTTGCACTTCTTTTACTTGGCAGCGCCCGACCTGCTGTTTGGTTTTGACTCCGAGGTGAACCGGCGCAACATCGTCGGCGTGGCGCAAGCGCACCCTGACATCGCGCGCAAAGGCGTGCTGCTGCGCAAGTTCGGCCAGGAGGTGATCCGCGCCACCGCGGGCAAGCGCGTGCATGGCACCGGCTCGGTGCCGGGCGGCGTCAACAAGCATGTCAGCCTGGCGGACCGCGCTCTGCTGCAACGCGATGTGGCGCAAATGATTGCCTGGGCGCAAGACGCCGTTTTGATTGCCAAACAACTGCATGCGCAGAACCCGGCGCTGTACGATAGTTTTGGCAGCTTTCGCTCGAATCTGCTGTCGCTGGTCAGGGCCGACGGCGCGCTGGACCTGTACGACGGCGTGCTGCGGGCGCGCGACACGGCGGGTGCCATCCTGTTCGACGGCGCCAGCGACCAGGACTATCTGGGATTGATTGAAGAAGAAGTCAAACCCTGGACCTACATGAAGTTCCCGTTCCTCAAAAGCCTGGGGCCTGAGTTGGGCTGGTACCGGGTCGGGCCGCTGGCACGGCTGCAAAATTGCGACTTCATCCCCAGCCCGCTGGCTGAAAGCGAGCGCCGCGAATT
>JGI24143J45723_1001573_pt1 | contig 10722 bp, 9 predicted proteins | sample BarGraIncu00432A_FD_45723 | JGI IMG/M metagenome (IMG submission 45723)
TTCAACGTATTTTTATTTCAATACTGTAAAAGGCTCCAAAATGATTTTCTTATTTACAATGAAAGGAAAATAATATGGATAATATTGAAATGATAGAATGGTTGGGCTATTTGGGATCAGTATTTGTAGCGGTTTCCTTAATGATGACTTCAATTATTAAATTGCGCATTATTAATATGTTGGGCGCTGTATGTTTTGCTGTCTATGGTTTTACCATTCATGCCATGCCTGTAGCTGTCATCAACTCTGCACTGATAGTCATTAATCTTTATTATTTGGGGAGGATATTTTCGGGGAAGATAACAAGTTAAGCAAGTCCTCCACGGTCAAACTTGACAACTACTGCTTATTTTTAGTATATTATATATATTGTATATATTATATTTTCACAGGCTTTGATAGGAAGGAGTACGTTATTATCGCCGTAAAGAGAGGAGATCTGTGGCTGAAAGATCTCTCGGAGTGAAATAACGGAAGGTAGTCCTTGAGCTGCGGTACTGAACTGATAGTAGGTGTCGCCGGTGTGTCCCGTTACGGCATAAGAGTCCGAATGGCTGCTTTACTAGGGCTGTTTTCGGAAAAACAAGGTGGTACCACGAAAGTATGCTCTTTCGTCCTTACGAGGATGGAGGAGTTTTTTTATTTATACGTATAGGAGGCGCTTATGTTAACAGATAAGAATATACCAAAAGTTTATGACCCACAGGCAGTAGAAACGAAATGGTATAAATATTGGGAAGATCATGGGCTATTTCATGATGAAGTAGATAAGGGGAAAAAGCCTTTTAGTATTGTGATCCCGCCACCCAATGTAACAGGACAATTACATATGGGACATGCACTTGATAATGCTCTTCAGGATATTTTAATTCGATTCCGTCGTATGCAAGGTTACAATACCTTGTGGATGCCGGGAACTGACCATGCTGGTATAGCGACCCAAATAAAAGTAGAAGAAATGTTAGCCAGTGAAGGCCTAACGCGCTACGATGTAGGACGGGAAAAATTTATTGAAAAGGTTTGGGAATGGAAAGGACAATATGGGGATCGCATTATTAAACAGTTAAAAAGTTTGGGAGCATCTTGTGATTGGCAACGTGAACGTTTTACCATGGATGAAGGCTGTTCCAAGGCAGTGCGAGAAGTTTTTGTATCATTGTATGAGAAAGGTCTAATTTATCAAGGTCATCGTATAACCAATTGGTGCCCACGTTGTAATACGGCATTAAGTGATATCGAGGTGGAGCATGAAGATACACCGGGGCATCTCTATCATGTACGCTATCCAGTGGAAGGGAACCCTGGTGAGTACTTGAGTGTTGCAACCACTCGACCAGAAACAATCTTGGGTGATACAGCTGTTGCCGTCCACCCAGAAGATGTGAGGTACAGCCATTTAATTGGGAAAAAATTAAAACTCCCTTTAATTGGACGTTGTATTCCCGTGATTGCTGATGAATATGTGGATAAGGATTTTGGTACTGGCGCTGTGAAAATTACTCCAGCTCATGATCCAAACGATTTTGACATGGGACTTCGCCATAACTTGCCCCAGATCGTNGTTATTACNAATGATGGTACAATGTCAGCAGATACAGGNAAGTATGCTGGCATGGATCGCTCTGAGTGCCGTAAAGTAATCGTTGCTGATCTANAAGAACAAGGCTATTTAGTGAAAATCGAAGATCATCAACATGCAGTCGGTCATTGTCAACGTTGCAGAACGGTTGTGGAACCTTTGGTCTCTAAGCAATGGTTTGTTAAAATGCAGTCTTTGGCTGAGCCCGCAAAAGCAGTCGTTGCTAGCGGCGAGATTCAGTTTGTGCCTGAGCGGTTTACCAAAACATATATTACTTGGCTTGATAATATTCGTGATTGGTGTATTTCTCGGCAAATCTGGTGGGGACATCGCATTCCCGCTTGGTATTGCGAATGTGGCGCAACAATTGTGGCCCGGGAGGATATTACGGTTTGCCCAACATGTGGTAGTCAAAATATTCAGCAAGATCCTGATGTTCTTGATACTTGGTTTAGTTCAGGGTTATGGCCTTTTTCCACGATGGGATGGCCAGAAAAGACNGATGAATTGCAGCAGTTTTATCCGACGAGTGTGCTAGTCACGGGTTATGATATTATTTTTTTCTGGGTAGCGCGAATGATTATGTTAGGGTTAGAATTCAAGAAAGAAATTCCTTTTAAACATGTATTTATTCATGGCCTAGTACGTGATCCACAAGGACGTAAAATGAGTAAATCATTAGGAAATGGGATTGATCCCTTAGAAGTGATTGAGAAAAATGGTGCAGATACCTTACGCTTCACTTTAGTGACAGGCAATACACCTGGTAATGATATGCGCTTTTACGCAGAACGGGTAGAATCAAGCCGTAACTTTGCTAATAAGTTGTGGAATGCATCCCGCTTTGTATTGATGAATTTGGACGATGTAGACAAAATAGAACAATTAGTACAATACGGTAAAACAGCGAGGGAAAATGATAGCTTTACATTAGCTGATAAATGGATTTTGAGCCGTTTTGCCAAAACTGTGAATGAAGTCACACGCAATTTGGATAGGTTTGAGCTAGGAGAAGCAGCCCGTCTGTTATATGAATTTATTTGGAATGAATATTGCGATTGGTATATCGAAATGACCAAGGCTAGACTCTATAATAAAGAAGATGTTTCAGCAAGATCAACGGCGCAATATGTGTTATGGTATGTTCTAGAGAAGACGTTAAAACTTTTACATCCCTTTATGCCCTTTATCACTGAAACAATTTGGCAGCATTTACCTCATGATGGTCATAGCATTATGGTCGCGGATTGGCCAGCAGAGGAATCGACGTTATTTGATGAGCAAGTAGAACAGCAAATGAACACGATTATGGATACGATTAAAGCTATTCGTAATATGCGGGCTGAAGTGAATGTACCACCAGGCAAAAAGAGTGAGGCAATTTTGCAAGTTGTTGCCAGCGATTTNCAGGCTGTTTTCGAAAATAATTTGCAGTATTTTAAGACAATGGCAAGCGCTGAGCCAATTACATTATTAGGGCCTCAGGCGGGGAAACCTGAAAATGCCATGACGGCTGTGGTCAGTGGTGTAGAAATTTATATGCCACTAAAAGGGTTGATTGATGTGGAGAAAGAAACCACCCGTTTAAACAAAGAACTGGTAAGTCTTGATACAGAACTAGCACGCATTGCTGGCAAACTAGCCAATGAAGGCTTTGTAGCCAAAGCTCCACCTGAAGTCATTTTAAAAGAAAAAGCCAAAGCAGGAGAATATCAAGAAAAACAGACAACAATTAAGGAACGCTTACAATATTTGGCGAGCTTATAAGTTTTGAGGTGTAAAACGTTAAACACGAAGATGCGAAGACACAAAGATAAAAGGTCGAGTTCAAAAAAGACTAAAAGATCCTTTGTGTTCTTCATATTCTTCGCGTCTTCGTGTTTAGACGGTCTTATCTTTAAAGGATGTGATTGTTATGACATATGAAGAATCATTAGAATATTTGGATAATTTAGGAAAATTTGGTATTAATCTGGGACTAAAACGCATTGAGAAGTTGCTGGAACTCATGGACCATCCAGAACGACGGTTTAAAACCATCCATGTTACGGGTACGAATGGCAAAGGATCAACGACAGCGATGCTGGCGTCGATTTTAACAGCTGCTGGGATCAAAACGGGTATGTATACGTCACCTCATCTAGCCAACTATACGGAACGTATGATGATCGATGGTCAAGAGATTTCTCCAATGCAGTTTGGGCTAGCCATTGAGTATACAAGTCAGTTTGTGGAGAAACTAATACAACAAGGTATAGATCATCCAACAGAATTTGAAGTATTGACAGCAGCGGCCTTTTATTATTTTGCTTCATGTGGAGTGGAATACGCCATGATCGAGGTTGGTCTTGGAGGACTGTTAGATTCTACGAACGTCATTGTGCCAGAGGTCACTGTGATTACAAATGTTACGATGGATCATATTGATAAATGTGGTAGTACAATTACTGATATAGCCGGTCATAAAGCTGGTATTATTAAGGACGGCGTTCCCATCATTACAGCGGCTAAAGGACGAGGGTTAGATGTTATTAAACATGTCGCAAATAGCAAATCAGCTAAGTTATATATTGAGGGTCATGATTTTTCGGCACAGTTCGCGGGACGTGTAGAGCAACGTGAGAAAGTAGTGATTAAGGTAAAGGGACAAGGAACCATAGGAACGTTTATTGTCAACTTATTAGGCCATCACCAAGTCGAGAATTGTGCATTGGCGGTAATGGCAGCATTGGTCTTAGCTAAAAAAGAGCAGCGAATTACATTTTCGGCCTTGCAGAATGGGTTGTTAAAAGTGTGTTGGCCTGGAAGGTTTGAGGTAATCCCTGGCAAGCCAACAATTATTATTGACGGTGCTCATAATCAGGATGGAGCTAGATCCCTCCGTGAGAATTTGAATGAATTTTATCCTAATACCGAGATTGTTTTTCTGCTGGGTATTTTACAAGATAAAGACGTGACAGCAATTGTTAGAGAATTAATAGGTGCTGCTGATCAAGTAGTAGTGGTAGCGCCTCTATCTCAGCGAGCAGGTCGCCCCGAGGATATTGCCCGGGTAATAAAAGCTGCTCATGTAGAAACAGCTGATTCAATTCGTCAAGGTTTAGTGCGGGTTCATATGCTGGCAGGGGATAATAGTGTGATTTGCATTGCCGGCTCTTTGTATTTAATTGGCGCGGCACGGGGAATAATATGTAAGTAGACAAAATACTGAATATTCGATATAATAATAAGTAGTGAGACGTAAAAAGTCCCAGGTAGTTAATTTGGTGATTGTAATTTGCTAGCGACGACAAGGGTGCCAAATTACAATTGCTATTAGACAGGTGAAATGTGAATAAATCATATAAAGCAGTNCAAACTCAATACAATTTGGATTTTTTAATTCATCACTGCATTTTAGCAATGGCCTTTTTTTTGCCAATCTCTCTTAATCTTTGTAGCGGATTTTTAGGGCTTGGCGTATTGCTATGGCTAGTGAAAATGATAGTGAATGGTGGTTTTAATTTTAAGAAGACGCCTTTTGATGTAGGGATAGCTTTGTTGGTTTTATTATCAGCAGCTTCTATATGGGCATCGCCTGATCGTGGATTTAGTTTTTACAATTATTATAACTTGATGGGACGTTATGTATTAGTTTACTATTTAGTTGTAAATAATATCAATTCAGCAACCCAGATCAAACGTATAATTTGGGTGATGTTGACATCAGCCTGCATAGTAACATTATATGGATTTTATCAATACTTGTTTGGTATCAATATTTTGGCAAATGAGTGGGTCGACGGTAAGCAATTTCCTGATCTTAAGATTAGAGTTTTCTCTACAATGAAGAACCCCAACTTATTGGCGGGATTTTTAGTTACCATGATGTCCATAGGCGCTAGTATGGGGTATAAAGCAGCTACAATGAAAGGTAAAGTCGTATTATACGGCCTAGTATTAATGTTTGCAGCTTGTTTGGAGCTTACCTATTCACGAGGGGCTTGGATTAGTTTACTCGCAGTGATTGTCGTGTATGGTATATTTTGTAATCGCAAGATATTTTGGCTACTTATATTACTGCCAGTTGCAATGCTTTGTGGTCATGACGCCATTTTAGAACGAATTATGTCGATTACGAATCCTACTGATACTTCATCAACACTTAGGATGGCACTGTGGGAAAGTACGATTGCCATGATCAAGGATAAACCCCTATTAGGTATTGGTTGGGGATCTTATTGGTTAGTCTATCCCCAGTATGATTTTTGGCTTAATAACCCTAACGTTAAAATATTTCATGCCCATAATATGTATTTGAATATTGCTGCTGAAATTGGCATTCCTGGTCTCATAACATTTTTGGGCATCATGTATGGGCATGTCCATTTAGCTTTGTCAGTGCTGAGAGAAAAAACGGAATCCTGGTCCTCAGGGCTAATGCTTGGAATTATAGCCTCAATTGGTGGTATACTGATTAATGGACTAACAGATTACGTACTGTTTAATATACAATTATCAATGCTTTATTGGTTGTTTAATGGACTCATTGTCGTTGTTTGGCAGCAAAGTCATCAACGACAAGAACAAACAAAGTTATTTAAAAAAGTGATTTAATAAATAGTAATCAGGCGGCCTTAAACGCATTGCAAGATAAGATATAAAATATAGTGTATCGGTAGAAGATCTAAGCTGTGTGATGGATTTTATATATTATGGAATAGGTGAAGTTACGAAAATGCAGAGATGCCTTTTGCTTTTGCCACTAAAGGAGGGGTTATCATTGAAAGACACTAATGAGAAGACTGTGATTTCTAAGGCTACTGTAGATCGGTTGTCGTTATATTTTCGGACCCTTAGACTGAGTCAGGAAGAAGGAATGGAAATTATTTCTTCTGAAGAACTGGGTCACCGTCTAGGCATTACGCCTGAGCAAATTCGGAAAGACTTAGCATCATTTGGACAATTTGGTAAAAAAGGCGTAGGTTACTACATCATTGAGCTGATTGACAACATAGGNAAAATATTAGGACTTGATAATCATTGGCATATTGCTGTGATTGGACTTGGGCATTTAGGTTGGGCCTTAGCCCATTATCTGAGCTTTGATTCACTAGGTTTTAAATTGGTAGGCATGTTTGATGTAGATCCAGAAAAAATTGGACAATGTATCAAAGGTATACAAGTCTCACATTTAGATCACTTAAACGATGTAATGGCAGAGCAAACGATTCATATTGGGATTATTGCTGTACCAGAAGTTTATGCCCAAGAGGTAGCTGACAAATTAGTCACCGCTGGGGTACGTGGTATATGGAATTTCGCCCCACGGAAAATTAAAGTGCCCGACACAGTTAAAATTATCAATGAAGATTTGTCAGTTGGACTTAGTAGTTTATCTTTCTATTTAGCGCGGCAGGAACAAGTGAAGTAGCAACTCAAAGTATGAGAAGAGTGTGATAATAAATNAAATCGTAAATCGTGTAGTTGTCGAATAACTTCACGGTTTTTTCTCATATAAGATNGTTTTTTGAATAATNCGAATAAAGTAATTGTTTGACAAAGAATATGATTAGGAATAAAGTAATAATAGAAAATACCTCGTTGGTAGTTAGAGGTGTAATTTACAACTTTTTATTACAAAATTTGTCGGGAAAAGGTATTATATGGATAATCAACAAGAAGGAATTGTTCTTCAAATTATGGATGGAAATTTGGCAAAAGTTAAGGCAAGTCGTCACAATAACTGCGAAAATTGTGGTGCTTGTCCAGGTAATTCCGCAATGGTCCTTGAGGCCCGTAATGATATAGGAGCGAAGCTTGGTCAACATGTACTTTTCGAAGTCCAAAGTGTGAATATGCTAAAAGCTGCATTCATTGTATATATACTACCATTGATTGCAGTATTTCTTGGCGTTCTATTGGGATGGGAAGTTGCTGAACAATTAGGATTCGTACCTTTATGGTTTCAAGTTGCTGGTGGTGTAATTACTTTTATTTTATCAGTCGTGTATATTAAATACATTGATACTTCAGCCAAACATGATGCTAAGATGCAACCTGTCATTATACGCATCTTGTCATAGTAATGGAAATATTTTATTTAGTTTCAGAAGGGGTGATATTATGGGAAAAAGTTTTCGTGGGGGTATACATCCCGACGACCACAAAAGGTTTACAGCTAGCAAGGCAATTGAAGTAGCACCTGTACCCGAAAAAGTAATTATTCCTGTTCGACAACACATTGGAGCACCGTGTTCCCCGGTTGTAAAAGTGGGAGATTTGGTCAAGAAAGGCCAGGTTATTGCCGATGCTCAAGCCTTCGTATCCAGTCCTATTCATGCGTCAACTTCGGGTAAGGTAGTAGCAATTTCAGAGTATCCTCACCCAGTATTTGGCACGTGTATGGCTGTCGTTATTGAAAGTGATGGTCTAGATGAATGGGTAGAAGGATTACCATTAAGTCGTGATTGGAAGTCTCTTGATGCGAAAGAAATCAAAGAAATTATTCACCAGACAGGAATGGTTGGCATGGGTGGAGCAACATTTCCGACACATGTAAAAATGTCACCGCCTGCAGAAAAGCCAATTCATACCTTTATATTAAATGGAGCTGAATGTGAACCTTTTCTTACTGCTGATCATCGAGTCATGCTTGAACACTCAGACAGAATTGTGACAGGTATGCAAATAGTTATGAAAGTATTAGGTGTTAGCAAAGGCTATATCGGTATCGAAGAAAATAAACCTGATGCTATTAAGATGTTAAGGTCAGCCTGTAGTGGGATTAGTGGTCTTGAAGTTGTAGGTCTACAAACCAAATATCCTCAAGGCGCCGAGAAAACTTTGATTAGTGTTATCTGTGGTACAGATGTACCGAGTGGCGGTCTGCCAATGGATGTAGGCGTTGTGGTTCAGAATGTAGGGACTGTTATCGCCATTGCAGATGCAGTGGAAAAGGGTATTCCTCTTATTGAACGCGTGACAACAGTTACTGGTGGCGCAGTAGCACAACCTAAGAATATACTATTTAGAATCGGCACTACTTTTGCAACGGCCGTAGCATTATGTGGTGGATTTGCTCAACAACCAGTGAAAGTCATTATGGGTGGCCCTATGATGGGTATGGCTCAGAGCACTCTTGAAGTTCCTATTATTAAAGGCACTTCGGGAATCTTAGTATTAAGTGAGTCTGATGTTAATATTGGTCCAGAACGTCCTTGTATTCGCTGTGGTCGCTGTGTAGATGTTTGCCCCATGGGACTTGTGCCAAGTATGCTAAGTATATTGGCCGAACGTGGAGCGTATTCAGTCGCTAAGGAAGAATATAATTTGCTGGACTGTGTTGAATGTGGTTCTTGTGTATATGTATGTCCTGCAAAACGCAACATTGTTCATTATATTAAATTATCGAAAGCGCAAAATGCAGCAATGGCGGCGAAGAAATAAGGAGGTGACGGTATGAGCACAGAAACAAAAGTAGATCTAGAAAATTTTATGGTTTCAGCATCACCCCACATCCGGTGTGACGAATCAATTTCGAGAATTATGTGGAGCGTTAATGCAGCACTTGCGCCTGCAGCACTTTTTTCAATTTATAACTTTGGTATGCCTGCCCTTTTGACCATGATACTTTGTATTGGTGCTGCGTTAGCAACAGAGTATTTGATCTTGAAATGGCAAGAGAAACCTATGGTTGTCAATGATGGTAGCGCATTTTTAACTGGACTCTTATTGGCAATGAATATTCCAGCGACATTACCATGGTATATGCCAATTTTAGGATCGGTCTTTGCCATTGGTATTGCAAAACACACAATGGGAGGTCTAGGGTTCAATATTTTTAATCCTGCACTGATTGGGCGTGCATCTATTCTAGCGTCTTGGCCTGTTGCCATGACGACGTGGCCTCTCTCGAAAGATATGATTGGAAAGGTAGATGGCTTAACGGCAGCGACTCCTCTAGGAATCCTTAAATTAGAAGGATACCAGAAAGTTGTGGAACATTTCGGTAGTGCAGCAACGATGTACAAGGATATGTTTTTAGGTGTGCGCTCTGGAAGTATGGGTGAGACTTCGGCATTGCTTCTGATTTTAGGTGGCATATTTCTAATTTATAAAGGTTATATCAAATGGCAAGTTCCTGTCCTCATGATTGGTACTGTGGGAGTTTTGACGGCGGCATTTGGCGGAGATCCTTTCTTGCATATGATGTCTGGTGGGCTTATCCTAGGTGCATTCTACATGGCGACAGACATGGTAACAATTCCGATTACCACTAAAGGTCAAATCATTTTTGCTGTGGGAGCGGGTGCTCTTACAGTTCTGATTCGCTTGCAGGGTGGTTATCCTGAAGGCGTATGTTATGCAATCTTGTTAATGAACTGCGTCACACCCCTCATTGACCGATTGGTTAGACCGGTAAAATATGGTGCGAGGAGGTAGGCAAATGGCTCATGATGCACATGAAAATAACGATAGCATTTTTAAAATAGGTATGAATTTGACCATTGCTTGTTTATTGGCAAGCGCAGTGATTGCAGGAACCTATGCTTTAACAGCACCAGTCGCTGCTAAATCAAAAATTGAGCAGGGTAATAAAGCGCGCCAGGAATTAGTTGTTGATGCTCAGGATTTTAAGGAAGTTGAAGGTAAAACAGGCTGGTATGCGGCACTCAAAGATGGCAAAGTAATTGCTTATGTTGTGCCTGCTGAAAGTAAAGGTTATGGTGGCGCAATCGACATGCTAGCTGCAATATCTATTGAGGGGAAGGTCATTGATTATGCCATCTTGAAGTTTAATGAGACCCCTGGTCTTGGTGATAAAGCTGATAAACCTTTCTTTCGTCAGAGATTTACTGGTAAAACGGCCAATGATTTAGAAGTAGTAAAAGTTCCTAGTGATAAGAATATTCAAGCATTAACTGGGGCAACGATTACTTCTCGTGCGGTGACTAAAGGAATTAAGGAAGCTGTGGAAGAAGTTACTGCTTTTGCAGCGACCCAAAAGAAGTGAGGTGCTGAATATGAAAAATTTATGGGACATATTTTACAAAGGTTTATTTGATCAAAACCCCATATTCCGCCTTGCCTTAAGTTTGTGTCCGGCATTAGCGGTTACTTCTACTGTTGTGAATGCAGTGGCCATGGGATTGTCAGTTTTA
>JGI24143J45723_1001576_pt1 | contig 10696 bp, 9 predicted proteins | sample BarGraIncu00432A_FD_45723 | JGI IMG/M metagenome (IMG submission 45723)
TCAACATAAAAGGTACTCCCCTTTTTATACTCACTTTCTGCCCAAATTCGTCCGCCCATCGTTTCTGCTAGGCGGCGACATAAATACAAACCAAGTCCCGTACCGCCAATTTGGCGTGTGTCAACGTTGTCGACGCGGTAAAACTTTTGAAATAGATGCGACATATCTTCGGTCGGAATGCCAATACCGGTATCATGCACGCTTATAATAACTTTGTCATCGTTACCGGTGACATCAACAACCACTTCGCCTTGAGGTGTGTATTTGATGGCATTTTCGGTTAAGTTATTGATGACCTCACGGATATGATCGTTATCAAGATTGACATAGTAGACAGGACTGAGATGCCGCTCTTCGTCGTTCGGAATTGGTTTGAACGTCAAGGTTAGGCCTTTATCGGTCGCCTTTTGTCCGAGCCCCTGCACGATGTCGTGCGTATACGCCATAACGTCGACAACCTTTGGGTTATTTGACAATCGTCCGTCTTCGGCCTTGGAAACGTCCAAAAGATCTTGAAAAAGGCGGCCGAGATGCTGAGCAGATTCGTGCGCCTTCATGATAAAGTCACGGGCTTTTTCGTCGATTTGAGCTGTTTGTGGGTTGAGGGCCAGGCCAAGGTAGCCTTCAATTGAGGCGACCGGTGTGCGCATTTCGTGGCTGGCGGTGCTGATAAATTCGGCTTGTTCGCGTTCTTCGGCTTTTTCTTTGGTAATATCACGAAAGACGATAATTGCCCCCGAGCCGACGTCTCCAATTGGTGAGGCCACCAGTGAGGCGAGGATTTTTTTACCACTGTGCGTCATAATACCGAGGTCGTTGGTGCGAATTTGCTGGTTGGTATTAAGGACTTGTTGAATCGGATCAACCGTCACGTCGAGCGGTTCACTTTTTTGATTCAGGAGTTGTAAGACTGATTTATAGCTCAGCGCCAGAGCGTCTTGTTTGCCCCAGCCAATGATTCGTTGGGCAGCTGGATTGATGAGCTGGATTACTCCTTTATTGTCGATAGCGACTACACCGTCACCGATGGCGTTAATCACTACTTCTGATTGGGTTGCAACCTGGGAGAGCTCGTTGGCGAGGCTTTTGTAGGCGCGATCGCTACCATCTGTTTCGCTCTTGTCAGATTTGTTGTGCCACAGGATGAAGCTTGCAATCAGGGGTAATAGTCCAGCAAAAGCGATGACGACGATTAACTCAACGGAAAAGCGTCCTTTTAAGTATTCTGCGGCAATGAAGGTGCCCATAGCAAGTACCATTGGGATTAACCCCCAGACACCAAAGATTCCCGAAAATATTGCCACTAACATCCATAAAGCGATAAATGGCGACGTGATGCCACCGGTTGTGACGATAAATCCTGCCACAGTGGCAGCAAGTAGAAAATATACAAGTAGTGATGCTGGTAGGATGGTTTTTTTAGGTATCCATATGTATGTCACGATACTGACTAGTGCCGTGACGCTCGCAAGAACGAATATAGGCATGTCAACAACAAGGACGCGACTGATTGGCGTGCTGCTAAGATAGGGCAAGAAATACAAGAGGATGACGCCGCTGGCGACAAGGAGCGTCGCTTCACAGATGCGGCGATGCCAAAAACGAGTTAACGCGACTGGTTGGATACTGCCCCCTATTTTTTCAACTTTATCTGGGGTTATTATGACGATTATGGTTTGTTTTTACAAGGGGCGGATATCGTGCTTGGCGCTCGCCTCTTTGTCGTCTATACTAACAATATCTATGCAATTATCTGACTTACGTAAAAAAATCAACCGTACCGAAGCTGGCTGGCATATTATTGTTGCCTTGTGTATCGCAATTGGCCTTGAGCTTGCCCTCAGCAACGCTCTGACGTTCGGCACCAAGTACGCAGTCGCCGGCTTGGAAGTTATCCTTATCTTGTTATTAACGATATTTCCGCTTCACGCCACGTTAAAGCGTTTATTCGCAATTTTACTCCTTGGCCTTATCTCTTTGGCCAATCTGGCATCGCTCGGCATGGTGATCGCTGCCCTATTTGGTGGCCTGACCGTGAATGGTCACGAACTACTGATTTCGAGCGTGGCTATTTATTTGACGAATATTATCGTCTTCGGTCTTTGGTACTGGGAGCTAGATAACACTCGGCAGGCTGTTCCTGATTTTTTGTTTCCGCAGCAGTCTAATCCAAAAGGCGAACGAGGCTGGAGGCCAATGTTCTTTGAATATCTCTATATTTCGCTGACAAACGCGACCGCTTTTAGCCCGACCGATGCTATGCCGCTGACTCACCGCGCAAAACTTTTGATGGCGATTCAAGCTGTCGTTTCGCTCGTGACGGTCGCGTTAGTTGTCGCCCGTGCCGTTAATATTCTCAGCTAGGGAGTAGCTGAGTAGCGGGCGTTTATCGCTCTATTTCTTGTCGTTTGAAAAGAATAATTGCGAGGGTAATCGAAAGGATAATTAATACGACGGTTAGGATGGTCGGTCTAGTCAAGTCCGTACTCCATCCCCCATTGATAACCTCGTGGTACTGGGAGAAAATTAGGTTTGGCGAATAGTCTTTTATGCCGTTAATGAGGCTAAAAACAGCTCCAAAGAAAATATAGCTAATAAACCCGATACCTCCTGCAATGAGCGTACTGTTCGCGATAGTACTAGCCAAAATGGTGAGCGCGGCAATCATGAGGATATAGAGTAGAATAGCTCCCGCCATGATGGCAAAATTTCCAAAGTTAAACGCCATGAACGTCGTTGCGGTGTACATGTAAAAAATCAAAGATGCTGCCGAAAAAACGACGGCTATACTAATAAAATAACTAATAAATTTTGAAAGGACAAATTTGATTCTTGAGATTGGTTTTGTGAGTAGCATTTCGAGCGTTCTGTTATTTTTCTCATCGGCGACTGCCCCTGCAACGGCAAAAACCAACACTAGAAGCGCGATTTGGCTCGTATTTTTAATAAATTGATCGAGTGAATCGATGTAAGTAGGGGCTGGTAACGCGATGGTCATGCCAGGGACAGAAACGTTTTTAAGTATCTCGGGTAAAAGCTTGGCAAAGATTGGCGAAGCTATAGCGACAAATAAAAATACGATCACTAAAATGACTATCTTTTTTGTTCGCCACTGTTCCAACAGGTCTTTTTTGATAAGAACGGATAAATTATTCATTACGGTCTCCTAGTAGTTCAATAAATAAATCTTCAGTCTCTGGCAAAGAAAGTCCGTATTTTAAGATACCAATTTTGTGTTTAGTTATGAATTCAAGAGGGATATTTTTAGCGACGACGCTACTGTCTTTGAGCCAGATTCGTAGAAGATTGTTTTCTTGTCGAACTTTTTTGACCCAATTTTCGTGCTGCAGTTTTGTAGTGATTGCTATCGGATCTGATGCAAATTCAACTTCGAGGATTGGCGAGGCGTATTGCGCCTTCAGGGTCGCCAGTGAAGACGATACGACTAGCTTGCCGTTATTGATAATAACGACGTCATCACAAATCCGATCAACGTCAGAGAGGATGTGGGTCGAAAAGAGCACGGTTTTGGTGTGCTTTAACTTTTCGATAACAATTAGCACCTCCTTGCGTCCCAAAGGATCGAGGGCTGAAACCGGTTCGTCCAGGATAAGCACCTCGGGATTGCCGAGTAATGCCTGAGCGATCCCGAGTCGTTGCTTCATGCCACCGGAAAAGGTTGAGATCCGTTTGTCTTTCGCCTCTATTAGGTCGACTAATTGAAGAAGCTCGGCAATCTTAATCGTTTTTTCTTTTTTAGACAGTCCGAAAAGATCAGCGACGAAATCCAAGTATTCATATCCAGTCATCCAGCGGTACATCGAAGGAAATTCAGGTAAGTAACCTATTTTGTTATGTGCGGCTGAGCCGCCAAATACAGCAGGAGCGTTCGAGACCGAAATAGTCCCTTTTGTTGGCTTTGACAGTCCGACCAGCATGCGTAAGGTTGTTGTTTTGCCGGCACCATTCGGACCGAGGAAGCCGACAATATGGTTCTTGGTGACGTCAAAACTTACATTATCGACTACCGTCGATGACGCGAATTGCTTAGATAAATTCTTTATGGAGATTGCTAGCATTATTCCTCACTACGGCCAACTAGGAAATAGAGCGCGGCGCCTAGAATTTCGCCCAGAATAATGATAATGCCCCAAACGATAGGTGTCAGGTTTTTTGTTTTGCCAGATTTTTCTTTGACAAGATCATAAATCGCGTAGATTTGGAAACCAAATTGGAGTACAAGAAGTGGCCAGATAATGTTCAGCAACTCGGCTATTTGTGTAGAATTCATATATCTTCCTTCACATCTTCATTATAGGTGTATGATACCGTTTTTTTAATATGCATTTCTTCTACTCATGATCGAATTGACGTATACCCTCCGGCGACACCGTTTTTAGATAGTACGATTTGCCACAATTGGTTTTTGCGGGCCCGGAATGACGCTGCACTAAGGAGCAGATAATAGCGCCACATGCGGTGGAAGCGTTCGTCATACTGGGGCGCTAACTGACTCCAGTGAGCTTCAAAGTTTTTGTGCCATGCCATGAGTGTTTTGTCGTAATCCGTGCTGAGGTTATGCCAATCTTCCATTACGAACAGGCCTTCGATTGATTTGCCGATTTGTTGGATTGATGGGACCATACCGTTTGGAAAGATGTATTTCCCCATCCATGGGTCTACTCCGTTCGTCGAGTTGTTGCCGCCAATCGTATGTAATAGGAATAACCCGTCATCATTGAGCGCGTTATGGGCGATTTTCATGAAAGAGCGGTAGTTTTTGTGGCCGACATGCTCAAACATACCAAGCGATACGATACGGTCGAATGTTTCATTAATATCGCGGTAATCTTGCAATCGGGTGGTAGCGGGGAGGTTTTTGCATAGTTCATCGGCTAAGTCTTTTTGCTCCTTCGAGACGGTAATACCAAGCGCGGTAGCGCCATATTTTTCGGTGGCAAATTTGATAAAACTCCCCCACCCGGAGCCAATATCTAGAACTTTTTGCCCTTTTTTAAGTCCGATTTTTCGGCAGACGAGATCGAGTTTTGCTGTCTGCGCTTCGTCGAGATTCTTGGCGTTTTTCCAGTAGCCGCAGGTATAGGTCAGGCGTGTGTCGAGCATGGCGCGGAAGAGGTCGTTGCCGATGTCGTAGTGTTTTTCGCCGACTTCAAAGGCCTTTGACTTTCTGCCGGGATTAAACAGATAATTCGTGGCGACTTTGAAGAGGATATTCCAATTACCCTGTATCTGTTGTTCGAGGTTTGCGTTCAAAATTTTATGAAAAAACTTATCAAGGCGAGGAACGTCCCACCAGCCGTCCACATACGACTCCCCTAGCCCTAGAGCGCCTTGTCTAAGTACACGGCCGTACACTCCTTCGTTGTGTATTTGGATGTCATAATCGTGGCTACCGTTGATTATGATACCTGCGGATTCAAGGAGTGATTGTGCAATTTCTCTGTCTTTTTTCATAGAATTTTTACCTCCTTGTTATGTCCGTCGATTTTCACTGTCGGTAGAGTCTTTATTAAATAATACAATATTTGCGACCATAAAAGATAGTTCATATACCGATGATATATGAACTATCTTTTATGGCAAATTGCCAAAATGATCTTATGGTGATCTCGCCGGGAAAGCGCCAGTAAACTGGCTTCTCCGCTTGTTCGTGAAAAAATGTAAATACTTTTTCGCTCCGCTCACTACGCCGAACCCGGATTGTCGCTCCATAGATATGTCGCCAATCCGGGTTCGTTTCCACGGGTACTTTATTTTTTTATTGAAATTGCTTATGAGGTATGCGGTTCTTATTTCAAGAACTGTACGGTAATGCTGACCAATAATAGAACCGCTCCGAGGGTACCGAATATAATTTGGCCTACGTGCGCAACGATAAATGGCTTCTTTTTAAGAACGGGTAATGGCGCATCGGGTAATGCCTGTGTCTCGCTATAATTTTTTGTTTGTGCGATTGCTTTCGTACCAATAAGATTGATAAGTTCAAGTATAGGACTAATCCCCGCTTCGTTTAATGGCATGTAACCCCTTTTGTAGATGTATAAACGATTACCGATCAGTTCGACGTCAGCATCTTTAACTCTATCGACAAGTAGCCGTATAAAGTCTGGACTAAAAATATAAAGCGCATCTTGCTCATATCCTTTTGGCGCGTAAAGCGTAAAATAACGATTAAAATCGCCTTCGAGTGACAAGACCTGATCTTGATTGAAAGCAAGTGCCGTATTTGAATATTTTTTTATAAACCCAGCATCATTAGCCTTATTGTCCAATAGCATATGAGGTAATTGTTTAGTGAGCTGGATGCAAATATACGTATAAGGACTGCCGTTTTGCGTAGCAGTCATGAGGGTAAGGTGGCCGCTACTTTCAAAAGCTGTGTATGACCCCACTTCGAACTGTATTCCTTGCGTAGATTGAAAGACATCGTTAACAGCGTCATTGTTAGCGTTTACCGCGAGAGATGTTACTATCTGTCGACTCAACCCTGTTTTTTCGAGAAACAAAACACCAGTGTGGCCAGGGTGGTTAATTTTTGGTATGTAAACCATGTTGTTATCTGTCGCGAAACGCTCCAGGCGAATATATCGTTGTGCCTGATTTTTCTGTGTTGATTGTTCAATGCTTGAAACACTGAATAATGTTATGGCAAAAAATAGCGCTACACCACCAGTCAATATTGCCTGCTCTGTCCAGTTGCTACCGCTTGCTATCATAGAAAACAGAGATATCGTGAGTATGCCTACAAAAAAAGTAGCAAATATGCCGACAGTAAGGCGTGCAAGGTGTGAGCCAAACGTATTTGCCTTTACGATTTCTGGATGACGAAGATAGAAACTTTCAATATCCTCTTGGGTTGCGGTATACAGTAGTGACGTGTAATTGATAGAACTTGATGTATTAAGCATGAGTCTATTGTAACTTAACGCTGTGTAATTCAAGTGTCGTTTTTGCATTATTCTTCGCGGAAAATGTATACAAAAAAAGTTCACCTGTAAAGTGAACATCTTTCTTTGGTGATCTCGCCGGGAATCGAACCCGGATTGCCAGGATGAGAACCTGGTGTCCTAACCGTTAGACGATGAGACCGCGAAGATGAGTGAAGTGAAAATCTGTTTACATATTTTCACTTCCGAATCAAGCGGTTTCATATGGTTCGAAGAATCCATATGAGTCGGTATGTTTTTTGTCTCTATGCTCTATACGAGACGTTTTGTTCGGTACGAATGAACTCGCCTTACTGTACCAAATAACGGTAGTGATGTCCAGGTGGGCTTTAGGCTGCACCGAGTTGTTCGATGACTTCGATAAGTTTTTTAGGTGTAATTTCGGCTTTAATCAAGTAAGCGTCGGCATGTTTTTGCATCGCACTGCGTGAGGCGTCATCTTGTTCGAAGTTAGTCAGGATAATTACTTTCGTGTTCGGAATAAGGTCTTCGCTGCCACCACGGAGCGCGTCGAGGATCTCGGTCCCCCGGCGTTCGGGCAACATTACGTCGAGCAGCATCACGTCATAGGGTTTGTTTCGGGCGGCAATGAGACCGTCGTTACCATCGACCACCCAGTCGACAACGTAGCCAGCTTTTTGAAGGCTACGGACGTACATTTCACCGATAAAGCGGTCATCTTCGATACATAATACTGTGTGAATTGCCATTACATTAACCCCTATACATTGAATGATTCTTAATCCAGCCATTACCGTGCTCGATAAGACCTTCGTTATTATTATCGTCTGTCCTTAGTTTCTCTGCAACTGTTGCGTAGATAGGCAGTGCGGCGGTAAAGGTCGATCCTCTTCCCTCTTCGCTCCGAACGCCAATCGTACCACCGTGTGATTCGACAATTGCTTTGCTGATATACAGACCAATGCCGGTGCCGGCTACGGTTTCGCGCGAACGGTGCGAACGATAAAACTTTTGAAACAGGTTGCTGACGACATTGCCTGGCATGCCGATACCGTGGTCTTCGATTGAGACTTCAACGAAATCTCCCTTGGTTTCGGCAGTAACATTAATGGCGCCGCCCTCGTTGCTGTACTTGATTGCATTATCGATGAGGTTGCCAAGCACCTCGCTAATACTGGCGCGGTCAGCGGCAATCGTTGGAAGGTCAGCTGGAATGTTGACGGTTAGTAAACGGTTTTGTGCGGTGGCACGCAGTTCCATGTCGTCTCTGATAGTTTCGTAAATGCCCGACAGAGAGTCTTCGTTCAAATGTACCTTGAGGTGGCGGCGGTCGTAGCGTGAGGTATTAAGAATGTTGTTGATGTAGCCCGATAAGCGATTGGCCGAGACGGTCAAACGACGGAAGAGTTCATGCTGGTCGTCTTGAAGGACGCTATCGAGTTCATCCTCGAGGACTTCTAGGTAACCACGAATGACGGTAATCGGGCCACGAAGTTCGTGGGCGGCAAAAGCGATGAAATCGAGTTCGTCCTCGCTGACACTATAGGTTGCCGTTCGGTCAATCAGAGTCAATACTGTTTCGTTCACTGTGCCCTTTTCGTAGATTGCGATGACGTCAAAAAGTCGCCTGCCCTCTTCCTCTGGTAAACGATCGGCCACACGGGTCCAGGTGTGTTCGGCATGTACAGCGTGTTGTTCGCATTCATCAAGCCAAGCGTTTAACGTGTCGTTACCGTTAAACAACAGGCTGAGCGATTGGATCGTATCTCGATTGACACTAACTGGGGCTGATTTATTGGCGTAGAGGACGTTTCTGTCGTGTCCAAGCACAACAAATCCGCACGCGGTCGTATCAAGCACCGTTTGAATAGCGACGGTTTTTATATCGGGCATAGCGACAGTTTGCTGTGGTTCGACTGTTTCTTTGCCGGCGAGTTCATAAATCGTTTGTAGTGCTTGCTTGAAACCGCTGTTGACGTAATGCTCATCGTTGGGACTGGGCGGTGTCGTAGTGGTTGGTTCGCCCGCGACGTGAATAATTGCCGCTAGCAGGTCTTTTGACGGTTTTGAAATGAATGCAAGCAGTACAAGCGAAGTGATACTACCAAGTACAAATACGCCGCCGACAATCTCCCACAGTATCAATGAATCATCGGAAAATATCTTGGTCACAATGAGAGCCGTCGCGAGTGCTGTAGCTACAAAAAAGTGCGAAACAAAAATTATCAGGACTGCTTTGGCGTGAAATGACGGCCAAAAATCTCGAATGAGTTTCGGCATGGTCGGCGCTTTTACTGCCACGATATACTTCCTGCGCCGTTAGGAACGGCGACGACCCAGGTTTGGCCACGCACCAGTGGTACGTCTTTGCCCGTAGCATCCGTAAAGGTAACTTGGCTAGTCTTGTCGGTTTTATGCCAGGTAACGTCCTGGGCGATGCCATTTTGAAAAATAGTCGCTCCCCCGCTGCCAATCGTTGTGATGGCTTCTCGGTGGCCATCCTGCATGACGGTGCTTTCATCGACTTTCATCGCCACGACAACGCTTGGAGCGATTTGGCCTTGTTCGCGGTCGAGGTGTGGTGCGCCGGCTTGGAAGCGAAGATAGGTGTTTGTCGTCTTGTCGTACGTGTACGTCGTGTTATAGAGGGCGCTGCTAATCTTGATGTCGATTTGTGTCGCGGTCGGTGCGTCGCTAGCCTTACCGTCAATGCGCGTAATGCCCGTAAAGGTCGACGACGTATATCCCTTTGCGGCGTTCAGAGCATCAAGTCGTGCAAAGCTCGTGTAGACGTTGTGTGGTGCGTAGCGGTCAATTGCCCGCCAGTAACTGCCGGCATTAAAGAACTGATCGATATCGCGGTAGCTGCCGTTACGGACTTCGGCCAGTCCTCCGGCGCTCCCACCGACATGAGCAATGCTTGCATTAAAGGCGGCAACCCATTCGACATCGTAGAGTCGAATACTACGAACGGGGCCAATCAGCTGAGGCTTTTCTTGTTGGTATAGTACCAAAAAGCGCGTAATGCCACCTTCGGCGATTGCTTCAAACACGACACCGCTATTTTTGAGTCCAGATTGTGGACGGGCATCAGGGCTGTTCTCTATCATTACAGCGGTGACGGCTTGCTTGGTAGCGGCCTCATCTGCGACGAGGTTACCGGTCAGTGGAGAATAGTATTTGACTGGTTCGGGCGCGGGTTCGGCTTTTTTGACGACCGTCACGACGGCCGGTGTTTCTTTGACTGGTCGTTGGTAGAGCACGAAAAACGCTGCAGTAGCGCTCACAATGATTAGTAGAACGCCGCCAATGGCATACGAAAGTGTGTGATGAGTACGAACCCATTGACGCACGTGAGGCCAAAATTTAAGCTTTGTAGATCGTTCCATAACGTACCTGTCAGTATACCAAAAAGGTTATGGTTTGTAACCTGCAAAGACTGTTGGCGGTTGGCTAGACGGTGTCGATGGCGCGCTGAAGACGGTCGAGTGTTGTGTGCTGACCAAGCGCTGCAATCGTATCGTTAAGCGCCGGGCTAAAGGGTGCCCACGACAGAGCAAGTCGAATGAGGCTAAAGACGATACCTGGCTTTTGACCGGTTATCTCAAGCAGGCTGTTAAGCGCGGCTTGAATTGAATCACTATCGAAGTCGCTTGAAGACAACGTGGTGACACTCGCCTGTAAAATGGCGATTTGTTCGGCACGCTCCAGCTTTGCTAGCTGTTTGTTATCATCGACCATTGTCCAGTCTGGGGTCGGTTCTTCAA
>JGI24143J45723_1001577_pt1 | contig 10693 bp, 10 predicted proteins | sample BarGraIncu00432A_FD_45723 | JGI IMG/M metagenome (IMG submission 45723)
TGTTGCGGGCTCTACGAGGTGGAAGAAGATAGTCTGCCGGAAAGCCGAACAATCGCCTGTACCAGAGCTGGCNGATGGGCTGGATCTTGACGGAGAATCGCCGCCGCCGGCCCATCCAGCTGCTGGGCTCACGACCGCTGAAGCGCAAGCCGTTGGGCGGACATAAGAGGTGGACGATCCCCGCCGATAAAAAAGGAGACAAACAATGAGCACAATTACGACGAAAGACGGTACGCAGATCTACTATAAGGACTGGGGCGGGGGACAGCCCGTGGTCTTCAGTCACGGTTGGCCTCTTAGCGCGGACAGCTGGGAGGCTCAGATGCTATTCCTAGCCTCCAACGGCTATCGGTGCATTGCCCATGACCGTCGTGGCCATGGCCGGTCGGACCAGCCATGGAATGGCAATAACATGGATACGTATGCCGACGATCTCTCGGAACTTATCGAAAAGCTCGACCTGAAGAATATTGTCCTGATTGGTTTCTCCGCAGGCGGCGGCGAAGTTGCCCGCTATATCGGCCGCCATGGCACGAAACGGGTAACTAAGGCCGCGCTGATCTCCGCCGTTCCGCCGCTGATGCTGAAAACGGCGGCCAATCCAGACGGCCTGCCGATTGAGGCGTTCGACAAGATCCGCCTCGGCTCCATCGCCGACCGTTCGCAGTTCTACAAAGATCTTGCCAGCGGTCCGTTCTTCGGGGCAAACCGGCCCGGCGCCAAGGTCTCGCAGGGCATGATGGATTCATTCTGGCTGCAGGGGATGCAGGCTGGTGCCAAGAATACCTATGACTGCATCAAGGCGTTCTCTGAGACGGATTTCACCGAAGACCTCAAGAAGTTCGACGTGCCAACCCTAATCATTCACGGCGATGACGACCAGATCGTGCCGATCGGTGCAGCAGCTCTCCGCTCATCGAAGCTGGTCAAGAACGCGACCCTAAAGATCTACGCGGGCGCACCCCACGGCCTCGCATACACTCACAAAGACCAACTCAACGCCGACCTGCTGGCATTCCTTAAGGCCTGAGGTCGCTTTATCAGCGCCACCTGACTTGGTGGCGCTGATACTTGGGAACTGCACTGATTGGCCGTCCATCAAGCCCTTGCAGGTGACATGCCGCAAAAAGGCGCACCACTGCGAGAGTAGTATTATGAACGGAGGGTTCGATGTTTTATGCCCTAACCGAAGATCAAATACGGACTCTGTGCAAAGAGAAGATCGAATCACTCGAACATTGGCTGAGGAGGCTTATTGATGAGAAGCTATCGGCTTCTTACGGAGACTATTTTTCACATGTCGACGGAGCGGGCAACCGGCTCATCAAGAAAGGCATCGTTGATGCACTAGAAGAACGACTTAGGCAAGATCCAAAGCGCTACAGTCGCAAGATAGATGCGGTGTTACTTAGTGATGCGATCGACATCATTTGCAACCCTCAGCTCTATAGCATCTTTGCCCCAGGGCTAAGATTTGCTTTCCCCGAAGGGCGAGATGAAGCAAGGACGTTTATGTATCGACTGTTGGACCCACGAAACAGATTGTATCATTCAAATCCGATCAGCCTCCACCAGGCAGAGCAAGTAGTCTGCTACCCGACCGATATTATCGAGTCTTTGAAGCAGCACTATGGAGCAATAGGAATGCAAAACGAATACAACGTTCCGACCATCCTCAAATTCTCAGACTCTTTCGGGAATCTGTATTTCAGAAATCAGATGCAGGATGATTTTTTAGGCGGGGTAATAAAGGACCTCAGTAATCAACCAACCAGCGACCTTTGGCCCGGTGACGTACTGACGTTAGAAATTGAAGTTGATCCGGCATTCGACCCAACCGATTACANGATAAGTTGGACATGCTCCAAGGGTTTTGTAGAACCGATCCCCAATGGGCCTAAGGCAATTATAAAAATCACGACAAATCATGTTGCTCAGAAGAGGGCTATTACGTGTAATATTAGAGCCAATAATGAGTGGCACAGAATGCTCAGCGGAGAGGATGACGTTTTAATGGTTTTCTACAAAGTCCGACCTCCGCGGTAGGTACGACCAAGGCGGCGGCGTGAATAACCTATCATTCTATCGGACATGCGCAAGCCGGTGAATTCAGATGTTGGCTGTCGTAAAAGAGGTGCCTCTTCTTTGGGGCAATCTAACTAATGACGATGTTAGGATCGTCAACTGGAGGAGCTACTATGAAGGGCTATGTACAGAACATTGAAGGTATTGCCGTCAAGAATGAAGATTTTCGCCGGGTGCTTTACACGGCCAAGAACTTGCAGCTCGTTGTCATGGCGTTGAAGCCCAAGGAGGAGATCGGGATGGAAGCGCACAATTCCGATCAGTTCTTTCGCGTGGAGGAAGGGACGGGCGAGGCCATTATCAATGGCGTTCGCACGGTGATCAGCAAGGGCTTCGCCGTGCTCATCCCTGGTGGGGCGAACCACAACATCATCAATACCGGCAATGTTCCACTGAAGCTCTACACGCTCTATGCGCCGCCAAATCATCGGGACGGTGTTGTTCACCATACCCGCGCCGAAGCGGAGGCAGACAACGAACACTTCGACGGTAAAACGACGGAATAGAGATCTGACTGAACGCCGTCTTGGGGAGAGCAAGGACTTGGGCCGGCAGCTCCTCCGGACCGGGATGAGAAGCGGCCCGTCGAAATTGACAACACACGACAATAGCCAGCAGGTTGGCGTTACACAGTAAGGAGATGGATCATGAGCAAAAAAGGGACGACGAGTAATTCTGGAAAACGCAAACAGGAAAAGGGCTCGGCTCGCAATGGAGACTCACAAGTGGCTGCCGGTGGCGAGCTGCACCAGATCGCTGGTGGAGAGCATCCCGCGCTCACCACGAACCAGGGCGTCGCGCTTTCCGATAATCAAAACTCGCTCAGGGCCAATCCGCACGGCCCTACGCTTCTGGAGGATTTCATCCTTCGTGAAAAAATCACGCATTTCGATCACGAGCGTATTCCCGAGCGTATCGTTCACGCGCGAGCGACGGGCGTGCATGGATTCTTCGAGCTGACCGCCTCGTTGAAGCAATACACCACCGCCAGGATACTCACCGAGGTAGGTGAGAAGACGCCCGTATTTACTCGCATATCGACCGTCGCAGGCGGCGCGGGTTCGGTCGATACCCCGCGTGACATACGCGGGTTTGCCGTCAAGTTTTACACCAAGGAAGGCAACTGGGACTTGGTCGGCAACAACATCCCAGTTTTCTTCATCCAGGATGCCATCAAATTCCCCGACCTCATCCATGCCGTAAAGATGGAACCCGACCGCGGCTTTCCACAATCGGCGACTGCGCACGACACGTTCTGGGATTTCATTTCGCTCACGCCTGAATCCATGCATACGGTGATGTGGATCATGTCAGATCGCACCCTGCCCCGTTCGCTACGGATGATCGAAGGCTTTGGTGTGCATAGTTTCCGGCTGATTAACGATGCCGGCGAATCGACCTTCGTCAAATTCCACTGGCGTCCCAAGCTTGGCTTGCAGTCCACCATTTGGGATGAGACCGTCAAGATTTCCGGCGCTGATCCAGACTTCCACCGCCGCGATATGTTCGAGGCCATCGCCGCGGGTAATTTCCCCGAGTGGGAATTCGCGGTTCAGCTTTTCACGCAGGAGGAAGCGGACCGATTCCCGTTCGATCATCTGGACGCGACCAAGCTGATTCCCGAGGAACTGGTGCCTTTGAAAGTGATCGGCCGCATGGTGCTCGATCGCTGGCCGAACAATTTCTTCGCTGAAACCGAACAGGTGGCTTACTGCCCCGCCAACATCGTGCCAGGCATCGATTTCTCGAATGATCCCCTGCTGCAGGGCCGTTTATTCTCCTATATCGACACGCAGCTTTCGCGCCTGGGTTCGCCCAATTTTAACCAGATCCCGATCAACGCGCCCAAGTGCCCGTTCTCCAACCAACAACGCGACGGACATATGCAGATGGAGCAACCGTCGGGCCGTGTTGCGTATGAGCCCAACTCCTTGTCTGAAAACTCGCCACGCGAAACGCCGGCCAACGGCTTTCATAGCGCTGCTCTAACTGAAACTGGCGAGAAAGGCCGCATCCGTGCCGAGAGCTTCGCCGACCACTACAGCCAGGCGCGGCAGTTCTATCTCAGCCAAACCGTGTATGAGCAGGCGCACATCGCCTCGGCGTTAGTGTTTGAGCTGTCGAAGGTCGAACATCGTCACGTGTGCGAGGCGATCGTCGGTCACCTGCGCAATATCGATGAAGATCTTGCCAAACGGGTCGCCGTAGGTCTTGGGTTCGACAAAATGCCTGATGCGCCAGTGGCCGCAGCGCCTGTGCAGGAGTTGGAGCCTTCGCTCGTATTGCAGATCATCGGCAAGATGAAAGACACGCTCATGGGGCGCGCGATTGGCATCCTGATCGCGGATGGTTCAGACGGCGCTGTCATCAAGAAGATTAAAAAGGCCGCGACCGACGTGGGTGCTACGGTGAAGATCGTCGCGCCCAAAGTGGGCGGCGTGAAGCTTGCCGATGGCTCGATGCTGGCGGCCGACGGACAACTGGCTGGTACTCCTTCTGTGCTACTCGACGGAGTCGCCGTCATCCTCTCCGACGAAGGTGCAAAGGCACTGTCGATGGAAAGCGCCGCGATTGATTTCGTGCGCGATGCTTTCGGTCATCTCAAGGCAATCGCCGTCGACAAAGGCGGCCAAGCGCTTTTGAAAATAGCGAATGTCGGACAAGACGCGGGCGTCGTGGATACTAACGACAAAGACGCATTTATTGCTGCTGCAAAGACACGCCAATGGGACCGGGAAAAGTCCGTTCGAACATTGGCATGACCACCAGGTCCGTAGAGCTTTCTCTTTTCTCTTATCCGGTCCCCCCTGAAAGGAGGAGGTCGTGGACGATCTGACCAACAGGAGCGAAACTATGTCAAACACAACAGCTATGCAGGAGATGCTCTACCGAACCCTCGGCAGTACGGGAGAGAAAGTCTCGGCGATCGGGATCGGGGGCTGGCATATTGGCTTGAAGGGGGTGGATGAGCAGTTGAGCATCCGCATCATTCGCACCGCCGTAGACCGCGGCATCAACTTCATGGATAACTCCTGGGATTACAACGAGGGGGCCAGCGAGATCCGCATGGGCAAAGCGCTGCGCGATGGTTACAGGGATAGGGTATTTCTGATGACGAAGATCGATGGCCGATCAAAGAAAGAAGCGGCGAGGCAACTTGACCAATCGCTCCGTCGCCTCCAGGTCGACATGATCGATCTCGTCCAGCACCACGAGGTGCTCCGGTACGAAGACCCGCACCGGATCTTTGATGACGAAGGGGCCAATGCCGCACTCGTGGAGGCCCGGGAGGCGGGGAAACTCCGATATATCGGTTTCACGGGGCACAAGGACCCAAAGATCCATTTGTATATGCTGCAAGTGGCGGCGGATCATGGTTTCGCTTTCGATGCGGTCCAGATGCCGCTCAACGTAATGGACGCGCATTATCGGAGTTTTGAAAAAGAGGTATTGCCGGAACTGGTAAGGCAGAAAACAGGGGTCCTTGGGATGAAGAGCATGGCGAACGGGATTCTGCTGAAGTCGAAAACAGTGACACCGATCGAGTGTTTGCATTACGCGCTGAATCTACCCACTTCTGTGGTCATAACGGGTATCGACAGCATGGAGATTCTGGATCAGGCATGCGAAGCAGTGCGGACATTTCGCCCGATGAGCGATGAGGAGGTACGGTCCTTGCTGTCGAAAACCGCCGAGGCGGCGGCGCGCGGCAATTTCGAGCCATTCAAGACCACATCCATATTCGACGGTACCGCCCAGAATCCGGAGTGGCTGGGAGAGGAGCCGCACCGCCTGCAGCAGCTGAAGTCGAAGTAAGCCGAGGAGGAATAAAAGGGTCATAAATTTCAAATTATAGTCTACGGACCTGGGTCCTTAACTGGCTGCTGTGGAGATCGCAGGGTCCTGCGTGCGGAGGAATGGTTGAGATGCGTCGGGTCCACGAACTCGTTCAGGATCCTTGNCTTCTCGTTCTTCGATGCATGGAGATACTGTCCTTGCAGTTTGTTTATGATGGCTTGTCGCTGCTTCATGGGTGTCCCCATATGTTNACCCCTCATCTGCTCNCTCTCTCCCATTGTTCCTCCTCAGTCACTTGTGTTGGAGTATATTTATTCGTGAGGCAACGATGCGATTTCGAGTAGAAAATAGACGAGGCAATACGGATTATAGCTATGCTGGTATTTTGGATTACACTCCAATAAGCGGCCGACGCAACTTGTCGCCAAGGCTGTCGTTCCTCCGCCTGTACGGAACCGACCAAACCAGGACGCACTTCCGATAAGGAGTAAAGATCATGGTAAATGGGACGTCGCTGACCGTCATTCAAATGAACGATAGCCATGCGTATTTTGATCTACACCAGGAAATGTTTTGGCAGGGTGGTCAGGCAGTCTATCGTCCCGCGGGAGGTTATGCCCGCATTGCCACACTCGTCAAGCAGATTCGGGCTGAAAGTCAGGGGCGTGTTCTGTTTTGCGACTGCGGTGATACCCTCCATGGCACGTATCCTGCCCTAGAGACGCANGGAGAGGCGTTGATCCCTATTTTGAATTCATTGGGTCTCGACGCGATGACCGCCCATTGGGAATTCGCTTACGGTCCCGCGACCTTCAAGCAGCGCGCAGCGGAACTCGGCTATCCGATGCTTGCGATCAATGTTTACGATCAAGCGACGAAGGAGCGGCTTTTTCCACCGTACAGCGTGAAGGAGATCGGCGGGTTGCGGATTGGTCTTGTGGGCATCGCCTCCAATATTGTAGACAAGACCATGCCACCCTCCTACAGCGAAGGACTGGAATTCACCTTGGGGCGAGAAGAACTCCCTCCGATCATCGACGTTCTGCGCACTCAGGAGAAAGTAGACCTGATCATTCTCATCTCGCACCTGGGGTTTTCTCAAGACTTGCAGCTTTTGTCGGAGGTGCAGGGTATCGATATTTGCCTGAGCGGTCACACCCATAACCGCCTTAATAAACCGATTCTTCAGGGGAAAACGTTGGTAATACAGTCGGGCTGCCATGGTTCCTTCTTGGGTCGCCTGGATTTGGAATTTGAGGATAAACAGATCGTTGACTACCGGCACGAGCTGATTGAGGTTGAAGGCGATATAAATCCCGATCCCGCAGTAGATGACCTCATCCGCCAAGCGCTCGCGCCTTATCAAGATAAATTGTCGACGGTTGTAGGTAAAACGGCGACGGCGCTCAACCGAGCCACCATGTTGGAAACGACGATGGACAATTTTCTGTTGCAGGCGTTACTGGAAAACACGGGCGCTCAATTGGCATTCTCGAATGGTTGGCGCTTTGGCGCACCGATAATTCCCGGGGAGGTCACGGTGAATGACCTCTACAACATGATCCCGATGAACCCGCCAATCTCAACGGTTGAGCTGACGGGCGAGGAAATTGTCGCGATGTTGGAGGAAAATCTGGAGCGAACCTTTGCACGTGATCCGTACGACCAGATGGGTGGTTACGTCAAACGCAGTCTTGGTTTCAACGCTTACATTAAGATCGAAAATCCACCCGGACAGCGCGTCCAGCAAGTGTTTGTNGGCGATGAGAGGCTACAACTTGGGCGCAATTACCCCACGGCCTTTGTCACCGAACAAGGCGTCGCGCACAAGTACGGTCGCAATCGCCAACAGCATACTGAGCGAAGCATAGAGGCGCTGAGAGCATATCTGGCCAGGCACCGCCCGCTGCGTGCAGAACTTCGGGGCACGTTCGTCGCGGTATAGGGTATTGGCGTGATGTGCACGCACTTGCGGATAGGACCTCCAACCGGCGTTCCGTCCGATAGTAATTGTGTGGGGAAAGTATGCCAAAGGAAGAACCTTCGCCGCTGGTAATGACAATTGGACGGGCCGCACGTGAGGCACCGCTGAAAGTTAGCGTTAGGCGTCAGAAGAAAGGTACCTCTTCTTTGAGGCAATCTGAGTGAACGCCAGCGTGATTGTCCGCTCTGACGTGGTTGAGTTATTCGCGTGTCACGGCCCGGGATGCGCGTCGCAATTCTGTGCCGTGAGTGCGCCCCTCTACGGTTTTCAGACTTTCTCTTGATATGGTATCCCTGTGGCAGAGGCCACAGGGAATTGCATGTTACAATTTTCTTTATATATGAGGGGGGATAGTGATGAGAATACCGAGACATATTGGAATAATTCCTGATGGAAACAGAAGATGGGCGGAAGCCAATAAAATGACAAAAGAAAAAGGTTATGAATGTGGCATAGATCCGGGCTTAATACTTTTTAAATTATGCAAAGAGGTCGGCATCAAGGAATTGACTTATTACGGGTTTACTACTGATAATACGAAGAGACCGGCAGTAGAAAGAAAAGCTTTCACTAACTCCTGCATAAGCGCGGTAAATCTATTATCTAAAGAAGCAGCAGAATTGTTGGTTATTGGCGATTATGAATCTCCCATGTTTCCAAAAGAATTATATAAATATACCACGAGGCAGATCTTTGGTAAAGGAGGAATTAAAGTCAATTTTTTAGTCAATTATGGTTGGGAGTGGGACTTAAATAGCCTGAAACTAGCAGACCCTGCTCAGAAAAATATCACGAGTCATATTAAATCTTTTGATGTTTCTAGAGTAGATCTGATTATACGGTGGGGTGGCAGAAGACGTTTAAGTGGCTTCCTTCCGGTGCAATCTGTCTATTCGGATTTCTACGTGTTGGATGACTATTGGCCAGATTTTAAACCCGAGCATTTTTATAGAGCGCTGGATTGGTATAATGACCAAGATGTCACCCTTGGAGGTTGAGGTTAAGAAACAAAGAACGGGAAAATTCGGGAAAGACGTGTTTGGCAGGCGCACATAACCGTCTCGGTCAAGTACCACCCGTTGAAATGTGCTGCTTGAGTCACGTGCGTCGATAATGGTGACGGCTTCCAGATAACAAAAAGGATGCGTGGCGTGACGCAAGTGGGTGTAAGTGTGGTAGAAATAACAGAACCCCAAGGGGAGAATTCTCCCCTTGGGGTTCTGTGCTAAGCAGGCAACGTCAACGCCGAAAGATTCAATTCTGGCTCCCCGAGTAGGACTCGAACCTACAACCCCCGGATTAACAGTCCAGTGCTACCACCGTTGAGCTATCGGGGAACATAATAGTAATTGTAATGTTGGCAGCCCGTATGTCAAGGTGCCGACTGTCAATCAGGACTGAGAGGGCGACCGCCTTCGATTCGATGAGGTGCGATGCCGGATGACATTGCCATCGTTGTGCATGTCCTCTTCGCTCATCCCGTTCTCCTTGGCAATCATGTCCTTCAGCTTGCGCTTGGCTTTGGCCTCAATCTGGCGGATACGTTCACGCGTGACCTGGAACATTGTGCCGACTTCTTCCAGGGTGTGCTCGTATTCACCCTGAAGGCCCTCTCTGTAGATGAGGATCTTCTTCTCGCGTTCCGGGAGCGTCTCGAGGATGCGCTCTAGCTGTTCTTTGTAGTATTTGTTGAAGGTTTCCTTCTCAGGAGAGGGACTCTTCTCGTCCTCGATGAAGTTCTCCAGACGACTCTCTTCCTCATCTCCGACGGTGTTCTCGAGAGACAGTGGCTGTTGCCCGAGGCGCAGATACCGTATGATTTTCTTGACGGGGATGCCCATGGCGGTGGCGAGCTCTTCTTTGGTCGGCTCTCGCCCGTGTTCCTGAAGGAAGCCTTTCTTGATCTTGTCGATCTTGTTGAGGTTCTCGACCATGTGTACCGGAACCCGGATCAGGCGCGACTGGTCAGCCAGCGCACGCGTCATCGACTGCCGAATCCACCACGTGGCGTAGGTGGAGAATCGGAATCCACGCTTGTAGTCGAACTTCTCGACGGCCCTGATAAGGCCGAGATTGCCCTCTTCGACCAGGTCAAGGAAGGACAAGCCGCGACCCGTGTACTTCTTTGCGATACTGACGACCAGACGAAGGTTGGCTTCGATAAGCTGGCGCCGCGCCTCCATGTCGCCCTGCATGACGCTCTTGCCCAGTGACTTCTCCTGATCCGGCGTCAGCAGCGCCACACGGCCGATATCACTCAGATAGGATTGGATCGGGTTCTGCTCCTCCTGAGTTGTAACGCGGATGATCGAGGGGATGGAGGGCGCTGCAATGATCTTCTTGGCTGTGGACTTGACGAAACGGGGAGTACCGAAGACGATTCCCTCGAAGTCCATCCGCTCATAGAAGGCGTCGAGCTCTTCGACGGAAAGGTCGTGTTTTTCCAGCGCATTCATGACGGCCTCGTAGTCCAGGACGCCCTCTCGGCGGGCGCTGTCCAGCAGCTTGACCAGCTCGCGTTTCTTGGGGAGCGGCGGTTCTGTGGCAGGACCTTCTTCGTGTGAGCTTTCCTGTTCCTCTTCCTGATCCAGGTCGGCTTTATTCACCTTCTCGTCGATCGGGTTCTTCCCCTTCTTCGGAACCTTGGCTTTGGGAGCGCGTCTCACGCGAGGAGCCGCCTGCGACGGTTCGGGCACGGCAACGCTCACCGGGCTCTTCTGGGACNGCTTGACACGCTTGGTCTTGGTGGCTGTCTCGGGCACGGCAGCGCTCACCGGACTCTTCTGGGACGGCTTGACACGCTTGGTCTTGGTGGCTGTCTCAGGC
>JGI24143J45723_1001578_pt1 | contig 10688 bp, 5 predicted proteins | sample BarGraIncu00432A_FD_45723 | JGI IMG/M metagenome (IMG submission 45723)
GGGTGGAGGTTTGCGACAGTTCGTCGTTCACGACGCAGCGAAACCGAGTCGTGGGGCCCTACCAAACTCTCGCCGTCAGGGCTTACGACCCGCAAAATCCGCATCTTACCGCCAATATCGCCAACGTCACCAACTACAATGGCGATGAGATCTCGGACATCTGGATGGATGACTGGGGCGTCACGCCCTCCCGGATGGACCTGCTGGAGCCCGGCGGGCTCAGCCGGAACCTCTACTCTGCCGATGGCTTCATCGATTTCCTGGAGCCGGTGACCCGGGCGCCGGGGCTCTACAGCTTCAGTGCCGGCGAGCCCGGCGGCAAGTCCACCACGCGGTATCACTACCTCCCCGCAGCTCACCACATCGACCCCGTGGACTTCAGGACGGTGAACGTGAACCGGGAAACGAACGGCTATCTGTCCCTCTCCTGGGCCCCGGTTGCCAGCGCTATCCCGCTTTGGTACGGGGTGGAATTCTACTACGCGGCAGATCAGAACGCCGACGGCGTGATGGACGCTGCTCCCTTGAACGTCGAGTATTATCTCACCGGCACCTCCCTTTGGATCCCGGAGTCGGAAATTCCGACAACTACCTTCATGTTCAGAATCTTCGCCTTCGACGGCAGCGACGGCTCCAGCTACAACAACTACAGCCGCTCGGTCATGGTAGGCTACAGCGGGCCGGGATACGATTACGCGGCTCTGACGGACGACGACGGCGACGGCTATGCCTCAAACGTCGACACCGACAACGCCAACCCATTAGTGAACCCCTTCCCGTATCCGCAGATTACCGCGTTTAGTATCCCTGCCACCTCGGCAAGTCTGAGCGTGCCGATCACGACATTCACCGGCAACGGCACCAAGGTTGGGAGCGGGTGCCTCACCGAGACCAACAACTCGGCAACCTGCAGCTGGGTGACGGCCAAGCCGGTCAGCTACAGCTTCGCGACTGCCGGTGCGCACACGCTCTACGCGTTCCTAAAGGACGCATCCGGAAACATCTCGGCCTCCGCCTCGGCGCAGACCAGCATCACGCTGTCAAATTCGCTGCTGTCCCTCGCCTTCGTCGGCAGCGGCGCCGGGCAGGTAACCGGCGCCATGGCCTGTACCAAGGGAGCAAGCTGCCCCCCGGCAAGCTTTGCCACCGGCACGCAGGTGACCCTGGACCCGGCGCCCGGTTTCGACTCTCTTTTCACCGGCTGGAGCGGAGACTGCGTCATCTCGGGAAATAGTTGCATCGTGGCGCTCAATGCGGCAAAGAGCGTCAGCGCCGGGTTCGATATCATGCCCGCGGTCTGGCTCTCGCCGGGGAGCGCGCCGGCCAATTACTTCGGCCTGCTGGCCGACGCCTACCACGTCGCCGGCGCCGGCGCGACCATCAAGGCCAAGGTCAACACCTTCACGGAAAACCTGGTGCTCAACCGCGGCATCGGCATAAAGCTCAAGGGCGGGTTCAACGCCGGGTATCAGAGCAACCTGGGAAACCGCTCCATCCTGCACGGAACTCTTAAGGTGTGCAGCGGGAGTCTCGTCGCTGAGGGGTTGGCGATTCGCTGAGAATCCCCGTTTTTCAGCGCCAGGGGAGGGCGTATTCTTTTAGAAAGGCGGAGTTCGTCGGTAAGAAAGGAAAAAGGATGCGGTACCCCGGTAATGGCAGGAATCGCACAACCTTATTTCTTGCAATACAGCACGTTGGCATCTATTGTAGGGCGGAGGGTTGCGGAGGTCGGAGCCCTAAAAGTTAACCGAATTCTCCAGCAACAGCCGGTTTTTTTCAGACGAGGTCAACAAAATGGACGACAAACAGCTCACTGCACTCTTTACTGGTTTCAAGGGAGAGATACTCGAGGCGTTCGATCACAAAACGGCGGTCCTCGAAAGAAAAATTCAGCAAGAATTCGCAAATTTCAAAGACGAAATCATCGAGGCGTTCGATCACAGGATCAGTTTGTCGGAAGAACGTTTTCAACACAGCATCGATCTTTTGGTTGAGGGTCAACAGACCCAGGTGGAGCGCATGGACCGCAATGATACGCGCTTGGATAGCATCGAAGAAAAAATACTGGGACTGGATTTAAAGGCAATTGCACTGGATTCAAAAGTCGACGCACTTGATGCGAAGGTCGTTTCACATGATTCAAAGTTCCTTTCACTGGAGGTAAAGTTGGACGCGGTCGCCTCTGACCTGAAGCTCCACAGGAGGGACACTGAAGCCCATCATGGCGTATACCGGGTTAAAGAGGGCGAGGAGTAACAGGGATCGGCAAAGCTGCCGGATTTTGTGGCAGAACGTAAATTTGCTTGCATAAATAGTTAGAATAGTATATCAACGCGGCTATTAATTAAATAAGAATGTTAAGCCGCTAGCGATAAGAAAAAAATCAGAGCAATCTTGTCAGGCAAAGCCCCAGGGTCCCTGTTGATAGATTGCCCGTTACCGTAGAGTAAGTGGATGTTTTGAATTACAAAGCGCCCGTTCTCGGTTCAGAGACGCGCGCTTTTTCTTTATGACGGATAGTTCGAAAGCTGTTCGAAGTTTATTTCGGCATGCCGCAGGATCAAAAAACTATATTGACGCACATGGTTAAAATTTATTTTGATGTTAGGGGAGGGTTGGTGAGAGATTTAAAGAAGGTGTATGTTTATTTGATTTGTGCCATGTTGTGCAGTTTTTTTGCCAACACCGTATCGGCTAATACGGCTGCTACGGCGAGTCCGCTTTCCATTGGGACTCCTGTCGTCGATGCGCTTACCACCGGCGAGGTAACCAAATACTATCAATTTACCCTTTCCCAGCCCGGGCATGTGGGGATGAACTTTACCCATGAATCAAACGGCAGCGGCAACAGTTACTGGCAGGCGACCGTGCAAAGCGCCGACGGCCTGACGAGTTACCTCTTTGCGACCATCGCCGGCACCGCGACCGACACGACCAAATACGTAGGGCTGCCGGCCGGAACCTATCTGGTGAAGGTGACCCAGGGCTCCTACCTCGGGGTCAGCGATTACACCTTGACGATCAATACAACCCCCGGCAACTTTGAGCAGGAAAAGAACGATACCGTTAACACCGCCAACGTGGTCGACTTGGGGGCCGCGTACACGGGGAACCTCGAGACTATGACAAGCGGCGCCGATGTGGATTATTATAAGTTCACCCTATCCCAGCCAGGGTACGTGGGGATGAACTTCAAACATGAGGCAATCGATAGCGGCAGCAGTTACTGGGAGTCGACGGTGCAAAGCGCCGACGGCCTGAAAAGCTTCCTCACCACGAGCATTGCCGGCACCGCGACCGACACGACCAAATACGTAGGGTTGCCGGCCGGAACCTACCTGGTGAAGGTGACCCAGGGCTCCTATCGAACCGACATGGACTACACGCTGACAGTTACCACGGGCCCCGGAACCTATGAGCAGGAGAAGAACGACACGATCGGCAGCGCGACCCCGATCGCCCTGGGCATCCCGTACACGGGGAACCTCGAGACTCTGCCAAGCGGTTTCGATGTGGACTACTACAAATTCACCCTTTCCCAGCCCGGATACGTGGGGGTGAACTTCAAACATGAGGCCATCTCCAGCGGCAGCAGTTACTGGGACTCGACGGTGCAAAGCGCCGACGGCCTGACGAGCTACCTCACCACGGGCATTGCCGGCACTGCGACCGACACGACCAAATACCTGGGGCTGCCGGCCGGAACGTACCTTGTGAAGGTGACCCAGGGCTCCTATAAATACGGCATGGATTACACGCTGACAGTTACCACTACCCCCGGAAACTATGAGCAGGAGAAGAACGAGTCGATCGGCAGCGCGACCCCGATCTCCCTGGGCATCCCGTACACGGGGAACATCGAGACTCTGCCAAGCGGTTTCGATGTGGACTACTACAAGTTCACCCTTTCCCAGCCCGGATACGTGGGGGTGAACTTCAAACATGAATCCATCAGTAGCAGCAGCAGTTATTGGCAAACCACCGTGCAAAGCGCCGACGGCCTGACGAGTTTCCTCACCACGGGCATTGCCGGCACAGCGACCGACACGACCAAATACGTGGGGCTTCCGGCCGGAACCTACCTTGTGAAGGTGACCCAGGGCTCCTACAAATACGACATGGATTACACGCTGACAGTTACCACCACCCCTGGAAACTTTGAGCAGGAGAAGGACGACACGGTCGGCAGTGCCAACCCAATCGCCCTGGGGACCCCGTACACGGGGAACCTCGAGGATCTGCCAAGCGGCACCGATGTGGACTACTACAGGTTCACCCTTTCCGAGCCAGGCTATGTGGGAGTGAACTTTAAACATGCCCCAATCAGTAACGGCAGCAGTTATTGGCAGACGGCGGTGCAAAGCGCCGACGGCCTGACGAGCTACCTCTCCACGGGCATTGCCGGCACTGCGACCGACACGACCAAATACGTAGGGCTACCGGCCGGGACGTACCTTGTGAAGCTGACGCAAGGATCCTATTACACTGACATGGATTACACGCTGACCGTCAGCAGCACCCTCGGCAACTACGAGCAGGAGAAGAACGACACGGTCGGCAGTGCGAACCCGATCGCCCTGGGGACCTCGTACTCGGGGAACCTTGAGGATCTGCCGAGCGGAAGCGATGTGGACTACTACAAGTTCACCCTTTCCCAGCCCGGCTATGTGGGAGTGAACTTTAAACATGCCCCAATCAGTAACGGCAGCAGTTATTGGCAGACGGCGGTGCAAAGCGCCGACGGCCTGACGAGCTACCTCACTACGGGCATTGCCGGCACTGCGACCGACACGACCAAATACGTAGGGCTACCGGCCGGGACGTACCTTGTGAAGCTGACGCAAGGCTCCTATTACACTGATATGGATTACACGCTGACCGTCAGCAGCACCCCCGGAAACTACGAGCAGGAGCAAAACGGCACGGTCGGGGGCGCGAACCTAATCGCCCTGGGGACCTCGTACACCGGGAACCTCGAGGATCTGCCGATCGGAAGCGATGTGGACTACTACAAGTTCACCCTTTCCCAGCCTTGTAATGTCGGGCTGAATTTCAAACATGCCCCAATCAGTAACGGCAGCAGTTATTGGCAGACGACGGTGCAAAGTGCCGACGGCCTGACGAGTCTGCTCACCACGAGCGTAGCCGGAACAGCGGCGGATTCGACGAAATACCTGGACCTGCCGGCTGGAACGTTCCTGGTAAAGGTAACGCAAGGTTCCTATAACACAGACATGGATTATGCCCTGACAGTTACCAACACCGATGCGCCGGTCGTCACCGCGTTCACCTTGCCGGCAACGAGCAACAGTCTGACAGTGGCGATCACCGCTCTCAGCGCTACCGATAAGGTGGCGGTAACCGGCTACCTGGTAAGTGAATCGGCGACCACCCCGGCGGCCAGCGCGACCCTCTGGAGCGCCGCGGCGCCAACCGCTTACACCTTCGCTGATGCCGTAGCCGGCGCCCATACCCTGTATGCCTTTGCCAAGGATGCGGCCGGCAACGTTTCCCCGCCGCTGAGCGCGACCGTCATCATTCCTTTTACTCTGACGGTGCAGCTCAAAGGCGCCGGCAGCGGCACGGTCAACAGCAATCCGGCCGGCATCGCCTGCGCCAGCGGTTCGATATCCGGATGCAGCGCAGGCTTCAGTACCGGCAGCGTCGAGCTAACCGCCGTTCCGAGCGCGGGCTCCATCTTCGTAGGCTGGTCCGGCAGCTGCGAGGGCAGCCCGTGCAGCGTTCTCATGGATTCCAGCCAAACCGTCGGCGCCACCTTTACTTTGGGCGCCGCGGTAAAAATCTGCGATACTTCGTACCCGGACCTCCAGAAGGCCTTCGATGCCGCCCTCGACGGCGACGTCATCAAGATGAAAGAGGGTGTCCTTACCGGATCGCTTATCGGCAACCGCGACGTGCACGTCATCATCATAGGAGGCTACCAGGCTGACTACAGTGGTGTGACCGGAGAAACCACCATCGAAGGAAAAATCACCCTGCAAAAGGGGTCGGTTAAAACAAGCGGGGTGAACCTGAAGTAAACGATACTGGCCCGGCGCTGCTTGGACCTGAAAGGTGCGTTAATGGCAGTCCCAGGGGGGAGGGGGCGTGGTCTTGACGGCATTTCCCTCTTGAGCGACTGTCAGCCAAATAACTGTTAAGCGCGGTGGTTGCCTATTTTTTGTCAATGCAACCCTTTCGCTCCAATTAATTCTTGGCTAGGCTAAAATATTGTTGTATAAACATACTGTAACTTCTCATTCTGGTCCGACTGCACAGGCTCAGGGTCGTTATAGAGTGTCCGGTGCGCTTTCAATTGGGTTTTCCTAAGAGCCCCGTGGCAAAGACAGGATATAGAGTTTTCTCATGCCACGCTGCTGATAATAATGGTCTCAGTCATTTCCGCATGGACTGCTGCTACGGTTTTAGCGGCTTCCTGCCAGTTCGGCTGCCACGACCAGGCTGTTATGTCCCTAATTCGGGTGAGGGTAGCATGGTGAATGGTTCCTTTGCACCTTACTCAAAGCTACACCACTCTTAGCGGAAAGATCGAAATACAGGATAGACTTAGCAAGTTTTTAATCTTAAGATTCCTAAGATAAAGTAAGCAGGGGCCACTGCCAGATTGGAATTTTAAATCCCCCGGAAAACATTATTGACGTAAGAAGTATTCGGAGCTTCAGTTGACAGTTTGTCCTTGTACACAACTAAAGAAAAAAGGAGGAATTACAATGAGAAAGATTACTAAGAATGGCGTGGCACTTTTGGCGGGCACGTTAGCCCTGGCAGCCTTTGCAGGACTGGCTCAGGCTGATACCCGTTTCGCGGTGCAGGATGCGACGGGAACTGTGGACAAAATGGTGGTGACCGATACGGGAGCCATTGGGATCGGGGTCTCCGCGCCCCAATATCCTATTCAGGTAAGGGCAGGCGGGATCGCCGCGGCTACCACTCTTGAACTTCGCAATACTGGCAATACACCCTACTCCCTTTACGATGCCGGGGAAATTCAGTTCATACGCAATAACGTAAGTACTGTCAACGGTGGGTTACCAAAGGTCAACGACCGTTTGGGTTCCTTCTACTTCGGTTCCTTTTTTGGGGGGACTGTCCGATACGGCGCAGGCCTCGTTTCATACTCGGATACTTCTTCTGGTACAGCTGCGTCCTTTCCCGCATATCTTTCATTTGAAACTACTACATTGCCGAATGCTTATCCGTCAGAAAAGCTCCGCGTAACATCCATCGGCAACGTAGGTATCGGCGTCTCGGCTCCCTCTCAGAAACTGGAAGTAAACGGCGCAATTCGCCTTAATACCCTTGCCGTCCAGCCAGCCTGCGTGGCCGGTGCCCGCGGCACCATCTGGATGGCTCAGGGGGCTGCCCACGTGGCGGACACACTCTCGGTGTGCGTAAAGGACGCGAACGATCAGTATGCTTGGTTCAAGATGTATTAACTGCGAGATGTAACGCAGACTGCTGACTGACTCAATACTACTTACTATTTATCGCGAATAGTTTTTATTCCCAGAAGGCCCGGCGTAGTCAGTCGGGCCTTCACTGTAATCCCAGTCCTTTTTGCATCCATATACTCTGCTTTTCACTTAATTGACGCTGATATGATTCACTACTCCTTTCAGAAAAACTCGGGGTTCTCTCCATTGGTATTGAACTCCAGATAGAGCCTGTCACATGTGCGAGTAGTAATATTATAGCTGTTGCTTTGGCTGCTGCACATATGTTAACGTTCTACTCTTCGATATAATGTATCATATTTAACTTTCGGGTCTTTAGCTATTACCTCGGACACCTATTTGTATGGGTTTAACGCTCAGAACGTGCTGTGTAATCTGATTCTGCCCTACATACTCAATTCTTTTTTTAACGTTGACGACATCTACTAGACATCTGTGCCGCTAAACACCGTTTCTGCTCTTGCTTGCTTTTATAAATTTTAGGGGTTGATAGAACAATGAAAAAACTGATTCATGCTGACCTGTTGTGTTTGTTGCTGCTCCTTGTTCCTCAGTTGGCCTGCGCGGATTGGCCAAATGCCAACATGGGGGGGGCGTTCCCTGCTGGTATAAATGGGGGGGCCGCCTCCGCCGTTTCAGGAGGTGTGGCTGTTCCTGCCGGGACTGGGGACGCTAACGCAGTGGGCTCTGCTCCGAGCCAACCGGGCGCGACGCCGGCTTTTCCAGTGCCAGTTCTGGGGATGCCTGCAATGGCAACCGATAAAGCGGGAACTTTACTCCCGCCGGGGATAGCAATTCCCACGAACCCGCAGGGAAGCACCATTGTTCCTGATGCCATTACCGCCGCTAAGGACGCGGCGGCTGCAGCTTCAGCCGCCGCTGCTATCGCGAAGCCACCGGTTGCCGAAAAAATAGAATTGTCAGCCACTGAAAAGCAGATGTCTGCCGAAGACGAGACCGTAAAGAAACCTCAGCCCTTCCATCCCGGCAATTTGACGCAATTTGGTTACAGCTTTTTCAAACAAGCGACTGCGTTTGCCCCCGCGGTGGATATCCCCGTTGGCCCCAACTATATCATCGGCCCCGGAGACACTCTTATTCTCACCACGTGGGGCAGCATTGACGCGACCTTGCCTTTGGACGTGACCCGCAGCGGCGAGGTCATGCTGCCCAAGGTCGGCGCCGTTAAGGTGTGGGGTCTACTCTACAGCAAGGTTCCCGAGGTCATCCAGGCCGCGCTCTCCAAGGCCTTTAAGAATGTGCACCTCAATGTAACCATGGGAAAACTGAGGCTCATGAAGGTCTACCTGGTCGGCGAGGTCAACGCACCAGGTGATTACGACGTCAGCTCTCTGTCCACCGTAATCAACGCGCTTGCCGCCGCAGGCGGCCCGACAAAAGAAGGCACCCTTCGGTCCATTCAGGTTCTCAGGGGAGGGCGGATCGTCGAAACGGTGGATTTGTACGATTTCTTCCTCAAGGGTGACAAGAGCCGCGATATACGGCTTCAGCCCGGTGATACCATCAACGTTCCGGTTCATGGCAATATGGTGGGCGTGGCAGGCAACGTGAGAAAACCGGCCATCTACGAATTTAAAAAAGAACTGACCCTCAAGGAGCTTTTCGAGCTGGCCGGAGGAACCACCGCCTCAAGTTATTTGCAGCGCATTCAAATTTCACGCGTGGTGGCCAACGACAAGAAGGTCATTTCGGAATTCAATTTCGATACCAAACTTCCCGGCAAGACCCTGGATCTTCAGACTGCCGGCGTCCAGCTCCAGGACATGGATGTTGTAAGAATCTTCCCCATTGATTACACCGTGAGGGACCATGTCCAGCTCGAAGGCTATGTACTGCGCCCGGGCGGGTACGCACTGAAGCCCGGCATGCGAATCAAGGATCTGATCGGCCCCGATAACACGCTGCCCGAATACTATCCGGACACCGTCGAGGTAACCCGGCTGGTAGCCCCGGACTTCCACCCTGAAAAGATCTACCTGAATCTTGACCGGGCAATGCTGGGCAATCCGGCTGACAACCTCCTCCTGACCGAATACGACACCGTCCACGTTTTTTCGCGCTGGGAGATGGAAGAGATGCCCAAGGTCAAAATCAGCGGCGAGGTCCAAAGACCGGGCGTCTATCGCCTCTACACCAAGATGACCGTGCGCAACCTCATCTACGCCACCGGAAACCTGAAAAGGACAGCATACCTGAAAAGTGCGGAGATCACGCGCTCGGTGGTCAGCAAGGAGGGGGTGAAGTCGCACCTCATCAACATCGATCTGGATGAGGCGTTGAAAGGCAACCCGCAGGACGATATCGTGCTGGAGAATTTCGACGAGTTAGTTATACGCCGGCTGCCCGAATGGAAGGAGGAGACCGACAGGTACTGCACACTCAGCGGCGAGGTCCGCTTCCCCGGATCCTACCCGATTCTCAGAAATGAGAAACTCAGCTCGGTCATTGAACGCGCCGGCGGGTTCACTGACAAGGCATACCTCAAGGCCGCCAAGTTCACCCGTAAGTTGACCCGGGATATTCAGCAAAAACGCATGGACGAGATAATAGCCCGCACCGATGTCGAACTGTCCAGAAAACAGCAGGAACTCACCTCGGTGGCCGCGTCCAAGGAGGAACTGGAGGCGACCAAGGCTACCCTTGAAGGGATGAAGGCCAGCCTGGAAAAGCTGAAAATGGCCAAGGCCGAAGGGCGGGTTTCCCTGACTCTTTTGCCCCTGGAACAGCTGAGAGTATCGGCGGACGACGTAACTTTGCAGGGCGGGGACACCCTGGATATTCCCCAGTCATCCAACTCGGTCATGGCTTTCGGCGAGGTTTACAACCCGACCACCGTGCTGGAAAGTGATGGCAAAGGCGTGGATTACTACCTGAAAAAAGCAGGTGGTCCCACCACGAATGCCAACAAAGACGAAATGTATGTGGTCCGGGCCGACGGAACCGTGGTGAGCAAGCGTGAGATGCAGGGTTTCTTCCTCGACCATTTCATGTCCATGCGTCTGGATGCGGGCGACACCATCGTAGTGCCTCAGCAGATTGAGAAGGTGGCCTGGATGCGCGAACTGAAGGACATCGCCTTCATCATCGGACAGACTGCGCTTGCGGCCGGGGTGCTCGTAGCGGCGGGACTTTAACCCCGTCGGCATGGCTTCGCGTTCCTGGCCGGGGTTGGCGGCTTTTCCTCCGGGAACT
>JGI24143J45723_1001580_pt1 | contig 10682 bp, 9 predicted proteins | sample BarGraIncu00432A_FD_45723 | JGI IMG/M metagenome (IMG submission 45723)
GGAATTATTATTTTAATCGCACTGATTGTGCCGGTTATGATTTATAGTGGTCAGAACATCGAGATATGGGTAGCTCTATTTGTAACTGTAGGAAATGGCATGATTGGCTTTGTAGATGATTTTATTAAAGTCGTACTTAAGCGCTCGCTTGGTCTTAAAGCCAAGCAAAAATTATTAGGCCAAATTGTTATGGCGATTGCATTGGCATATATTGCAACGAACTATATGGGGCGTGGTACTGATCTATGGGTGCCGATACTAGATTTAAATATTGATCTTGGTCCACTTTATTATGTGCTGATATTTTTAGTGCTGGTAGGCACTACGAATGCCGTAAATCTTACTGATGGCCTTGATGGTCTAGCTGCTGGTACGACTACTGTAGCAGCATTGGCCTATGCCGTTATTGCTATGAGTTTTGGTAAACCCGATTTAGCCATCTTTTGTGTATCTTTAGCTGGGGCAAGTTTGGGTTTTCTAAAATATAATTCTTATCCAGCGAAGATATTTATGGGTGATACTGGGTCTCTTGCTTTAGGCGGGGCTTTAGCTGTTGTGGCGGTCATAACCAAAACTGAATTATTACTTGTAATAGTCGGTGGTGTATTTGTTCTTGAAGCCCTATCTGTTATCATACAAGTAATTTCATTTAAATTGACAGGTAAACGGGTGTTTCTCATGAGTCCAATTCATCATCATTTTGAATTATCTGGTTGGTCCGAAATAAAAGTAGTTACTGTTTTTTGGCTGACAGGCGTTTTTTTTAGCGCTATAGCTTTAATTGTTTTAGCTGTGAGTAGGGTAGGAGGAATATAAGATGCCATTTAGAAATAAAAGAGTATTGATTCTTGGAGCAGGTGTTAGTGGTATTTCAGTCGCTCATGTTTTGCAACAAAATGGTGCCCAAGTAATATTAAACGATGCCAAGCCGTTGTCTTTATTAAAAAACAAGGACATCAGTCTAATCGAAAATTGTGGCGTGACACTAGCTCTAGGACGACAAGACGTGGAACTACTTGAGACTATTGATTATGTGGTCGTGTCACCAGGAATATCTATCGATATTCCCCTAATAAAAGTAGCACAGAGTAATGGAATAATTGTGATGAGTGAAATTGAAGTAGCCTATCGGTTATGCGCTGTACCAATAGTGGCTATTACCGGCACGAATGGCAAAACAACAACAACAACACTTATTGGTGAAATTATGAAAACTGCCAAGCGTGATGTAGTTGTTGGCGGCAATATTGGTTTAGCATTATCCCAGGAAGTAACTCAAGTGGGGTACAATGGTATAGTAATAGCTGAGATATCAAGCTTTCAGTTGGAAGGTGTTATTGACTTTCATCCTCATATCTCTGCAATTTTAAATATAACTCCAGACCACATAGATAGACATCATTCTATGGAAAACTATATAGCAGTGAAAGAACGGATTTTTGCTAATCAAACCAATGATGATTATACTGTTTTAAATTATGATGATGTTACTGTGCGAGCTATGAATGATCGGGTCCCTTCTAAGGTGTTCTTTTTCAGTCGCCAGACGGAGCTGTTATCAGGGATTTTTGTTAAGGATGGAATGATTACTATCAAATGGTTAGGGGAAATTACGACACTGTGTCCGATAACCGACATAAAACTGCGGGGCGGTCATAATATAGAAAATGTATTAGCTGCTTGTGGTATTGCTTTTTTAGCAGGGATTAAAGTGGTAGATATGGTGCAAGCTATACATAATTTTACAGGCATAGAACATCGTATTGAATTAGTAACGAGTATAAATGATGTTGCTTATTATAATGATTCAAAGGCGACAAATCCTGAATCTGCTATCAAAGCTTTAGAGGCTTTTACCAAAAATATTATCTTAATTGCTGGTGGTCGAGACAAAAATACTGATTTGAAAAATTTCATGCAATTGGTTAAGGAAAAAGTGGATCATTTGATTTTAATTGGTGAGGCAACTAAAAGGTTTAGACTGGTGGCAACTGAGTATGGTGTGAAAAACATTCATGACGCAACCAGCCTGGCTGATGCAGTACAACTAGCTCATCAGCTTGCTAAGAGCCCTCAAGTAATATTATTATCCCCAGCGTGTGCAAGTTATGATATGTTTATTAGTTATGAAGATCGTGGTAAGATATTTAAAAAGTTAGTACAGGATTTAAACTGTTAGGAGGAGTTACTTTGGTGATTAGACCTAAGTCGCAGGATTTTATTCTTTTTTATACTGTTATTGCACTATTGAGCGTTGGTGTCATAATGGTATATAGTTCCAGCGCTGTCTCAGCCTATGTAAACTTTAATGATAGTTATTACTTTTTTAAACGACAGATTATTTGGGTTACTTTGGGAATTATTGCAATGTTATTTACGCTAAATATTGATTATCATATGTGGCGAAAGATGGGTGTTCCCATATTAATAGTGACTCTAGTACTGCTCATATTGGTGCTTATACCAGGATTAGGAAAAGTTGTGAATGGCGCACGAAGGTGGCTGGGATTTGGTTCATTATATCTACAACCATCAGAAATCGCCAAACTGAGCATGGTACTGTTTTGCTCAGCTAGCTTAGCGAGGCACCAAGGGAAAATAACGGATTTTACAAAAGGTATTGTTCCACAACTATTAATATTATTACTGGTATTTGGTCTAATTCTAAAAGAACCTGATCTTGGAACTGCTATGGCGATTGGTGGGACAATTTTTGTTCTGCTATTTACTGCAGGCGCAAAANTATCCCATTTATCATCTTTGGGTGTTGNTGGTGTTGTTGGTATTGTTGCTGCAATATTTTTTGAACCATATCGCCTCAAAAGATTGTTGGCTTTTAGCAATCCGTGGGCTGATCCCCTGGATACAGGGTATCATATCATTCAGTCGTTATATGCTCTTGGTTCAGGTGGCTTATTTGGCGTTGGTCTTGGGCGCAGTCGTGAAAAATTTTTATACTTGCCTGAGCCTCATACGGATTTTATATTTGCTATTTTAGGTGAAGAATTGGGATTTATAGGCACAATAACAGTCATTCTACTATTTTTTTTATTTGCTTGGCGTGGTTATAAAGTTGCAATATCTGCCCCCGATATTTATGGTAGTTTATTGGCTGCGGGTTTAACTACAATGATTGTTATGCAAGCACTTATGAATATAGCTGTGGTTACTGCTTCCATGCCAGTAACAGGAATACCACTGCCATTTATTAGTTTTGGTGGTTCGGCACTGATATTTACGTTAGTTGGTGTCGGTATCTTGCTAAATATATCCCGATACGTAAAATCAAAATGAATATAAGGGGCATTTTTCTTTATAAATTAAGGGGGTAGTAATTGTATGCGCATATTAATGTCTGGCGGGGGAACAGGTGGACACATCTACCCCGCTATTACTATAATTAGAGCAATTCAAAAAGAAAATCGGTCCTGCGAAGTGCTATTTATTGGGACACAGGGTGGTCTGGAGTCTGATATTATTCCGAAAGAGGGTTTTGATTTTAGTACTATTGATGTCCGAGGTTTTGAAAGACGATTATCTATGCGTAATGTGCATACGGTAATAAAGGCTATCGGCAGTGTATGGCAGTCTAGGAAAATAATTCGTAAATTTAAACCTGATATTGTGATAGGAACAGGTGGCTATGTCTGTGGGCCTGTTTTAATGGCTGCTAGTATGATGGGGATTCCCACTATGATTCAAGAACAAAATGTTATTCCGGGTATTACTAATAAAATCTTATCCCGAGTTGTTGACAAAATAGCAGTAGGGTATGGGGAGGCAATACCCTACTTTACAAATAAAGAGAAAATATTTATTAGCGGTAATCCTATAAGGCCAGAGGTCATATCAGCTACTCGAGAAGAAGGTATAACTGCCTTAGGGCTAGATCCGGCTAAACTTACTATTTTGATATCAGGTGGTAGCAGAGGTGCTCGCAGTATTAATCAGGCTATGCTACATGTTCATCAGCAATTGGCTGGCAGAGGGGATATACAGCTCTTGCATGTTACTGGGCAAAGCGAGTATAATGGCATAGTTGGAAACCTTAAGCAATGTTGTATAGATACAAATAATGCTGGTAATATTATCATTAAGCCTTATTTATACAATATGCCTCAGGCTTTAGCGGTAGCTGATCTTGCAGTGTTTAGGGCAGGTGCTATTGGTTTGGCAGAACTTACAGCTCGAGGCATTCCATCAATTCTTATCCCTTATCCATACGCCGCAGAAAATCATCAGGAATTCAATGCCAGAGCCATGGAGCAAAAAGGTGCTTCAGTGGTTATTCGTGATGTAGAGTTAAATGGAGTTAGACTGAGTGAAGTTATTAATGAATTAGTAAACAGTCCACAAAAATTAAATAATATGGCGTCTGCTAGTAAAAAAATAGGTTGTGTAAATGCTGCTGAGATTATCGCAAAAATGGCTAGTAAAATGATTAAATGATATACAAACATAAGCTGTAACACCCTTGCTAATGGCTGCATACAATAAAGCACGCATAAGAGCAGGAGGCAAAAGGGGTGAACATGAAAGGGGAGTAAAAATTTTTGCTGAAAAATATTAAAAAAGTTCATTTTGTTGGCATCGGTGGTGCTGGCATGAGTGCGATTGCCAAAGTTTTATTGCAGATGGGATATACGATCACGGGGTCGGATCTTAAAAAATCTGAAACAATAGATAAATTGGTGAAAAGTGGTGCACAAATATTCACGGGACATAATAGTGAAAATATTCATGACGCCGAAGCTGTAGTCGTATCAACAGCGATTTCTCAGTCTAATCCTGAGGTTTTGTGCGCGCGTGAAAAAGGGATTCCAGTATTTCATCGGTCGGATATAATAGCTCAGTTGATGTTACAATACGAGGGGATTGCCGTTGCTGGTGCCCATGGCAAGACCACCACTACTGCAATGATTGCTGTTATGCTGGAACATGCAGGTGTTGACCCAACTATAATTATTGGCGGTGAAGTTGACTATTTAAATGGTAGTGCAAAGCTAGGGGCTAGTAAATATTTGGTTGCTGAGGCTGACGAAAGTGATGGCTCTTTTTTGAAATATTCACCACATATCGCTGTAGTAACTAATATTGAAAATGATCATATGGATTTTTACAAAACTATGGAAAATATCTTACATACGTTCAGCAAGTTCTTGCATAACTTACCTAGTGACAAAGGATTAGGTGTGTTATGTTTTGATAATGCTTATATCCGCGATTTAACAAAGAATATACAGAGAACCTATATCTCTTATGCTATTGAGCATGACGCTCAGTATATGGCACGTAATATTTGTACTCGGGGAGTTAGCACTACTTATGATGCTTATCATGAGGAGGAGCTATTAGGTACCATAAAAATCAATGTTCCAGGGCGACATAATATAGCTAATTCTTTAGCTGCTGTTGTTGTTGGATTAACTATAGGCCTTACTTTAACACAAATTGCTGAAGGATTAGCTCAGTTTCAGGGGGTTAAGCGTCGTTTTCAAACGAAGGCACGGATAAATGGAGTTTGGATTATTGATGATTATGCTCACCATCCAACTGAAATAACGACGACCTTAATGGCTGCACGACAAACAAATCCTAATCGGCTTATTTGTGTGTTTCAGCCCCATCGCTATTCCCGGACTCAGTTTTTGCGCGAGGAGTTTGGTCATGCGTTTGCGCCAAGTGATATATTAATTATTACCGATGTGTATGCCGCAGGTGAACAGCCGATTCCAGGGATTACTGGTGAGGTCTTGAAAAACGAAGTTGAGCGTCAAACTGGCAAGCAGGTAATCTATATTCCCGAAAAAGAGAAAATCGCTCGTTATCTAAGTGAGATTGTTGAATCAGGTGATTTAGTAATGACGATGGGTGCTGGGAATATTTACGGTGTGGGTGAAGAACTCGTTGAATTGCTAATGAAAAAGCAATAGATACACAGTGATGCCTTTTCTAGTAAGGTACTAAATAAATAGATGTATTTTATAATAAAATTGTTGATGAATAGGGTTGATTGCACTTTTCTAGGAGGTGCGACGATGGAGAAATTTATTGTCAAGGGAGAAGTACGATTAAATGGCAATATCAGAGTGAGTGGGGCTAAGAATGCCATATTACCAATTATGGCTGCAACGTTGCTTTGTGCTGGTATAAGCATTATTCATGAGATTCCTTATTTGCGTGATGTAAAAGTCATGCAAGATATTCTAGAGTTATTTGGTGCTAAAATTACCAGAGAGGGTAGCACTTTAATAATTGATACAACAAATATTAATGAAATAGAGATACCTGAGCATTTAATGCGTGAGATGCGAGCCTCATTGTTTCTTATGGGCCCTTTGTTGGGCAAGTTTAAAAAAGTAAGGTTGTCTTATCCTGGTGGTTGTGCCATTGGATCAAGGCCTATTGATTTACATATTAAGGCGCTGGTGAAAATTGGTGCTCATGTAAAGGAAAGCTTTGGCTTTATCGAGGCAAGTGCAGAATGCTTGACAGGCGGTGAAATCAATCTTGATTATCCCAGCGTAGGAGCTACTGAAAATGCTATGATGGCTTCAGTACTTGCTAGTGGACCCACTGTCATTAGAAATGCTGCCCGTGAACCTGAAATATATGATTTACAAGTATTTCTTAATAAAATGGGCGCCAAAATTACAGGGGCAGGTACTGATACAATTAGAATTTATGGCTGCACAAAACTTGTTGCTGCTGAGCACACTGTAATGTCTGACCGCATTCAGGCGGGAACTTTTCTTCTTGCGGCGGCAATGACTCATGGTGATATAGTTGTAGAGAATATTTTATCTGAGCACCTATTTTCAGTGATCGATAAATTAAAGGATGTTGGTGCACAAATCACCACAGAATATAATAGTATTAGGCTAAGAGCAGGTCATTTGCGTGGTGTTGATATTAAAACATTGCCCTACCCAGGATTCCCAACTGATTTACAAGCACCCATGTTAGCCTTATTAACGGTTGCTGCAGGCACAAGCATTATAACTGAAACTGTTTTTGAAAATCGGTTTCAACATGTAGATGAGCTTATTCGCATGGGGGCTAAAATAAAGGTTGAAGGTCGTACAGCTATCATTCGTGGTATGCCTAAACTAACAGGTGCTATCGTTGCTGCTACCGATCTTAGGGCTGGTGGAGCATTAGTCCTTGCAGCTTTGGTTGCAGAAGGAACTTCTGAAATAGAGAATGTATATCATATTGATAGAGGCTATGAGAAATTAGAAGAGAAGCTACAAAGTCTAGGTGCTACTATTTCAAGACACAAAATGGGCTAGGGGGATTTTACTATGAAAGATAAAAAAATTGCTGTTGTAATGGGAGGGCCATCTTCCGAGAGAGAAGTTTCTTTAAATACTGGAACCGCAATTTTGACGGCCCTTAAGGAAAAAGGATATAATGCAGTTGGTATCGATCTTGATCCTATAAATTTTGTGGAACAATTGTCCAAGGCCGGGATTGAAGTTGTATTTAATGCTATTCATGGTCGATATGGTGAAGATGGAGTGTTACAGGGCGTGTTAGAACTTTTAGGTATCCCATACACCGGGTCAGGTTTATTGTCTAGTGCAATGGCCATGGATAAAGGAATCTCCAAGCGAATATTTCTATCAGCCAACATTCCCACGCCTCGTTCGCGTTTATTTGCTAAAACTGATAGAAATCAGGATTTAGCAGCAATAATAGTAGCTGAGTTTGCTATTCCTGTGGTTGTAAAATCAGCATCACAAGGCTCAAGCATTGGTGTAAATATTGTCGAAAAAAGTGATGATCTCCCTGAGGCAATTAACCAAGCTTTTATGTATAGTGATAATATTTTGGTTGAAGAATTTATAGTCGGGAGAGAACTTACAGTCGCTGTTTGGGGTAATGATGAGTTTGAGGCTTTGCCTATTATTGAGATTGTGCCCTATTCAGGACGCTATGATTATCGATCGAAATATACTAAAGGTGCTACAGAATATATTGTGCCAGCTAAGCTGGCTGATAATACAGCGAATTTAGTGAAAAAGGTAGCCATAGAGGCTTTTACTAAATTGGGATGCCGTGGCATTGCGCGAGTGGATATTATGCTTGATAAAGATTCTAATCCTTATGTATTAGAAGTGAATACTATACCAGGAATGACGGCGACAAGTTTAGTGCCTAAAGCTGCAGCAGCTATCGGAATTACATTTGCTGATTTGTGTGAACGTTTGCTTTGTATGGTAGAATATAAATAAGCAAACACTATTTTTTAGGAATTAGGCAGCATCTAGGGATGCTGTCTAATTTTTCTATTGTATATTTGATATGATTTGTTGTATGATGAACTTTGTAATTGTTTTACTAGGTATTACAAGGAGTGGTGGCATGATACATCCAGAACCATTTAACGATCCAGGCAAAGACAAACGCCTACTATCAACTCATGGGTTTATTGGACTCTTATTAGTGCTTGCTGTACTAATCGCTGGATTGTTATTTATTAAGTCATCTTATTTTGCTGTGGGATCAGTAATCGTTGAAGGTAATAAGTATGTATCGATTGAAGATGTATACCATATTGCTGATATTCCTGAATCTATAAATATATTTAGCTTAAATACTGCTAATATAAAGATGCGTTTACTGCATGATTTGAGAATTGCTGAAACTGATGTGTCGCGGCGATTTCCTGGAACTATTGTTATTAGTATAAAAGAACGCAAACCTATGGCATATGTAGCTAGTAACTATGGTTTCTTAGAACTGGATAAGCAGGGGGTGGTACTGGCAGTTTTTAAAAATATCAAACAAGTTAATGTTCCTATGATTACTGGTAGCAGATTGGAAAATGAGTATGTTGGTGATAAGGTTGATGATAAAGTTATTGACAATATCGTGAATTATTTATCCTTGTTGGATGAAGCTACTTTAAATCAGTTGTCCGAAATTAATATTAGATCATCTGAACAAATTATTGCGTATACCGTTAACTCAGTGCATATTCGTTTGGGAAATAATGAACAGTTACCTGATAAAGCTAAATTAACGAATGAGATATTGCATGAACTCGGTGACAAGAAAAAAATAGTTGAGTATATTGATCTCAACTATGTACCACCAGTTATTAAATTTAAACCATAAAATTATAAAGAACATTATAATTTACTACATAATGAATATCATGTAGCAATGAAAGGAGCGAAACAATGTTACCTATAAGACAGGGGCAGGTTGCCATTGCTGTAGTATGTGCAGTACTGGGTTTTATGCTAGCAGTGCAATTTCGTACAACACAAGACATTAAATCAAGTATTCCTTTTCAACGTATCGAAGATTTATCACAGCGCTTAAGTCAGACGGAAAAAGAAAGAGATACTTTACTTAAACAAATGCATGAATTCCGTCAGACGCCGGAGCTTGAATCAGTAGCCAAAGAAAGCGAAAATATTCGAATGGGTGCTGGTGTGGTTGCTTTGGAAGGTAAAGGCCTTATTCTAACTGTTGATGATAGTAAAAGATTATCTAAAGCAGGCGATAATCCGAACTTATACTTAATTCATGATGAAGACATTCTTAAAATAATTAATGAATTGTGGGCAGCCGGCGCTGAGGCGGTTTCCATTAACGAACAAAGATTAATTGCTACTTCAGAAATACGTTGTGCCGGACCAACGTTGTCTGTAAATAATACACGTTATTCGCCGCCATATGAAATAAGAGTCATTGGTGAGCCACAAACACTTGAAAATTCCCTTAAGATGCGAGGCGGTGTAATAGAAACATTGCAGTTTTGGGGAATTCAGGTATCTTTAAAAAAACAAGAGATTGTGCAAGTTCCTGCGTATAAAGGGACATTTCGTTTTGAATATGCTAAACCAGTAAAGGATGGTGGTAAATAAATGCTTTTACCGCTGATTGGACTTATTATTGGCGTTATTGCGGGGTCTTTTTTTCCGCTGATGATACCTGTTGAATATGCTAAATTTATGTCAGTGGCACTGCTTGCTGCGCTTGATTCAGTCTTTGGTGGACTAAGAGCAGGCGCTGAAGAAAAATTTGACAACACAGTATTTGTTACTGGATTTTTCACCAATGCTTTAATGGCTGCAGGGTTGGTATATGTTGGTGAACGATTGGGTATTGATTTATATTATGTAGCCTTATTAGCTTTTGGAATGAGGGTGTTCCAAAATTTAGCAATTATCCGTCGATATTTTTTAAAAAAATGATATAAACTGAAATATTTCTCTATTTATATAGAAAATTTAGTATATCTTATTAGAATATATGTATTTTAATGATAATGTAAAAAGGGAATTTGATAATTGTGTTGAAATATACAAAATAAACTATAACTTTTACTAGGTGAGGGTAACATGAATAATAAGCATATCTTGGGAATTGATGTTGGGACTAGTACTATCAACGCATTTATTGGAACCATCGACATGGATGGGAATCTTTTAATAGCAGGTAGTGGTACCGCACCAACACGAGGCTATATTAAAGGCATAATTACAGACTTTCAAGCACTGGCTCTGTCAATTAGTCAAGGCGTTGAGTGTGCAGTTATGGCGACTAATATTTCTGTTAAAGATGCTTATATTGGTGTTGGCGGTGTAGAAATATGTTCTATAAGTAGTGTCGGCAGTATTGCGTTATCAGATACTGACACTATTACTCATGAAGATATTGATCGT
>JGI24143J45723_1001582_pt1 | contig 10676 bp, 9 predicted proteins | sample BarGraIncu00432A_FD_45723 | JGI IMG/M metagenome (IMG submission 45723)
TAGGGAGGCGCAAGCCTCGGGGGGGTGTAGGATCGACCAGATGCAGCACACCGTGCAGAATTGATAGGTTGGTGTTGGGGGGGATCACATAGACGCAATTGGGTTTGACACGCATCCGTTCAGAGACCTGGGAAACCTTCATCCAAGTGGTGCGTTGTAGCAGTTCGGGCATGACACCCACGTGTGCCGGGTCCATATGCTGAACGATGACAAAAGCCATACCACAGCCTTCCGGTACCTTCCGAAGGAACAGCACCAGAGCCTCTAGTCCGCCTGCTGAGGCTCCAATGCCAACAATGGGGAAAAGAGTTTGGCCTTTCACTGCTCCCCCGTTTAGTTGTGGACTCTCGCAAAACTCTTCGCCAAGGCTCTTTGGTTTTGGTTTTTTTTTATGAGACTGAATATAACATACAGGGTTCCCGGACTACACCTAAAATAATCGAGTCCCCACTATCCACGAGACCAGACATGAACAGATGCTGGCGAATGTGCCCAGTCAACACGTTTGCCCTCCATGTTTTAACCTCTTGCCCAGTCAGAGGTATAATATGGGGGCGCCCAGAACTCAGGGGATTAGTATATTAAGCGGATTGTTTCCCATCGATTGCCAATTTATCATGCCCCTCAAAGGCATGCACTAACAGCCCTATGATTTCAGTCTAAATCGTCATGCTAGCGTTTACATGCATTTTGCCCCGTTTTCAGGGGGTTCCAGGCCAAAACCTGTACGTCATCCTTGCGGCCGATTTATGACAGATGAAGAAATTATCCAAATGATGCGTGATCATTTGGGAGAGACTTTTCTCAAAGGTCTGATCGTGCAGCAAATGCTTTAGGGCTTCCGTGGATAAATACTGAGTACCGAATCAATTGGGCCCGCTTAGTCCTATGAAGTTGAAATTGACAATTTGGAGACTGCGGAGCCAATTGGTGCCCTCACATTGGTAAGCACCCCGTGGTTCAACGTCCGGGTTTTCAACTGAAGGTCTGTCGCTACAGCAGTGTTATTTAGCCTTGGTGGATGCCAGGACTGAAGCAGAAAAGCGGGGTATCGAACCCGGAACCTGTTAGACTATGTGCGTAACGCAATCGGTAAACTATTGGCAGACAGCAGGTAAGCCGCTAAGGTTGAGTAGGAGACCACAGCCATGACAGGCAGGCCAACTGAATCACCCCAGGATCTCCGACGCCGCGCCGAAAAGAAATTCAGTGAAAACGTGGTCGCAACCTTGGCAACACTTTCACCCAACGAAATGGGACGACGCCTCCACGAGTTGGAAGTGCATCAGATCGAGCTGGAGATGCAAAACGAGGAACTGTGCCGCACGCGGGCTGAACTGGACGCCTCGCGGGATAGCTACTTAGACTTGTATGACCTGGCGCCGGTCGCCTACCTAACTCTCAACGAGCAGGGGCTAATCCAGAATGCCAACCTCACAGCCTCCACTTTGTTTGGCATAGTGCGGGGCAAGTTGCTCAAGCAGCCGTTGAGCCGGTTAATTCTCAAAGAAGACCGGGACATATACAAATCCCAGTGCAAACAGCTCATCGAGACTCATGCTGCTGTTTCAGTGGGAAAAGGTGAACCGCAGAAATGCGAACTGCGTATGGTGAAAAATGACGGATCAGTATTCTGGGTGGTTATGTCGGCATCCGTTCCACGAAACCCTGCAGTCGCGTTGACATATCGCATAGTGATAAACGACATCACCGAGTGGAAACGGGCGGAGGATGCCCTGCGTGAATCGCAGCAGATCATCGAAGGGATTATCAACGCGATACCCGCGAGGGTCTTCTGGAAGGACAAGAATCTCGTTTACTTAGGCTGTAACGAGGCATTCGCTCGCGATGCGGGATTTGCAGATCCGAAGGAGATCATCGGAAAAGACGATTACCAGATGGGATGGCGCGATCAGGCGGAATCATATCGCCGTGACGACCTCCAGGCCATCAAAAGTGGCATCTCCAAGTTGTTTATCGAAGAACCCCAGACCACCCCTGAGGGGAAAAGCATCACGCTTCTTACCAGCAAGTTGCCCCTGCGCAGTCCTCAGGGGGATATCAATGGCGTACTCGGGATTTATATCGACATAACCGAGCGCAAGCAAGCTGAAGAAGAGAAACTCTCGCTCCAAGTTCAGCTTCAGCAATCCCAGAAAATAGAGGCGGTGGGGCGCCTCGCGGGCGGGGTAGCACATGATTTCAACAACATGCTGGGAGTGATCATCGGATATACGGAAATGGCCCTCATGGAGACAGCTCCCGGGCAAGCAATGTATGACAATCTTACTGAAATCCGCAAGGCGGCCGAGCGGTCCGCCGACCTTACCCGCCAACTGCTGGCCTTTGCCCGCAAGCAAACAATCACACCCAAAGTGCTGAACCTGAACAAAACTGTGGCAAAAATGTTGCGGCTGCTGCAACGGTTGATTGGTGAAAATATTAAGTTCAACTGGCAGCCGGGGCCGCAACTCTGGCCTATCTATGCCGACGCGTCGCAAATTGATCAGATTCTGGCCAACCTGTGTGTAAACGTCCGGGACGCCATCGCCGACGTAGGCATTATGACCATCGAGACGGGAAACTGCATTCTCGACGAAATCTGGTGCGCAAAGCACATGGGCTCAGTCCCTGGTGAGTATGTGCTGATTACCCTGAGCGATAACGGTTGCGGAATGGAGAAGGACGTGCTGGACCAGATCTTTGATCCGTTTTTCACGACCAAAGAGGTCGGCAAAGGGACCGGCCTCGGGCTCGCCACTGTATTTGGCGCCGTCAAGCAGAATAACGGTTTCATAAACGTCAATAGTACACCGGGGCAAGGAACGACGTTCGCTATTTATCTCCCGCGATATCTGGGCACGAACGAGATGTTACTGACCAAAGACGCGGCAGGTCCGGCCATGCTCGGCCAGGAAACCATCTTGCTGGTGGAGGACGAACCGGCCATCTTGGAACTGACCACGAAAATACTCAAAATGCAGGGGTACACCGTGTTGGCGGCAAGCACCCCCGGGGCGGCCATTCGCCAAGCCCGGGAGCATGCCGGCGAGATACATCTGCTCGTGACTGACGTGGTAATGCCCGAGATGAACGGCCGGGACCTGGCTAAGAACCTTTTGTCCTTTTATCCTGATCTCAAGTGCCTGTTCATGTCAGGATATACTGCCGATGTCATCGCCCACCATGGAGCAATAGATGAGGGGGTCAATTTCATCCAGAAGCCGTTCACTATAATCGTCCTGGCTGCGAAGGTTCGGGAGGTTTTGAATAATGGATAAGAGTTTCTGAGTGGATTTAGCCGGCAAATTTAGCTTTTCTGAGGGGGCGCCCCCTTAGCCGCGCCGGATGCCCAAAAGCCCTCCTTTTTTGCTCCCACATCTAATTGATGGCGAAGTCTGTTCCGACATAGGGGGGCACCGTTTTTTGACGGGTTGGGGTTGACGCTTATTCCTCGGTGCCTTGTTCGTTTTCAATCGTTTGGAGCAATAGGTCCAGCCTGCCCTGGACGATGCACCTTGCAGCCTGGAGGATCATTTGTTTCTCCACGTCGCCAAAAGAGGCATCTTGGGCCTGAGTGAGAATCTCGACCGTAGTGCGCAGTTGTTGCTCTGTGGTGAAGATTCTGATAGCCAAGGTGTGAAGTTGGGCTATCGCCGCCTCTATCTTCTTTAACTCAGCCTTGGTCTCTTCGATCTCGTCCATGTGGTTCAAACCGTTAATCGTTGGAATCTCAGAATGCACACTTTTATTATACCTCTCTTGGTAAACTGGACCCATTTTTTTGAAAGTTGTGCCGGGTAAGGTATTTATGCAAAAGTATATGCCGGTTACAGGGGCTGTTATCAAGGCCGCTATCGGCACAGGTAGCGATTCCTCTTGTTCTGGTCGGTGCACCACGCCGTCCGAGAGCTCTAAAACCCAGGGATGTCGTTCAGAATCTCCAATGGAATGTGGTAAAGAGCGCGAAGACGGCTACACCAGGACAGAAGACGAGACCGCAAATTAGCCGCACTGTACAGGATGGTGGAGTCCGCGAGAGCGCAGTTCACCAATAAACGAAAGAGGAGATGAGCCGATGACGAAAGCTGAAATAGTGAAGATGGTGGCAGAAGTGGCAGGTATCACACAGGCAGCGGCAGACAAGGCAGTCACGGCAACGTTTGAGGCGGTCCTTGCCAGTGCCCTGGCTGGGGAGAAGACCAACATCCAGGGATTCGGTACCTTCGAACTGAAGGAGTCTGCCGCGAGGGAAGGCCGCAACCCGGCAACCGGTGCACCGCTGACCATTGCAGCAAAAAAGACGGTCCGCTTCAAGTTCAGCAAGTCGGCCGAGGATAAGGTCAATGGGAAGTAGGGCGGGGACCTAATATGGATTAGTGGCGCCCTGCTTTTCCCCTCCATGTAGAGCAGGGCGCTTGTTGGTTTACCCTTTCGTCTATCAGTGCAGGCTCTCTTTTTACCGGTTCCGACCCTGTCAGGGGAATTTGGGGGACCTTCGGTTTGGCGGTGGTCAGGGAACTAACGCTCCAAGTAAAGAAGGATAAGAATAAAGACCCCGACGAGTATAGCAACGGATTGGTCGCCCTGAGGGCGGATTCTCTTGCCGTTGATGTTGGCCGCAGAAGGCTATCCGCCGGTTTACCTAGCTGGATACCTTAAGGATAACCAGGGGGAGGGGGGGGGATGACGTTCCGGCTGGTGTCCGTGCCAACCTTGTACCGCTGGATTTCGGCCTCACCATATATTTAACGTGTCTTATTTCTCATTTGCAGATGCGACCCCACCACTAACCTCCATCAAGTCCACCCTTAAGTTTTGCGATTTCTTGACTCAATTCCGCCTCCAATGCCTTGGCTACGGTACCTGGAGCCTCTGGTGGAAACCGACCCCTTCGAATAGCTCCTCCTTCCCCTGGGCACATCAAATGAAGTTCCGTCAGAGCATTTGAGGTGTCCCCAGAGCCGACCAATAACCGGCGCACCCAAAGATGACCTACTCGCCCCCCTGTGCCGGTGCACTGGCTTGTTTGATTTCCCTTCCATAGGTGCAGTGACGTACACGTTGCTTGAGTATGATCCGTCATATTTGGCATATTTGTTGAGCCGTGACGGACTTCGCCAACGGTTACCCATCCGTTCTTTTTCCACCATCTACTGTATAATCAGGTCCTTACACCCACAATTTCGATAGGCCTCCTCTGGCGTGGTACTTGCTTTTGATCTTCTTGGCAGGACATGAGAGTGACATATGTCCTGCTGCTGCATCTCGTAGCGGTCACGTACCTCAGCCCGATCTTCGAAAAAAGGCGGAACAACTCAACCAGGGCAAAAAATGGCCTGACACGGGTTAGCGACGGCAGTCCGTTCGGCCCTGGGTAGTTACTGGTACAGCAGAGGGCGCAAGGTTTGAGGAGTATCGGTCATTTCAGGACCTGACAGTAAATACTCGAGGCCGGGGATGAATAACACTCACAAAAGGAGAACGTCATGAGACGAAATGTGAGCACGACCGCTGAGATATTGAGTTTCTCAGCCGGGGCTTTAATTGGGGCAGGAATCGCACTTCTTTATGCTCCAAAAACAGGGCAAGAAATGAGAACAAAAGTGGGAGACGCTGCCAAGGACGCCATCACCAAGATGAAAGAAGCTGCGAAGACGCAAGCGATGCTAAACAGTAATCTGTGCAAGGGACGTGATTATGCTGAAGAAAAGGTCTCGGCGCTTTCATCGGCCACTGAGGAGTCCTTAGAAGCGCTCCGTAATGGCACAAACGACCAGCGTCTGTAAGTGGGATCATCCCAGTGTGCTGCGAATAGTCTTTGCAGTTCTCCTCATTTCCTCCAGCTAGGGGAGGGAGGCAACCTCATGCAATATCTAATTAGACGACACTGGTTCAAACCAATAAAGTCCAAGGTAAATACCTGATCAGAATATCGTTCACACTTATGGAGGGATACAAAACCGTCAACCACCAGTATCCATGCAATTTACTTCTGGTCGAGACTTGACGTGTTTCTCGGCGTGTTGTGCAGGAGGTGATACATGTTTTCTTTTCGTAGTTATTTCAAACTGGGGTCAATCAGTTATCAGGAATTGGGTAAGCGCATCTACCAGAAGGTAAACGAGTCAGACTGTTCGGCGCATGCCGCGGCCATGGCATATTACTTTCTCTTTGCGGTATTTCCCTTCCTACTTTTTCTCACCACCGTCATGGGGCTGCTTCCCATCCCGCATCTGCTTGATTACCTGCTGCAAAGCGCCGCACGTATACTGCCCAGCCAAGCCTTCGACCTGCTTCAGGATAATATCCGAGCGCTCTTCATCAATAAAAAGCAAGGTCTTCTCTCCTTGGGGGTCGTGCTGGCGCTTTGGGCTTCGTCTAGCGCCCTAGTCGCGGTCATGAATGCCATGAATAAACTCTATGTCGTGAAAGAAGGGCGCCCGTTTTGGAAGGTGCGGCTAACCGCCATCCTCCTGGTGTTGAGCCTTTCCGGGCTCTTTCTGGTGACGTTGATCCTCCTCATGTTTGGCACTAAAATAGGGAGCTTCATAGCAGCAAAGATTGATTTTGGGTTCTTTTTCCGGATAGTCTGGGACCTGGGGCTCATCCCGGTGATTCTGGTTCTCCTTTCATTTGCCGTTGCGACCATTTACTATTTTACGCCAGATGTGGAACAAAAATGGAAATGGATCAGCCCAGGAGCGATCGTTGCGATTCCTAGCTGGATCATTATTTCTCTTGGTTTCGCCTATTACATCAACAATTTTAGCTCCCACGACAAAACCTACGGCAGCCTGGGCGCAGTGATTGTTCTGCTCCTGTGGCTCTATATGAGCGGATTCGTCATTTTAATCGGGGCCGTGGTCAATTCGGTGCTTGAACATAGTTCCGATGAGGGTAAAGAACCCGGCGAGAAGGTAGAAGGTGAGCATGAGCGATAGCACAGGTCATGGTGGTCGGTTTTTTGGAAAAGCAGGCGGGGGGAAGAAGAAGTTATTTTGCAGGGACAAAACCTGTCTCCACCCCCTGAGGCTGCGCGAGGGCCGGAGTGCCATGATTGATGACCAGAAGGATAACCAAGGCGCGCTCAGCACGCCGGGTTTGTGGCCGGAGAGCTTACAGGGGAGGTTGTGCTGCTTGCCGTAAGCGGCAACGGCTACGGCATGGGTGAGGAAACTCTCAGTCAGATTTTGAACCGGACTTCACCATTAAGGGAGTGGGGCAGGGAACCGGACTCGGGTTATCCACGGTGTACGGCATCGTGAAGCAGAATGGCAGGTTCATAGCCGTCGATAGCCAACCAGGCAAGGGATTCACCTTCAGCATCTATATAGCAGAAGAGATTATAAATCCTGTCCTGGTATTTAAGGGCAAGCTCTACAAATACAGGGGTATCTCTGTTTTTGAAACGCTCTAGGAGCTTGTTTTCATTCATCGAAGAAAGTGCTCACACTAGACCCCAAAAAAGCTCTTGCATGAATTGCCTCCAAATCCGCTCACCTATTTGTGTAACGTATCAGAACGCCACACCGGTTCTGGTAGTCATACTCGCTTTCGTGGGTACCAAGGGAGCGGCAGGCAGTTCGGGAGCCCTAGCATCTGCTCCCCATGACCAACGATATACTCCCGGCGGCCACATACGCCGCATGTGTGTTAGAACACCGCTCTTCGCCTCCAATGTATTTCCGAGGCGAAGGGGGCCAAGAGTCATGGCGAAAAATTATCTGCAAAGCTGAGTTATGCATGATTGCGGCGGCGTCCCCTTGTGCTTTCCATAAAGGGGAATAAAGTTTAAGAGTGCCGCAACGCCATTTCCACTCGCAACTGACCGCGGCAATTGACGGCATCTGGTCGACTGCAGGATCCACCAACCGGAACTACGGGAGCTTGCTAAGGGATGACGAGATGAATTCGATTAAGCCTGGGCCGCGAATATTGCCGACGATATGGAGAAGGTGTTTGTCGAGATCTCGCCGCGTCAGACCAGTTCATGCGGGAGAGGTGGAAGAAAAGCCAGGTGGACGTCATACGTAGCTTCGGCCATTTAAATCAATGGCCTTGATTTAGTACTCAATGAATGTAACTTTTTTCTCCGACTGGACCCCAAATGGAATATCCTTCTCCTGGCGAACGCCACGAAATATTGCTCGCACGCCGCAACAAGAAAATGGCTCTTTCACCTCATGCCTATATGCGCGGCAACACACTCCGGTATTACGAATGGCTGCAGAGCCAGAGTGGACACTCCCTGCCACATGGGCCGGGCATCTGGATTTGTGGCGACTGCCACATCGGCAATTTCGGACCATTGGCTGACATTGATGAAAAGGTTCATGTGCGAATACGCGATTTTGACCAGACGGTTGTCGGCAATCCTGCGCATGACCTCTTGCGGCTTGGCTTGTCACTGGCCACTGCCGCACGGGACTCGAACCTGCCCGGTATAGTCACCGCGCATATGCTGGAACACCTGATGGAAGGATATGAAACAGCCCTCCGCCCGGACGGAAAAAGTGCTTCCATACCAACTCCGAACATTATCAAGATCGTCATGCGCGGGGCGCTCAAGCGCACCTGGGAACACCTTGCTAAAGAGCGCATTGTCAATACCCGCCCAACAATCCCGAAAGGAAAGAACTTCTGGCCCCTATCAAAGTCCGAAGAAAATGGAATCCTCCAATTATTTGAAAACCGAGCATTATTGGACCTGGTCACCAGACTGAAGTCCCGCGATGATGATGCCAAAATCGAGGTTTTAGATGCTGCCTATTGGGTCAAAGGCTGCAGTTCATTAGGCCTGTTACGGTACGCAGTGTTATTAAGCGTGGGAGGAGACGATTATTGTCTTATTGATATAAAGCAGGCAGTTCGGACTGCTGCTCCTCGCTATCCGCACGTAAGTATTCCACGCGATAATGCCGGCCGTGTGGTTGCAGGTGCCCGCCAAATGTCGCCGGCTTTGGGCGAGCGCATGCTTGCCGAGCGTTTTCTGGAACATGGCGTGTTTATCCGGGAACTGTTGCCGCAGGATCTCAAGCTGGAGATCAATCAAATGAGTATAGAAGAGGCCGTAGGTATGTCGAGATATCTGGCATACATTGTTGGCTGTGCCCACGCTAAGCAAATGGATATTGTGACCCGTAAAAGCTGGCGCAATGAACTGAAACTTAACCGAAGCAAGTCACTCGCCACACCTACCTGGTTATGGGAAAGTGTCGTGCAACTGATGGCCAGCCACGAGGCAGGCTATTTGGATCATTGCCGCACCTATGCCCTGCAGCCGGGAGGACATTGATGAGTTCAGCGTCCCGAAATCCTGTGCGCTGACCTAACCGCCCAGGTCCTGGGACAGCTCATGCTGATGCAGAGCGTAATGGGCAGCCTCCCCGACCAGGAGACAATCTACGCCTTCGTCTGCCGGGGGCTCCTTGATGTCCCGGGTGTCGCTGAGGTACGCATACAGGAACACCCAGGCACGGATAGGGATGCGGAAATGATCCGTATCCCTATCCCGTTGTTCGGCTGCGGAGCACATGAACTTTTATTGAAGGTGATCGATCGGGCGGCCTTTTACCCCTACAAGGATTATCTACAAAATTTCTGCTACATGGTGGGAGTGATTCTCGATGAACGGGATCAGCGCCGCCAGAATACGCAGCATCGGATCGAGTTGGAGTTGCGCGTCGATAAACGTACTGAAGAGCTGTACCAGGAAGTTCAAGAGCGGAAGCTCGCCGAGGAATCACTGCGGGAGAGCGAAGAACGACTCAAATTTGTGCTGGAGGGGAGTCGGCTCGGCTTTTGGGACTGGGATATCGAAGCCAATGCCGTGGATTTTAGCCCGCTCTGGGCGGAGATGCTTGGCTACTCTTATGAAGAGATAATAGCTTCTTGCATGCCCCATTGGACCGACTTCATCCATCCGGGCGACCGACGAAATGGGAATGCTTGGCAAGGAAATGAATCTCATACGGCAAAAACTGACGGAAATAGTCAGAAGGCTCTCTGACAACGGCCGATGCACAGTACAGCGGAGCAGATGGCCACCAGCACAGAAGAATTAGCAGCACAGGCGATGACCATTGCAACAGCCTGTGAAGAGATGTCAGCGACTTCCGCTGATATCGCCCGCAACTGCCACCAGGCTGCCGAAGATTCGGCGCAGGCGACTGGTGCTGCGGAGGCGGGTGCTCGTGTGGTCGATGCAACAGTCGATGTTATGAGTAAGATTGCCGGAAGAGTCAGGGAATCGGCCGAGACGGTCGAGGGATTGGGCTCCCGTTCGGACCAGATCGGAGCAATTGTCGGTACAATAGAAGATATCGCCGACCAGACCAATCTGCTCGCCCTCAATGCGGCAATCGAAGCCGCCAGGGCGGGGGAGCAGGGGAGAGGGTTTGTACAAGGTCCGTGCTACCGTGGCGATGTCTTCGGCAGTGTACCCCGCAGACTCCAAAATACGGAAGAGCTGTATAGCCACCGACGTGGCAGGCTCGTTGACTCTGATCCCCTCACCCAAAGCATTCCATTCCAGGATAGGCCACCGTTTCATTTTCCACCTCCGAATAAGGGAAACTATTTTTGAGCTAGATGCGGCCATTGATTAGACCTCTATCCTGAACTCCGCACCATTCCCACTATTTCGCACCGTCAACTTGCCTTTCATGCTTTTT
>JGI24143J45723_1001586_pt1 | contig 10656 bp, 9 predicted proteins | sample BarGraIncu00432A_FD_45723 | JGI IMG/M metagenome (IMG submission 45723)
AAATTACAAGAGCCATACGTATAATGTCCCTAGATTAATAACCTAGGGACAACTAATATTATAAAATTTTATCAACACGTTTATCGACCGGCTAGCCCCGGGGTCGCCTTTTCTCGTGCAGTGTCACTCCCGCAGCATCAGCACAGAAGCAGCCGTACCCGCAACGGAAAGGTCTCAGGATTATCTCAGGGAAGCTCCAGCGGTGGCTCTTCCAGCACCGCCAGCTGTTCACGCAGTTGCAGGATGTGCTCGCCCCAGTAGTTCACCGTGTTGAACCATGGGAAGGTGCGCGGAAAGGTCGGATCCTCCCAGCGGCTGCCAAGCCAGGCGCTGTAATGCAGCATGCGCAGGGCGCGCAACGCCTCGACCAGCCAGAGCTCACGGGGATGAAAGTCGCAGAATTCGCGGTATCCCTTGATAAGCTCGGCAAGCTGCACCAGCTGGCGCGGCCTCTCACCGGAGAGCATCATCCAGAGGTCCTGCACCGCGGGAGCCATGCGCGCATCATCGAAATCCACGAAGTGGGGGGCGCCCTCGCGCCAAAGGATATTGCCGGCATGGCAATCGCCATGGGAGCGGATATAGCGCACCTGCGGGGTCGCGGAAATGATCTCGTCGATTGCCTGCAGCAGTTGTCCGGTCACCGCCAGATAACTAGCACGGTACGCGTCGGGGATGAAGCGCTCATTGATGAGTTCCACGCTTTGATGACCAAAGCTGGTGCTGTCGAGGGTGGGGCGGTGCTCAAAGGGACGGATCGCGCCGATGGCGTGAATGCGCCCGAGCATGCGGCCGAGAATCAGCAGGTTCCCGTCGTTGTCGAATTCCGGAGCGTGGCCTCCCTGGCGCGGGTAAAGGGCAAAGCGGAACCCCTCGAAATGGAAAAGGCTTTCACCCGCCTGGTTACGGCAGGGCGCTACGACCGACAGCTCGTGCTCGGCCAACTCGAAGCAGAACTGGTGCTCCTCACCGATCTGCTGATCGCTCCAGCGCCCGGGACGGTAAAATTTGGCTATCAGCGGCTGCCCCTCGTCGATCCCGACCTGGTAGACGCGGTTTTCGTAACTGTTCAGCGCAGAGGTGCGGCAGTCGCAACGATACCCCTGGCTCTCGACTGCGTCCATAATGAAGCTTGGGGTAAGGGTCTGGAAAGGGTGCGGGCTTTCGGGCATAACAGTCGTTCTCCGTAACGGCCATGGTTGTGCGGCCTTTCCTACCATAGCACCATTTCCGGACGGAACCAAGGAGAAGCAGTCGGTCCTTCCCGGAGACTGGGTAAGATTAATAGGTTTAAATCCGGTAATGTTTCCCTAGTGCACCAGAACAGTGTATAAAGATATCTATGAAGATTCCCAAGAGTTTCGAAATGCTGGTTCAAAATGGCCTGGTAGATGAAGTGATCTGCCAGCTCATGAGTGGAAAAGAAGCCGAGGTCTACGTGGTCCTCTCCGCTGGGGAGATCCGCTGCGCCAAAGTATATAAGGACGCCGGCCGGCGCAGCTTCAGCCAGCAGGCCCAATACCAGGAAGGCCGCAAGGTGCGCAACAGCCGCCGTGCCCGCGCCATGGACAAGCACTCAAGCTTCGGGCGCAAGGAGCAGGAGAACGCTTGGCAAAACGCTGAGGTCGACGCCCTGCAACGATTGGCTAGCGCCGGCGTGCGGGTTCCGAAGCTGCACTGCTACCTCGGCGGGGTGCTTCTCATGGAGTTGGTGACCGACGATGAGGGGAACGCCGCCCCGAGGCTCAACGACATCGAGCTGACTCCGTCGCTGGCCCGGGAATACCACCGCAGGCTGATCGACCAGATCGTCCTGATGCTCTGTGCCGGGCTGGTCCACGGGGACCTCTCTGAGTACAATGTGCTGGTCGGCAGCGAGGGCCCGGTCATCATCGATCTCCCCCAGGCGGTCGACGCGGCCGGGAACAACAACGCAAGCCGCATGCTGGAGCGCGACGTCGACAATATGGCCGCCTATTTTGGGCGTTTTGCCCCGGAGCTCCTCACCTCCCAGTTCGGCAAGGAGATCTGGAAGCTTTACGCGAGCGGCAAGCTCATGCCAGGCATGGAACTGACCGGACACTTCGAGAGAAGCAGCAAGATAGCCGACGTGGGCGGAGTCTTGCGCGAGGTCGACGCAGCGCGGCGCTGGCACGAGATGCAGGAATTGCGGCGCTCCTGAAAGGTCCAATCGAACCCTTCCACAAAAATAGTTCCCCAAAAAAGAGGGCACCCCGCAAAGGTGCCCTCTTTTCATCTCTTCATGGCGTTATCCACTTCAATTCGCGAGAATTCATCCACTCCAGCCTGCGGCAGCCGCTATTGGCGGCAGGAATTGCTGCTCCTTGGAAAGTCCACCTGGAATTCTGATCAGAACACTCCCAGTTGGCGCAATAGCGGCAGCTGAAAGTTGCGAAACGCTTCGATTATCGGTACCAGTTCCGCTATGTTTTCCTCCTTCGACCGCAGGACCTCCCCGTTTTTGCTCAGCATCTGGTTATTGGCCTCCATCCGCTCCCAAACAAACGCCAGCGGCTCCTCATTTCCCCTGATCTCGCATAGCAGCAGCAAGCGCTCGAGCCAGCCAACCTTGATGCCGTTTTGCACGACCGGGGAGGCCAGGGACTTCTTCTCTATGTTGTCGATCTGCCGCTCGATGATAGCGTTGTTGAGTCTCCGGGTAGTCATCAGGGTATAAAGCGCAGGCTCGACGGCCGGCATGACATACTCGGCTGCGAGCAGAACCATGAGCGCCTCGATCACTCGTGGCTTGCCGAGCGCCTCAATGTCACGGCGCGCCAGCAATTCATCCAGCGACTGAGGTTTTTCCTCCAGGGCAAATAGCACGGGATCATAGAGCTTCCGGTCCAGGAGGACCTCGCCAACCGGGAAACGCGCCTTGCGCTCTATTCTCGCCTGAGGCACCACCAGGGCAAAGAGGGTGCCGCCGACATGCGCCAGTTGCGCCGCAGAGGAAATTTTCCGCCGCCCCCGGGTGAAGACGTCCCGGCGCAGCAGGGGGGCCACGGCAAAATCCTTCACAGTCTCCCGCATCACCCGGTCAGCAACCCCATCCAGCACCTGCTGCAGCGGAGCAGAGAACCTAAGCATGTCCTGATTATCTGAAATGTTTGCCGAGCCGACAAAGTTCAGCTTCGCCGCCGCCAGATTGCGCACGACTTCTGCGTGGTAGAACAAGGTCCAGTCGCGATTGAAGAATTCATGCACCACATAGTTTCTCGGCAGGGTGCAGATGTACTCGAAAAAATCCTTCGCCGAGGGATTGGCTTCGAAGAACGAGGCCCTGGAGGATTTCAACTGGTCCACGAACTCAATGGCGCGGTCAACGCGCTCCTCCAGAGTCCCCGGTTGGGTGTCGGCGTAGGAGGAGAGCAATTGCCTGAGGGGCGCATGGGTGCTCCACCCCGGCAAGCTGTTGTAGCTGATATAGACGACTCCGCCGGGCTTAAGCTTATCGCGCAGGAAATCCACGATGCGCTGACGGTTTTCCGGGCCGACCCAGGAATAGACCCCGTGCAGCGTTACGAAATCGAACTGTGGCAGGTCGAGAGTGCCAAGATCGGCGAAACTCGCTTCCCAGAAGGTGGCATTCTCGATGGTGGCCTGGCGTGCCAGGTTGCGGGCGCCGGAGATGTGGGCGTAGTTAAAATCGATGGCGTGGAATTGCCCTTCCGGGTGACAGGCGGCAAAAAGGTTTATGGAATCGCCCTGGCCGCACCCCAAATCGCAATAGGTGAACCCCTCCTGCAGGGGTACCGGTTCCATGCTCTGCAGTAACAGCACGAAATTCAGGACCGAAGGTCCCAACTCACGGTAAACGCCGTGAACGTATTCTACCTCGGTGATATATCCGTCTTTCCAGTCCATGTGTCCCCTCGTCTCTTCCGGCATCCTCTTGAGGGAAGTTGATCCGGCTGCCGACGGGCCTGCCCGCCTCACGCCGGTCCTGTTTTCTAAGATCGGTCCGATCCGACTGATCCGACCTATTATTGATCCGACCGATCCGTCGGATCAGACCGATCAACAACCGCCTGGCTGCGCTCCGCCGCACCTGCCTGCGCTGCAACGGAGTCCCTTTTCAATAAGGGCGCAACTGCGCGCCGGCACCGATATGCCAATGCAGATGCTTGGCGGACTGATAGCTTCCCAGGTTGGTGTAGACGCGGGCAGCCCCGAAACTTACCATGAACACGGCCGCGATCCTTTTGGCGACCGAGATAAGTTCCAAAAGCAGTTCATTATCAGCCTCTTCCAGTGTCAGCAGCGACTCTATATGTTTTTTGGGGAGCAGCACGATATGCTGCTCCCAGAGCGGATTGGTATGGTGGAAGGCGAAAATGCGCTCGTTTTCCCAGTGAACCCGTACCCCCTCGAGCCCTTTCAGTATCCTTCCGCAGTAAAAATTACATCCCGTATCCGTCATCCGTTATAACCTCCTGCGCAGACTCCCGTGCAGCACAGACCGCACCAACTGCAGACGAAAACGAGCCGCTCGCCAACCGGGACGTGCGACTCCCAAAGTACACTGTTCTTCCAAGGCCTTCAGCATAGCACCTTACAAAAGTTTACAAAAGATAGCAAAATACTGCGAATTGTGAATGATGTCAACCGGGGGCGCGGCTCATGTGCAAACGAGGAGGGCTAGAATGATATGATGCCGAGAACATTGGTGGGAAGCTGGATGGGACCGAGCGGGTTGACTTGTTCCTGCAGTTGATCGATCTGGGGCTCGCCGCTGGCGAGTTTGTAGGCCACATGGTGGTTGACGAACACAATGAGCGCCTTGAAATGCCAGCCGGTCTCCTTGGTCACGCGCCGAAAACTACTGATATCCAACCAGAAATTACCTATGCGTTTGGAGTAGGTCCGTTTAGGTTCGAACACGTAGGCATGGCAGTCCGCCCTGGCGCGCAGGCAGGCCTGCAGGCCGGGGTCAAGTTCCTGGATCGGGATAGCCTGCACCGTGGCGGCTATGTCGAGATAATTGAGCACCTTGAGGTTGGGAGAGGCTGTGATGTCGAACCCGAGCCTCTTGAGGTCCTCGACGGTCGTGGAACCGACGATTATCTCGTCAAAGGCTGATTTGGCATCGGTATAGGTGATCCAGGGCGACTCGACGACAGCCTTGCCACTTGGCAGCAGAGAACTGCACCCCATCTGCAGCAGCAGGGCGGATAATAAGATCAGGCGCGGTAGCGGATCCAGGTGCATGTCTGGTAGCCCCATGAGAGGAGTGCAAGCCAAGCTAGATTAGCGCAGTCTTAGTGTAGCGTATTTTTCATTCCGTGGCAGGCAGCGGGGTTGATCAAGGCGGCTCCGGGGAAGTCGGCCGGTGTGACGTAGTTTGAAAATGAAAGGGGAAAGCAGCGAGGGGACGGGATGAGGCGCAGGGGCCTGGGAAAACGGGCGAATACAAGATTCGCAACGGGCACGAGATGGCCGGAAACGGGCGAATACACAGATTCGCCCCTACGGTCACAAAAAACCCGTAGGGGCGAACCTTGTGTTCGCCCTTGCTCTGCCACCGTTAACGGCAGGGGTCGGGATGGAGAAATCCGTGCAAAACTGTGCCGGACCCGATATAGGCTCACCCCGGACCGTTTTGCCGTTTCCTGCGCGCCTTCAGCCCGCAGTAGGGGCAGCGTTTCTCGGGGACCGAGCGCTCGCAGGAGTCGCACCAAAACGAGAAGATCTCCTCGCTGTGGCACGCCGCGCAGCTTTCCTTTTGGTGTTCCTTGCCGCAAGCGCATTTATTTTGTTCCATGGCCGGAATCTCCCGAAATCCGCTAGAGCAACTTTTTCAGGTATTGTCCGGTGTAGGAGCGCTCCACCCGCGCCACCTGCTCCGGCGTGCCGGTCGCGATCACCTCGCCGCCCCGGTCCCCACCCTCGGGACCCAGGTCGATGATCCAGTCGGCGGTCTTGATAACGTCGAGGTTGTGCTCGATGACGACGATGCTGTTCCCAGTGTCGACCAACTTTTGCAGCACTTCCAGCAGCTTCGCGATATCGGCGAAATGGAGCCCCGTGGTGGGCTCGTCCAGGATGTAGATGGTCCGCCCGGTCGCCCGCTTGGAAAGCTCCTTGGCAAGCTTCACCCGCTGTGCCTCGCCACCGGAAAGGGTCGTTGCGGACTGACCCAGCTTGATGTAGCCGAGCCCTACCTCCTCCAGGGTTTTCAGCTTCCCTTTGATGCGCGGGATATGTTCCAGGAAGACGTGGGCCTGGGAAACCGTCATGTCCAGGAGCTCGGCGATGGAGCGCCCCTTGTAGCGCACCTCCAGGGTTTCCCGGTTGTAGCGTGCACCCTTGCAGACCTCGCACTGCACGTAGACGTCGGGCAGGAAGTGCATCTCTATCTTGATGATCCCATCGCCGGAGCAGGCTTCGCATCTCCCCCCCTTCACATTAAAGGAGTAACGTCCCGGCTTGTAGCCGCGCATCTTCGACTCCGGCAGCTGGGCGTAAATCTCCCTGATCTCGGTGAAGAGCCCGGTGTAGGTGGCCGGGTTGGAGCGCGGCGTGCGCCCGATCGGGGACTGGTCGATGTTGATCACCTTGTCCAGGACCTCGAGCCCCAGGATGGCACGCACCGCGCCCGCCTTCTCCCGGCTCTTGTAGAGCGTCTGGTTCAGCGTCTTGTAGAGGGTGTCGATCACCAGGGTGGACTTCCCTGAGCCGGAAACCCCGGTGATGCAGGTCATGACCCCGAGCGGCAGGTCAACGGAAACGTCCTTCAGGTTATTCTCGGTGGCCCCCTGGATGGTCAGGAAGCGCTCCGCCTTCCTGCGCTTTTTGGGTACCGGGATGGAAAGCGCCCCGGAGAGGTAGCGGCCGGTGAGTGAGAGCGGGTTAGCCATGATCTCCGCGGGGGTTCCCTGGGCCACCACCTCACCACCGTGCACGCCGGCGCCGGGTCCCATGTCGATGACCCAGTCCGCCTCCATGATGGTCTCCTCGTCGTGCTCCACCACGAGGACCGTGTTGCCGATGTCGCGCAGGTGTCGCAACGTCTGCAATAGCCGCCCGTTGTCGCGCTGGTGCAGGCCGATGGACGGCTCGTCGAGGATGTAGAGCACGCCAACCAGGGAGGAGCCGATCTGGGTCGCGAGCCTGATGCGCTGCCCCTCACCGCCGGAGAGGGTCCCGGAGGCGCGGTCCAGCGAGAGGTAGTCGAGCCCGACGTTGACCAGGAAGTTGAGTCGCTCGCGGATCTCTTTCAGGATCCGGCGCGCGATGTCCTCCTCCTTCTCGGAAAGCGCCAGCGTGTTGAAGAAAGTGAGGGAATCCTTGATGGAGAGGGCGGTCACCTGCTGGACATTCTGGCCGCCGACCCGGACGAAAAGCGCCTCCTTCTTGAGCCGCGCCCCCTGGCAGGTGGGACAGGGCATGATGTTCATGTACTTCTCCAACTCCTCGCGTACCGTCTCCGACTCACTTTCCCGGTGGCGCCGCTCCAGGTTGTTCAGCACACCCTCGAATGCTTTCTGGTAGTTGTGCCTCTTTCCGGCGTCATCCTCCCACCAGAAGTCGACCATTTCACCACCCGAGCCGTTCAGGACGACCTCCTTGGCCTTTTTGGGGAGATTCTTAAATGGCAGGGTGATGTCAAACTTGTACGCCTTGGCGAGTGCTTCCAGGGTCTGGTGGTACCAGCCGGAGAAGCGCTTCTCCCAGGGAGCGATCGCACCGTCCCTGATGGAGATCTCGGGATCGGGCACCACCAGTTCGGCGTCGAGGTACATCCTGGTCCCAAGACCGGTGCAGTCAGGGCAGGCGCCGTAGGGGTTATTGAAAGAGAACATGCGCGGGGTCATCTCGGGATACGAAATGCCGCACTCGATGCAGGCTGAGGATTCCGAGAAGAGCAGCGTCTCCGCCTTCCGGCCGCTCTCGGCGTCCGCGGAGACCGCGACCTTCACGATCCCCTCGGCATGCGAGAGCGCGGTTTCCAGAGAATCGGCGAGCCGCTTCTCGATGCCGGGCTTCACCACCAGTCGGTCCACAACGATGTCAATGTCGTGCTTTTTCTTTTTGTCGAGGACGATCTCTTCGGAGAGGTCGTAGGTCGTGCCGTCCACCACCACCCTGACGAAACCGTCCTTCCTGAGCTGCGCCAGTTCCTTACGGTATTCACCCTTCCTGCCGCGAATAATCGGGGAGAGCAGCGTCAGTTTGGCACCCTGGGGCATTGCCATGACCTGGTCCACCATCTGGGTGACAGTCTGCGAGGAGATGATTTTGCCGCAGCTGTAGCAGTGCGGTTTCCCGATGCGCGCGAAGAGGAGCCTCAGATAGTCGTAAATCTCGGTGACGGTTCCCACCGTGGAGCGCGGGTTTTTGCTGGTGGTTTTCTGCTCGATGGAGATGGCGGGCGAGAGCCCCTCGATCGATTCGACGTCCGGTTTTTCCATCTGCTCCAGGAACTGGCGCGCGTAGGCCGAAAGCGACTCGACGTAACGTCTTTGTCCTTCCGCATAAATGGTGTCGAAGGCGAGGGTCGACTTTCCCGATCCCGAGATGCCGGTGATGACGACCAGTTTGTCCCTCGGTATCTCAAGATCAATGCATTTCAGGTTGTGCTCGCAGGCACCTTTTATGACGATTTTATCCGTTGCCATGTCGCTCCCGAATCCAGTTTTTCTTCCCCCGCGGCCTTTCGCCGCTTGAACGCTCAAATATAGCATAACACGACCGAGCTTTGCACGCTTCAGAGCGCGACCGCCCTAAAATCCACGGTGTGGCCTAAATTGCTTCAGTTTTCCCTGTCGCAGCCGATAAGGTAGATGCAGTTTGCACCAGCCGTGCTCCGCCAGCGCGCCGCCGCGGCAGGTCAGGCAGGTTTAACACTCCCCGGAGGCGCCCCATGAACCGCCGTTTCGCCCTGATAGTCACCACCCTTTTGCTGGCCGCCACCCCCGGCGCCTTCGCCGCGCCCGCCACTTCCGCCAAAGCATCCCAGGAAAAGCCCGAGGCGAGTAACGAGTCCGAGGCGCAAACGCTGAAGGTCGCGGAAATGAAACTGGCCGCCCTTGCCAATGAGGCAAAGGAGGCCAACGGCCCGGCCAAGGAGGCAAAGGCTAAGCCCGTCCAGAAGAAAAAGGCACATCTCGCCCGTAAAAAACGGACGGCGAAGTCCCACCTCACGGCCCACCACAAGGGAAATCAGGTGGCGGAGAAGGTCCTCAACCGGCGGCTGACCGAGGGGGAGGTAAAAGGAATTCTGACCACGACCCGTGACTTTTCCGGTTCGGACCTGACCGGGATAAACCTGGTAGGAGCCGACCTGACCGGGGTGAAGTTCAACCGGGCCAACCTGCACATGGCAAACCTGGAGCGGGCCAACATGGCCGAGACAGATCTGGAACTTGCCGACCTGACCGGGGCTAACTTGAGAGGAGCGTCGCTGAACCAGGCGCGCCTGCGCGGAACCCGCATGGAAGGGACCCGGATGGACGGCGCGCTCTGGATCGACAAGACGGTCTGCAAGAGCGGTTCGGTGGGGAGCTGCATCGAGTAACGCTACGGGCTACCTTTTCAGGCTCATTTGAGCTGTCGAATCCGACGGATCCGACGGATAAGACTGATCGGTCGGATGTCCCCATGGCAGCGCCATTAAGAAAAAAAAAGCCCCGGAATCAATCCGGGGCTTTTTTGTCGTTTTAAGCGGGCTTTATACCCTGGTCACGTTGGCTGCCTGCAGGCCTTTCGGCCCCTTTTCTACGTCAAAGGTGACGGCGTCGCCTTCTGCCAGGGACTTGAACCCGTCGCCCTGGATCGCGGAAAAGTGCACAAAGACGTCCTCGCCGTTATCCTGTTCGATGAAGCCGAATCCCTTACTGTCGTTGAACCATTTTACTACACCTTTTGCCATTACCGCATTCTCCTGTTACTGCCTGTTCGATACTTCTTGCTGTGTTCCGTTCGGTTAACAGCGGCCGGGACCTTCCCCGGCCACTGCTAGAATTTTAAACACCACGCCACGAATCAGTCAAGCGCTTATTTCTTGCTGTAATCCATCTCCGCCATCTTCTTGTAGAGATCGAAGCGGCGGGTGGTCAGCTCCGTCGAGCGCGCCATCAGCGCTGCGGCGGCCTCTGGGTTGCTCTTCTTCAGCACGCGGTAGCGGTTTTCTCCGTAGGCGTACTCTTCCAGGGAGATGCTCGGGTCCTTGGAATCGAGCTGGAACGGGTTCTTACCCTGCTCAGCCAGCTCAGGATTGTAGCGTACCAGCGGCCAGTGACCGCAGGCAACTGCGCGGCGGTTCTCGTCGACGGCTGTCGTCATGTCGATGCCGTGGGCGATGCAATGGCTGTAAGCGATGATCAGGGACGGCCCGTCGTAGGCTTCCGCCTCGATGAACGCCTTCACTACCTGGGCCGGGTTGGAAAGTGCCACCTTCGCCACGTAGACGTTGCCGTAAGCCATGGCGACCATCGCCAGGTCCTTCTTGGCCTGCGGCTTGCCGCCGGCCGCGAACTGGGCGACTGCACCCATCGGGGTCGACTTGGAGGCCTGGCCGCCGGTGTTGGAATAGACCTCGGTATCGAGCACCAGCAGGTTCACGTTCTTGCCGGAGGCGATGACGTGGTCCAGGCCGCCGTAGCCGATGTCGTAGGCCCAGCCGTCGCCGCC
>JGI24143J45723_1001602_pt1 | contig 10599 bp, 8 predicted proteins | sample BarGraIncu00432A_FD_45723 | JGI IMG/M metagenome (IMG submission 45723)
AGTAAATCATCCACACCAGTTTTCTTAAGCGATGAGATATTAATAATTTCCTCATGTGCCTCGAGTGCCAGTGTTTCTCTTATTAACTTATTATTTTTCACNAGTTCTGCCCTATTTAACTTATCTTTTTTAGTTGCAACTATTACAACNTCATATCCAAAATGTTTAATCCATCCATACATTAAAAGATCNTCTTTAGTTGGCTTACGTCTACAATCCACAAGTANTGCTACNTTTTGGAGTTGNGGTCTACGAACNAAATAGTCTTCCATCATCTTACCCCATTTTGCTTGTTCACTTTTAGATACCTTTGCATACCCGTANCCTGGCAAATCAACAAAATAAAAGCTGTTATTTATTAAGAAAAAGTTTATAAGTCTAGTTTTTCCAGGTGTCCCACTAACTTTAACAAGCTTTCGCCTGTTTGTTAAAGTGTTTATTAAAGAAGACTTACCTACGTTAGACCTACCAACAAAAGCATACTCCACTCTATTATCAGTGGGATATTGAGCAGGTTTTACTGCTGAAATTATGAACTCAGATTGTTTTATCTCCATTATATATCTCTCCATTTATTGTATTTTNAAGCAATGCATTTTCAAGCACNTCTTCTACTTTATTTGCAATTATAAATTTTAGTTTATCCTTNATACTCTTTGGTATCTTTTGTATATCTTTTTCATTATCCTTAGGAATTATGATTGTATCAATACCTGCTCNATAAGCAGCTAGTGATTTTTCTTTAAGACCACCNATAGGTAACACTCTTCCNGTTAGNGTNATTTCTCCTGTCATTGCTACATTGTGTCTTACTTTTTTGTTAGTTAAAGCAGATANCATAGCAGTTATCATAGTTACACCTGCTGAAGGACCATCTTTAGGCACTGCCCCCTCTGGAACATGAATATGAATATCTTTATTTTTATAAAAATCCTTATCAATATTATACTTACCTGCATTAGCTCTAACATAACTGTATCCAGCTTTAGCAGATTCTTTCATGACATCTCCTAATTGGCCAGTAAGCTGAAGTTTTCCAGTTCCATCCATAGCGCTTGCTTCCACAGGTAAGGTAACTCCACCAACTTCAGTCCATGCTAGTCCAGTTACAACACCAACTCCATCTTCTGTATCCGCTTTATCATATGTATATAAAACAGGGCCTAAGTACTTTTTAACATGAGTTGTGGTAACATTAACATTTTCTTTACTCTTTTCTACCATTTCTGTTATTGCCTTTCTAATAACAGAAGCAATCTTTCTTTCAAGGTTTCTAACTCCTGACTCTCTTGTATAATTTTCAATAATACAATTAATTGATGAATCAGAAAAAATTATTTTCCCTTGCTGCATATTATGTTCTTCTAACATTTTTGGAATAAGGTGATTTTTAGCAATATGGAATTTTTCTTCTGACGTATACCCTGATACCTCAATAACTTCCATTCTATCTAATAATGGTCTTGGAATAGTATCTAATTTGTTTGCAGTAGTTATAAACAAGACCTTTGATAAATCAAAGTCGAGTTCTAGGTAATGATCCCTAAAACTTGCATTTTGTTCACTATCCAAAACTTCTAGTAGTGCATCTGCAGGGTCNCCCTTAGAGTCCCCGCTCATTTTATCAATCTCATCTAATAGGAACAATGGATTCTTAGATCCAGCTTGTTTCANTGCATAAATAATTCTACCTGGAATTGCTCCAACGTAAGTTTTTCTGTGTCCTCTTATTTCAGCCTCATCTTTTACTCCACCCAGTGACATTCTAACAAAGTTTCTATTTAATGCATTTGCAACAGATTTTGCTATAGATGTTTTACCTACTCCTGGTGGCCCCACTAAACAAAGTATAGGTCCCTTAAGAGTATTGCTTATTTTTTTAACTGCTAAATATTCTATTATTCTTTCTTTAACTTCCTCTAATCCATAATGTTCTGTTTCAAAAACTTCTCTAGCCTTTTTAATGTCAATGTTATCTTTAGTTGATTTATTGAAAGGCAACGCTAATATCCAATCTAAATATGCCCTTATTACTCCACCTTCGGCAGAATAGTTNCCCGAATTTTTCAATTTATTTAGTTCGTAAATTGCTTTTTCTTTAACATCTTTAGGAAGTTTTGCTTTTTTTATTTTAATTTCATATTCAGCTATTTCTTTCTTATTTTCGTCGTCTTCTCCTAATTCTTCTTGTATAGCTTTCATTTGTTCTCTTAGATAATATTCCTTTTGGATTTTATCAATTCTACCTTTAACCTTGCTTCCAATCTTCTTTTCTATTTTCAAAACTTCAAGCTCATTTTTTAATATAGACAATAATTTTTCAAGTCTTTTAGTAACATCTAACATTTCAAGCAATTCTTGTTTCTCACTTGGCTTTAGTATTAAATANGAGCTTACCATATCACAATATCTACCTGGCTCTTCTGTTTCTTCTAGATTAAGTAATGCATCTGGAAAATTGTTAACTGAAAGGTTTACGTATTCTTCAAACGCCTTATCTATAAGTCTAATGTATGCTTTGCATTTCTTGTCATCAGAGCANNGCNCATCTTCAATAATTTCTACTTCAACTTTTACGAAAGGTTCCTTATCTTTGTACAGCGAAATCTTACCTCTTTTTATCCCTTCAACTAGCACCCTAATTGTATCTCCTGGTAACTTTAATATTTGTTTAACGTTACAAATAGTACCAATATTATATATATCCTTTTCTTCTGGTTCTTCAATTTTAGATTGCTTTTGTGAAACCAAAAAAATTTCTTGATCATTTAGCATAGCATCTTCTAACGCAAGAATAGATTTTTCTCTACCAACATCAAAGTGCAGCACCATATATGGAAATATATTCATACCTCTTAGCGGAATTAACGGAAGAAGTTTTGTGTTTTTATCCATTTTTCTCCCTCTTTTCTATATTAATTAATCGTCCTCTATTAATGTTATATCATTTTTGATTTTACATTAATCAGATATCACAAACTATAAATACTAATTCATTATATTTTTATAGTTANACAATTATATTATACCTATAATATACCTATTTTTCAATACTACAGAATTTAAAATAAAGTAATCCACTATAATTAAATATGGATTACCTTTTTTATACAAAAATATATTAAATTTTTATTGATTCTGCTGCAATAATATCCACTTCTGGNTCAAATGTACTTGGAATCTTTTTAGGTGTCTCCTGAATTAATGCTTCCCGAATTACCTCATCAATACTNCTCACTGGTATAATTTTAATACCATCAATGTTTTTAAAGCTATCCTGCCAATTATCGTGCGGGATAATAACCCTTGTAGCCCCTGCTTTTTTTGCAGCGGCTATCTTAGCATTAACTCCACCTATTGGCTTTACAGTGCCGTGTATTGATATCTCTCCTGTCATTGCAACCATATTATCAACTGGTATACCTTTTATTGCACTGTATATTGCAGTCGTTATACTTACTCCTGCAGATGGACCATCCACAGGTGATCCTCCTGGAAAGTTTACATGTATATCATAATCGTCACAATCTATATTAAAATATTTTTCGAGAACTGTAACAACATTTTCTACTGAAGATCTTGCAGTACTTTTCCTTCTTAATTTTTTATTGCTACTGCTTATTTCTTCTTCTTCAATAATTCCCGTTATTTTAAGCACACCTTTTCTTAGTTTTATTTTTTTAGCACTAGCTTCAATTTCCATTACTGCACCTATATTAGCTCCATAAACAGCAAGGCCATTTACATATCCAATTTGTGGTTTATCGGATATCCTCGATTCCATCCTTGGAGAGTACTGTCCATTTTCTATAACCCATTCAATATCTTCAATGCTCACTTCTTCTCTTTCATCATTAATAGCCATGCCACAAGCTAGTTGAATTAAATTAACAGTATCGCGACCATTACTGGAGTATTTACCTACAAGATTTAATGCTTCATCACAAATTTTAAGGCCCATTTTTTTTATCGAATTTGCAGCAATTGTCTGCAATTCTTCTGGAAGTAGCGCCCTAAAAAATATCTCTATACACCTTGACCTTATTGCCGGAGTTATTTCTTCTGGATTACGTGTAGTTGCACCTATCAGCCTGAAATCAGCAGGCAGTCCCTCATCAAATACCTCTTTTATGTAAAGTGGTGTATTAGGGTCTTCTCCATTATAATAAGCACTATCTAGAAATACCTTTCTATCCTCTAATACTTTTAGGAGTTTATTCATTTCTATTGGATGTAGTTCTCCAATTTCGTCAATGAATAAAATTCCACCATGAGCTTTTGTAACTGCTCCAGGTTTGGGCTGAGGTACTCCCGCCACTCCGAGTGGTCCAGCTCCTTGGTAAATGGGATCATGAACTGAACCAATAAGCGGGTCAGCTATTCCCCTTTCGTCAAACCTAACAGTTGTTCCATCTATTTCTACAAATTTAGAATGTTCATTAAAAGGAGACTTTTCTCTTCTTTTAGCATCTTCAAGCACTAATCTAGCCGCTGCCGTTTTTCCTATTCCAGGCGGGCCATAAATTATAACGTGTTGTGGATTAGGTCCACATATTGCTGCTTGTAATGCCTTGATTCCTTTTTCTTGGCCTATAACCTCTTCAAATTTGGTTGGTCTACTTTTTTCTGTAAGCGGTTGTGTAAGGCTAATTTTTTTCATTTTCCTTAAGTTTTCCATTTCTTTTTTATTTTCCTTATTAACAGTCACCTTGTTACTCTGCTGTGACTTTAATGCATTAAAAAAGTATAATCCAATAACTATTGTAAAAAAGAGTTGTATTGCCATTAAAAGTTTCATTGTCATATTATTTAAAGCTTAACACTTACTATATTAAGCTAATCCTCCTTCGCATATTAAATTTGCATATTCTAGTAAATATTGCATTATTTTTATTATGCTCAAGTAATGCTTAATATATTCTTTTTTCTATATAATTTTCTTGTTTTTATATTAATTTCTAATACGAATTTATAATAATATAAATTATTTTTTTAGACTGTAATCCTTGTTATCAATTCTACAATTTACTTTTAAACAGAAAAAAAGACAGATACATAATCTGTCTTTTAACTATATTTTTGATATTTATTTGCTATGCTGTTTCTGGACCTTTTTTAGTTTTAATTTTCTTTGTAAGCTTTAAACTCTCTCTTTTGCCACTTTCAACTAAAACTAGTTCTGGAATTCTGGTTCTTATAGTTTCTTCATTAATTATTACTTTAGATACTTGTTCATTAGAAGGGATATCAAACATGATTTCCTTCATTGTATCTTCTATAATAGATCTAAGACCCCTGGCTCCAGTTTTTCTTTTAATAGCTTCTTTAGCTATAGCTTTTAAGGCTGCTTCTTCGAACTCTAACTCTACGTTGTCCATCTCAAATAATTTCTTATATTGTTTTATAAGCGCATTTTTAGGTTCACTAAGGATACTAACTAATGCCTCTTCATCTAATGCTTCGAGAGTAACTACTATAGGAAGTCTGCCTACAAACTCTGGTATTAAACCAAATTTCAATAAATCTCCTGGCATTATAGACTTTAAGAGTTCGCCTACATTTACTTCTTCTTTTGATCTTATTTCAGCTCCGAAGCCAACAGATGTAGTTCTAGTTCTTTTCTCTATAATTTTATCAAGACCATCAAATGCTCCTCCACAGATAAATAAAATGTTAGCTGTGTTTATCTGATAAACTCTTGGTGAGGATGTTTTCTTCCACCTTGTGGCGGAACTGATGCTGTAGTTCCTTCTAATATTTTAAGTAATGCCTGTTGAACTCCTTCTCCAGACACATCCCTAGTTATTGAAGGATTTTCAGATTTTCTAGCAACTTTGTCTATTTCATCAATATATATAATACCTTTTTCTGCCTTTTCTACATCATAATCAGCATTTTGTATTAATTTAAGTAGGATATTTTCTACATCTTCTCCTACATAACCTGCTTCAGTAAGCGTAGTCGCATCTGCTATAGCAAAAGGAACATTTAAATATTTCGCTAATGTTTGAGCGAGGAGTGTTTTACCACAACCTGTAGGTCCAAGTAGTAATATATTACTCTTTTGAAGTTCCACGTCACCTTCATTAACATTAGAATTTGTTCTTTTATAATGATTATAAACTGCAACTGCTAGTGACTTTTTAGCAGTATTTTGACCAACTACATAATCATCTATATATTTTTTTATTTCTGCAGGTTTTGGTAATGACCCTAGGTCTAGTTCAACATCCCCCTGGAATTCATCTACAATTATTTCAGAACATAATTCTATACATTCATCACATATATACACACCTGGTCCTGCAATTAATCTTCTAACTTGTTCTTGGGTTTTGCCACAAAACGAACATTTAAGTTGTTTTTTCTCATCAAACTTTGTCATATTTCACCTCTACTAACATTATTTCTTTTAAATTTATTTCTTCTTAGTTAAAACTTCATCTATTAATCCATACTCCATAGCTTCTTGTGCACTCATGAAATAATCTCTTTCAACATCATGTTGAATTTTCTCTATTGGTTGGCCAGTTCTTTCACTGTATATTCTATTTAATGTATCTTTAGTCTTCATGATTCGTTTTGCATGGATATCTATATCAGTTGCCTGGCCTTGAAAACCACCTAAAGGTTGATGTATAAGTATTTCACTATTTGGTAATGCAAATCTTTTCCCTTTTTCTCCAGCATTTAATAAGAATGATCCCATAGATGCTGCTAACCCAATACATAAAGTTGATACTTCTGGTTTTATATATTGCATTGTGTCATAAATGGCCATTCCTGCCGTAATTGATCCCCCTGGACTATTTATATATAAAAAGATATCTTTATCAGGGTCTTCTGACTCTAAATATAATAACTGAGCAACAATTAAACTAGCAGTAACATCATTTACCTCTTCTCCTAGAAAAATTATTCTTTCTTTTAATAATCTTGAATAAATATCATAGGATCTTTCTCCCCTATTAGTTTGTTCAACAACCATTGGCACTAAACTCATACAACTCACTCCTTTACTCTAATAATAGTATTGCTTGAATAGCTAATCTATTCCTTAATTCTATCCCAAGTAGGTATTTTTAATCATATAACTTTATCCTGTATTTAAAATTAATTGCCAGAGAAATATCTGACAATTAATTTGGAATATATTCTATGCAATAACTTTAGCGCTATCCACTAACATTTTTATTACTTTTTCATTTACAACATCAATTTTTAGATATTGTTTTTGTGCTTGCATAATCAAATCTGCTGTTTTATCTATATCTTTGTCTCCGTATTGAGCCGCAACTTCTTTTGCTTTTGCAAGCATTTCTTCATCACTAGCATCAATTTCTTCTATTTTAGCTATTTCTGTTATTACTAAATCAGTTTTTACTCTCTTTTCAGCTGATTCTTTCATAAATGCTCTAACTTTTTCTTCAGTATTATTAGTATACTGATAATATGACTCAAGATCTAATCCTTGGTTTTTTAATTTATTTTCTAAATCTTTGAGCATTATATCAGTTTCTCTTTTTATCATAATTTCTGGAATGTCCATTTCAACGTTAGAACAAACAACATCAATTACAGCTTCTTCAAATTCTTTCTTTTCTCTATCTTCACTTGTTAATAAAAGTGATTTTTTAATATCATTTCTTAATTCTTCTAAAGTATCGAACTCTGATACTTCTTTTGCAAATTCATCATCAATAGCTGGTAATTCTTTTTCTTTCATGCTTTTGATTGTTACATTAAAAGTTGCAAGTTTTCCGTTTAATTCTTCTCTTCCATATGCTTCAGGAAAATTAACTTTAACTTCTTTAGTTTCTCCAACTTTTAAACCAACTAATTGTTCTTCAAATGTATCAATAAATGATCCTGAACCAATCTCAAGTTCAAAGTCAGTTCCTTCTCCGCCTTCAAAAGCAACCTCTTCAACAAATCCTTTAAAGTCTATAATTGCTATATTGCCCATTTCAACAGTGCCTTCAAGCTTTTCTTCAACTCTAGCATTTTTTTCTTGCATACCTTTTAATTGGTTTTCAATTTCATCATCTGTTACCTTGTATTCAGTTTTCTTAGCTTCTAGTCCTTTGTATTCTCCAAGCTTAACTTCTGGTATAACAGCAACTGATGCAGTGTATACAAAGTCTTTTCCTTCTGCAATTTCAATGATATCAATTTTAGGATAATCTAATGGATTTATATCATATTCCTTTAGAGCTTCTGGATATGTATCATCACAACAGAAGTTAATAGCGTCTTCAAAGAAAACACCTTCACCATACATTTTCTTGATTATGTTCATTGGTGCTTTACCTTTTCTGAATCCAGGTATGTTCATAGTTTTTGAATTTTTTGCACTAGATTTTTTAAGTGATTTGTTAAACCTTTCTGCTTCTACTGTTATTTCTAATTTAATAATATTTTTTTCTAATTTTTCCATTTTAACGTTCATTATATTACTCCTCCTAATTGCCACAAATGCTTATTACCTTAAATATTATAACATAACTTTTCAGGTATTTACAAATATTATTAAGCATATTTGCTCAAATAGTCTAATATTATAATTATACCTAAATTTTTTATAATTTACAAGATAATTTTAATAATGTTAAAATCTATTAATATATTTTATACAATAATAAATATTAGCTATTAGATAAATTATTTTTCTAAATTTAGATCAATTAATCAACAGACTATCATTAAATTTCCCAGAAACAAAACTCTTGACCTGCGCAAGTTCATCATAACTTGAATAATTATTATTGTAAACCTCTATAATTCCTTTTCCACTATACTCTACATTCTTAAGCATATTAGATATATGCTCATAATTCAAATTTCCTTTTCCAGGTAACAGACAAGGATGATTTTCATCTCTATCATTAATATGAAGATTTACTAAGTTACTTCCCATAACTTTAATATATTTTTCAATAGAAATGTTAGCTTTGCAGGCCTGTTTCAAGTCTAAGGTGAAATATATTGGATACTTACATGAATTAGACAAAAGATTTAAAAACCTTAAATCTCCTGACATGCACCAAGATACATTTTCTTGTGCCAATTTAATACCTGTCTCTGCTGCAATATATGAAAGTTCATTATATATGTCTGTTACAAATTTAGTGTCAAGTTCATTAAAATTAGTATAACGCATACCATGAAAAGTATAACAACTTGCACCTAATATTTTCGCTGCAGTGCAAACGTTTTTAAAATGTTTTAACATGTCAGAGCGCCTTCTGTCATATTTATCAAAGAGATATGGTTCAAAAGAAGCTGAAAATGCATGAACTGAATTAACGTTGAATTCATAAAGTTCTTTTTTTTCCAGAAGCACCTTCAAAAATTCTTTCTCGCATTCACTGGGCGTATTGAGAAATATTTCACCATGATTAAACCCCAGATTTTTCATCTCCCCTATACTATTTTCAGTATACACATCAGGATAAAAGCAGGCTGAAGATAATCCTATATCCATTGCTTTACCCCTTTCTATTTTATTATTTTTCCGAGTGGCGTTATATAAACTACATTTCCATCTATATTGGCCGCTAGGCCCTTAATTTCTATATTTTGGAATGTTATTTTTTTGCCTGATGTACGCTGAACCTGCACATGCGCATTATTTTTTAAATTAACCTTCCATATATACTGTATCTTTTTTTCATTCATCCAAGGCAATTCACTAACGTATGCGATATTATCTTCATCAATAAATCTAGGCGTAATTGACCAAACGTAATCTGGACTCTTTTTAATCTTTTCTTGTTTTGTAAAAGGCACATTTCTACTAGATACATACACTTTTTTTGTGATATCTTTACTAACTTGGTTTACATCAATGTATAACATATCCTGATTTTTCACNTTCTGCACTACTATTGCCTTTTTACTAGGGCTTATATCATACGATATATCTTTAGAATTTGACACNCCTACTATGCTTTTTTCGGATCCTGCNTCACTATATTCAATATTTATCTTTTGACCATCCGAGAGCGTGGCGACAAATGTTTCATTTTTTGTAGTAGCTTCNTCCTTCACAGGTTCAGTTTTTTCGGCAATTGATGNTTCTTTAGCAACTTCTTCTGATTCTTTTTTAACTTGTGCCGCCTTATCTTTCTCCTCTTCTTTAGTGTCTTTTGATTTGTTCAACAGAATGTTATTTATACCATTCTTCATACTTATACCTTTGTCTAATAAAGCATTAAAATCTGTAATTAAAAATATACCCAGCCCGACTATGGGCGTTATAATCAATAATATTATTATCTTTTTTCTTTTTTTTATTTCTTTATCATAATTCTTGCTAAACATACTTGGTCTCTTCATATAATTTACCTCCATTATAATTTATAAACCGTTATTATTTAGGCACTCCCCCTTAAGAGAATGCCTAAGTAATTAACCATACTATTTTTATTATACCTCATTACATATAAAAATAGTACGGTTTTTCAAAGATGCTTAACGTCTTTCTTGTTCCAATTATTTCTTTAATACATTATCCTCATTGTAAACCTTTAGATATTCCTCGTGAATATTAGCTACATATAAAATATACAATTTTTTTGTCTTATTAATAAAATAATT
>JGI24143J45723_1001603_pt1 | contig 10597 bp, 5 predicted proteins | sample BarGraIncu00432A_FD_45723 | JGI IMG/M metagenome (IMG submission 45723)
GCCCTTAAATTAACGATTCCATCTGGCTTAAACTCTCCCTCCCCCCTGGCGGGGGAGGGTCGGGGTGAGGGGGAATGCGCCACATTTTTAGGCGTTGGCAACTTCACACGCCCGCCCCTCCAGTTGTTACGAGAGGGGCAACTTTAACTTACGGCAGTACCTTCAAAGGGAGGGCCGGGGCGGGGGTGCAGTTATTTGACAATGGCGCCGAACTCGACCCGACTCTTGCTGGTTTTTTCCTTGGAACCGGGACTGTAAATGTCGGCGTTTTTCTCGAAAAGTCGCTCTGCCGGGAGTTTACCGCTTTTAAGCAGGAAATCCCGCACCGCTTCGGCGCGCTCGCGCGCCAGCGCCTGCAACTCGTTTCCCCCCACGACGGTGTGGGTGATGATCAGCTTGCGCATCTCGGCGTCCGGCAGGTCCTTGGCAAAGCCTATGGCGTTACGCGGTTTGGGGAACTTCTCTTTACCATACACCGCCTTCAGGTAGACCGATTCTTCCTGCGGGAGCAACTCGGTCTGCTCCTGGGTCTGTCCCTCGCGAATTTTTCCCTGCTTCACCAGTGTCCGGAATTTCTCTCCCTTCAGCTTCTTCAGCAGCAGTTCGTCCCGGTATCCCTCGGCATCCTTATCCTTGTCGACAAACCCGGAGATCTCGAGGTTCAAGGCGGGACGGTCCTGCAGCAGCTGGGCGAGTTTCAGCAACTTTCCCTCTTCCACCTTGGAGAGTTGCGCCGAGCCGGGCGCAAAGCCGACAGAGCTGAAATCCTCACCTCCCCCGAACATCGACCCGAGCAGGGCGAAGGGGGAGGTCGCCGCCTTCACCAGCAGATTCTTCAGGATCTGCCCGATCACCCCCCAAACGCTGAACTTCGGGTCGTTGGTCTGTCCCACAACCGGCAGGTCGAGATGGATCTCTCCTTTACGGTCCTTTAAGAGCGCTATGGCGAGCCGTACCGGAAGTTTGATGGCCTTGTCGCTCTCCACCTGCTTTCCGAAGGTGAACTGGTCGATGAACAGCTTGTTCTTCGAGGTGAGGGTCTTCTTGTCGATCTTGTACGCCAGATCGAGATTGAGTTTCCCCTTGTCGATGCTGTAGCCCAGGTAGGTATTGGCGTACGGGGTGAACGGCGAAAGCTCGATGTCGGTGAAGGCGAGCTTCAGGTCGAGGTAAAGGTCGCCGCGCAGCGGGTTGATGACCCCGGTGATTGCCAGTGGCGAGTGATTTTCCAGGTTGCCACGGAGGTCGACATCTGCCGCACGGTTTGCCTCGGAGGTAAGCCCGCTCACCCGTCCGCCCAGGTTAAAGAAGGTGGTGTCAAAGGGGTATTTCAGGTGGCGGTCGCTGAAGTCAATGGTGCCGCCCTGCACGGTGAGGGTGCCGATACGGATCGGGCTTGGCTGGCTGGGCGCTTCCCCGGCCGCGGGCGCTGCTGCCGGTTTTCCCTGCGGGGCGGGGGGCGCGGGTCTGGCCTGGTTTTGGGCCTGGGCCGGCGGCGCTCCCTTGGTCGCAGGAGCGGGCTGGACCGGGAGCTTTGCCGGGGGGGCGCCGCCCTGTGTGGGGCTGGCAGCGGCCTGCTTGGTCGGCGCAGGTGGCCCGGCTCCTTCCCGCAGGTGCTGCAGGTTGAGCGTTCCATCCGGCTCTACTATGACGCGCGCAAAGAAGTTACTGAGAGAAACGTCTTTAATGCCGAGAGAAAAGGGGGCCAGCGTGCCGCTGATCTGGTCCAGTTGCAGGCTTTCCCATTTGAGTAAGTCGTCGTCGCTTACCGTATCCTGGCAGTAAAAGGAGCGCACACCAAGGGAGCCGCCAAAGCTTCCCTTGAGCCCCGATGGCGCCTGCGCCAGGTCGAAAGTGAGGTTGGTGTCGAGGGCGCCGTCGGCGAGGAAGATTGAGGTGTCCTCGGGGATGTAGGCGTCGAAATCGCGTAGCGCTATACGTTGCAACTGGAGGCGCCCCTTGAGTTTAAGTGGCGCCGGGGTGATGCTTCCTGCCGCCACGATGCGCCCCTTGGCGCCGTAGCCGGTTGCCAGGGTGAATGGGATCGGCCCCTGCTTGGGGCCCGCAATGCCGGCGAGAGAAAATGTCATCCGGGAAAGCGAGAAGACCGGTGCCTCCTCTTTGGTGCGGTCGGTGAACCGTATGCCGAGATCGCTCCCCGAGACCTTGGCGACGCGGTAGGAAAACGGTGCCGGGGGGGGCTGTTTCCCCTTGGCGGTGGGCTTGCCGGGCCTGCGGGTTTTGGCCTCCGCAGCTGGCGGCGTGGATCCCCTGAGTAACCGCTGTGCGGAGATCGCACCGGCTGCGTCCCGGCTCAGGATGACATTTCCCCCTTTGAGTTCCACGCTCCCCACCAGGGCCTTTTTCTTGTTGAGCTCGACGCTGATGCCGCTCGCCAACAGCTCCCTGAGACGGACCCCCTCGCCGCTGCCAAACGCTGCGGCGAGATTGGCCACCTTGACACCGGCCTTATCCAGCACCAGCCCCTGGGAGGTGGAAAAGAGGATTTCCGAGTTTACCCCGAGGGTCCCCGTTATTGGGGCTGTCAGCGTGCCTGCCAGGTAGGGATAGTAGTCCTTGAGGGGAACGCCGGCAAGGGTCAGGCTCGCTTTGACCTCGAGCGGGTCGGGGGCCAGTTCCCCTTTGAGGGAGACGCTTTCGCCGCGCGCCGAGGCAACTTTGAGGCTAAAGGGAGCGCGCTTACCAGGTGCGTTGGAAAAATCGCTAACGCTCAGGTCGATGTCGTTGAGATCCGACTTGAAGCCACCCTTCGCGGCGGCGTCCGAGAAGTGAACCTTTCCTCCGCTAAGCGTGAGCTTAGCCAGCTTGACCGAAAGTGGACGGGGCGCTGGTTCGGGTTTTTTTTGCTGCAGTGGGGGCTGCTCCGGGGTTTTCCCCTTCGGGGCCGAGAGTCTCTGGAAGTTCCAGCTCCCCGCGGCGTCCCGTGCTGCAGAGATTTCCACTTTATCGAGGTCGAGCGATTTGAGGTCGAGTTGTTTGGCAAGGAGTGCCGCCCTGCCGATTTTGAGCTCACCGCGATGCAACTGCGCCAGCGGCGCGCCATCCAACTCGCGCAAAGCCAGTCGGTCCAGGACCACGGACCCCGCCAGTGTCGCCTCGGGGCCAAGCTTCTCGTCCACCCGGTAGCCGAGCTCCAGCACGGTCGTGAGTTTGCCCGAATCGACCCGAACCGGCAGCGGTATCGGGACGTAGCCGAGATAATAGGGGAGGTCGAGCGCCTGTACCTTCAGGTCAATGGAGGCCTCTACCGATCGGCTGAGTGGTTTCAGCTTTCCGTTCAAAGCGATCGGTGTGCCGTTCACGACGGCTGAAAAATGAGGCGTCACGTAGCGGTCAGCCAGATAAGGGATGTTGCTGAAAAATGGCACCGACAAGGCGAGTTTCCTGAGCTGGTGGTCCTTCTCGGAGCGCAGCGCCTTGTCCTGGAAATCGAGGGAGCCGTTTTCCAGGGTAATGTTGTTCAGGGAGAAAAGGTAGCTTCCCCCTTCTTTTTTGGGCTCTTTCTTGCCGGTCAGGAGATCCGAGAAGTTGAAACTGTTGGGCGCGGTCCGCACCAGGTGCAGGTGCGGGGAGGCGATCCTGATTTCCTTCACAATAAAGGCGCGTTTGGGAAGCGAGAGCGGGCTTAGCGAGAGTCGGGCCGAGCTGAAAGAGACAAAGGTGCCGCCGGCTCCTTTCTCAAAGAGTCGAAAACCGGAAATCCCGGCGCTCAGGGTAAAGGGGTTGAAGGAGACTTCGGCGATCTCCGTTTTACGGCCCGTCGCCTCGGTGATCTTCTGAATCGCCACGTGGCGCACCAAGGGGGGAACTGCCAAAAAGGTGAGGGCGAACAGCGCGACAACCGCTAGGATGGAGATTACGAAGGTTTTCCTGGTCAGGCGCATGGGGACGATCCTCTAAAAGAAAAGGTCAAGGTTAAGGTTGAGGTCAAGAAACTGCTCAACCTCAACGTAGCCTTAACCTAGTTGTTCTTTGCCTATCTTGATAGACCGTTTATTGTTTCAGCCAAAAGCATCCCGGCTCAATTTCCGGGATTTTATTTGCATACGCTAATATATCATGTTTGGGGCCGGGGAGTGGGGCTCGATTGTCGGCTTAGCTCGGCCTCGACCTAGCTCTGTTCAAGCTCTACCTGAACCTCAGCCTCAGCCTAAACCTAAACCCGGATCTCGACCTCTGCCTCAACCTAAGCTAAGCTAAGCTAAGCCTCAACCTGAGCCTCAACCTGAGCCTGAGCCTCAACCTGTCTTCGCTATCCCACTTCGGCGTACTCTCGCGCGCGGAACTCGACCCCCAATTGCAGTGCCAGCGCGCGCACCGGTTCCAGGTCCAACCCCGGCAGGGCTACGGCGCTTGCCACCACCTGCGGGACATGCTTGGTCGCCTCGCGCAGAAAGTCGCAGACCCCGGCGAAGCCTTCGTTGCCAAAAGGCGTGTTGCAGAGCCTCGCGTAGGTTTGCGGGTCGGCTGCGTTGAGGCTTACCGAAAGCACGTCCACCAGGCCGGCAAGTTCCGGCAGGATGTTCCTGCCGTGCACCAGGTTGGCCTGACCGTCGGTGTTAATCCTCACCTTGAGGCCGCGAATCTTCAGCTGCGCCGCCACCTGCAGCACCAGGTCCAGCCGGATGAGCGGTTCGCCGTAGCCGCAGAACACCAACTCGTCAAAATCCGTGGCGTCGTCTACCGCCGCCATCACCTCCGCCAGCTCCGGCTCATGCGAGAGCTTCAGTTCGTGCCCTTTAACGGTCAATTCGTCGAACTTGGGACAGAAGGTACAGCGGTTCGAGCAGCGGTTGGTGATGTTGAGGTAGAGCGAATTCCTGATCTTGTAGGCGACAGTATTCGACTCTTCCTGCTGGGGAATCCCGAAGAGCCTGCGCGCGTTGAAGGAGGTAATGCGTCCCACGTCCTCGGCGGAAAGTCCTTTCAACTCGGCAATGCGCTCCGCCGCAAAGCGGACGAAAGCCGGTTCGTTTCGCTTGCCGCGGTGCGGCACGGGAGAGAGGTAGGGGGCGTCGGTCTCCACCAGGAGTTGTTCGATTTTCACCCCTCGCACGACAGCCCGGAGCGCCTCATTGGAGGCGTAGGTGATGGTTCCCGGTATGGAGATGCGAAATCCCATCTCGATGACGTCCTGGGCCATCTGCAGGTCCCCCGAGAAGCAGTGCAGCACGCCTCCGACCTCGGCTGCCCCTTCTTCCCTCATGATGGCGACGACCCTTTCGTGCGCGTCGCGGTCGTGAATGATGAGCGGAAGTTTCAACTCGCGGGCCAGGCGTATGAAGCGCCGGAACACCTCCTCCTGCGCGGGCCGGGCCGAGCGGTCCCGGTAGAAGTCGAGGCCGACCTCGCCGATGGCAACGACTTTGGAGCTTCCCTGGGCCAGCTCGCGAACCACCTGGTAGCACGGCTCGGTGACCCGGTCGGCGTCGTGGGGGTGGATCCCGATCGAGCAGTAGATCCGCTCGTAGGCGTCGGCGAGTTGGCACGCCTCGCGGCTTGATTCCAGGTCCGCGCCGACCGCGATAATGGTGCCGACCCCGGCTGCTGTTGCCCGCTCCAGCATCTCGGGAAAATCCTGGGCAAATTCCTTGCCGTATATATGGGAATGGCTGTCTATAAGTTCCATGGAGTTGCTCCTTTATCTGATCTGGCGCTACGGCAGTTTTCCGAAAACCTGCTGCAGGGCGGCTACCATTTCCTCGTACAGAAAGGGCTTCGGTATCACCCCGCAAAAACCGTAGCTGAAAGGGTTTGCCATGACCGGGTCATCGGAGTACCCGCTCGAGACGAAGGCCTTCAGCTCCGGGTCGATCTCGCGCAAATGCTGGACCGCCTCCCTCCCTCCCATGCCGCCGGGTATGGTGAGATCCATAACGACCGCGCAGAACCCCGCGCCCGCAGCCAGGGCCTCGCTGTAGAGGGAGATCGCCTGCAGGCCGTCCTTGGCGAACTCCACTTCGAAACCCATGCGGCGCAGCGTGCGCCCCGCCAGGAAGCGGACCGCCTCCTCGTCGTCCATGAAAAGGATCTTCCCCTTGCCGACGAACGGTGCCGGAGCCGGAGCGCTGGGCTGAACGGCGGGCGAGTCGGATACGGGGAGGTATACCTGGAAGAGAGATCCCTTCCCCAATTCGGACTCGGCCACGATGCCGCCGTCATGCTTTTTGATGATGGAAAAGGCGGTAGCGAGCCCGAGCCCGCTCCCCTTTTGCTTGGTGGTGAAATAGGGGTCGAAGATCCGCTTCAGGTGGTCCGCCTGGATCCCATGGCCGGTATCCCTGACGGAAATCCTGACGTAGCGCCCCAGCTTCAACTGGGGGGGGAGCCTCTCGCCGCCGGCTACTTCCTCGCAGACCACGGTGATGGTGCCACCGTCCGGCATGGCCTGATCGGCATTCATGATCAGATTTTGCACGACCTGGCTGATCTGACCGACATCCACCTCAACCGTGGGGAGTTGGCCCGGGATGTCGAAGATGCAGCCGACATTGGAGCCCCGAAGCGCAAAGGCGCAGGTCTCCCTGATCAGCTCCCCGACTGTCGCACTCTTTTTGACCGGCGCGCCTCCCCGTGCGAAGGTCAATAGTTGCCGGGTCAGGTCGCGGGCGCGCAGCGCGGCGTTTTCTGCCTCAGAGAGCAGGTGGTAAGTCTCGGCCTCCTCCGGGGTGAGCAGCTTGGAGAGGGAGATGTTTCCCAGGATCGCCGAAAGCAGGTTGTTGAAATCGTGGGCGATGCCGCCGGCCAAAAGCCCGATCGACTCGAAGCGCTCATTCTTCTCCAGCTCCACTTCAAGCTTCTTACGCTCGGTGATGTCCTGGGCGAGAATCAGTATCGCCTGGCGGTCCTGGAAGGTGAAGGGAATTGCTGCGACGTCCACATCAACCACGGCGCCGTCCAGGCGGATGTACTTTTCCTCCTGTGCCGTCAGGGCGAGGCCATCCTCGCGCAGGGAGCGGACACGCTCACTCTCCGCCTCGCGGAATTCGGGGTGGATGAAGTCGAGTACCTCGCGGTCAACGATTTCCTCGGGTGTGCTGGCGCCGAGGAGTTTCACCCCGGCCCGGTTGGAAAAGACGTACTTTCCATCTATTTCTATATAGATTGCGTTGGTGGAGAGTTCTACGAGGTTTCGGTATCTCTCCTCGCTTTCCTTGAGCATCTCTTCGGCCAGGGTTTTCTCGGTGACGTCGATGGAAATTGAGCCGACCGTTTCCACCTCGCCCAGGTGGTCGAAAAGGGGGAATTTGACCGTGTGGTACAGGTGGTGCCCGTTGGGGGAGTCGATACGGTCCTGGAAGATGAAAGCCTGGCGCCCTTCGATTACCTCGGCGTTGCAGGCCATGACCTGCTCGGCGACCTCCGGCGGGAAGATGTCGCCGGTCGTCCTCCCGATGACAGCCTCGCGGGTGAGGCCGGTGGCGTCCTCCCAGGCGCGGTTTATCAGCAGATAAGAGCCTTGCCGGTCCGTCGCAACGATGGGGATCGGGGCGTGTTCCAAAAGTGCGGTCAAAAACTCCTTGACCAGCTTCAGCTCCTCCTCGACCTTGAGTCGGATCTTTATCTCACAGCGCAGTTGCTCATTGGCGACGGCCAGGTCGCAGGTCCGGTCGACGACCCTGCGTTCCAGGTCGTCGTGGGATTTTCTAAGTCTGAGGTCCCCGGCATTTTTGTTGGGGTCAACGCACTGATGAGACCAGGCAGTGCAATACGCCAGTTCCATCCCGTCGAACTGGGCGTCCAGTATGTCCCTGGCAACCTCCAGGGTCGTTCCCTCCGGTGCGCCGCTCAGTAGTAGTTCCAGGTAGCCCTGGCGCAAACCTTTCAGAAGAGCGAAGCAAACCGGCATCGGGACCGCACTCGATTGGCGCAGCAGGATGGCGCTGCGAGAAAACCAGGATGCGGGGTCAGCTTCCGGTGCACTTTGGCAGGTAACTGTTGAATTGGCTGTCGCAGAGTCGAGAGCGCAGCAAAGGGACTCAGTGATCCCGGGCAACGCCTGAATGAAGTTCTGGGGAATCTGGGTGAGATGCTCCTGGAAACCCTGAGCGACTATATAGGAGCGTGCCCGCTCCGCCAGCCATTGAGTATGACCGGAGAACAGGGCGGAGAAAGATTGCATCGGCCTGGTATCCTTTGGGGATGCGATTTCGTTAAGAGTGCCGTCTCCGCTTATCTTAAGGTACGATCGGCCAGGAATCCATATAAATTTCGCCTAAAAGGTGAGAAGGGTGCAATTTGACGACGTCCGGCCCGCTGCAGCGCTAGGCTAACTCGGTACGGCAGGTACCTCCGTCACCTGACGGATAGAGGCCTCAATGCCGTCCATGAGAAGCTTCAGCTCGTCGAGGGAGATGGAGAGCGGCGGGAAGACCACGATGATGTTGCCGAGCGGCCTCAGGAAAAGGCCGTGCTTACGTGCCTCCAGACAGACTCTGACTCCGACTCTTTCTTTCCAGGGGTAGGCCTCCCGGGTTTCTTTGTCGAGCACCAGTTCGATGCCGCCGATCATTCCTTCCTGGCGGACGTCACCCACTTGGGGCAGTTCCCGCAGGCGCTGCAGCCGCTTGGCAAGGTAGGCGATTTTGGGCACCAAGTTTTCGAGCAGGTGGTCCGACAGGAAAAGGTCCAGGCTGGCGAGTCCGGCGGCGCAGGCGATCGGGTTGCCGGTGAAGGTGTGTCCATGGAAGAAGGTCTTCAATTCGCTGTAGGAGCCGAGGAAGGCATCGTAGACCTTACGCGTGGTGAGGGTCGCGGCAAGCGGCAGGTAGCCCGCCGAGATCCCCTTGGAAAGAGCCAGGATGTCCGGGGTGACGCCGGCCTTGCCGCAGGCGAACATGGAGCCGGTTCGTCCGAAGCCGACGGCGACTTCGTCGGCGATCATCAGGACATTGAAGCGGTCGCAGAGCTCCCGCACCGCCTTGACGAAGCCGTCAGGCTGAACGATCATGCCGCCAGCGCCCTGCACGAACGGCTCGATGACCAGGCCCGCGAGTTCATGGCTGTGCAGCTCCATCAGGCGCTCCAGTTCCTTCAAGCAGAGCATGCCGCAGAGCTTCGGGTCCCCTGCGGGCGAGAGGGCGCAACGGTAGCAGTATGGTGAGGGGGCCTTGATGGTGGGAAAGAGCAGCGGCGCGTAAACCTCGTGGTAGATGTCGATCCCGCCGACGCTCATGGCGCCGACCGTGTCTCCGTGGTAAGCGTTGTCGAAGCTGATGAATTTAGTTTTTTCCGGGTGACCGGTTTGGCTTTGGTACTGGAAGGCCATTTTTACGCCAATTTCAACCGCGGTGGAGCCGTTGTCGGAAAAGAACACTTTGCAAAGTCCGGGGGGGACGATTTCCACCAGGCGCTTGGCGAGCAGGGCCGCGCGGTCGTTGGTGAGGCCCAGCAGCGTGGAGTGCTCCAGGCGGTCCACCTGTTCCTTGATGGCGTCGTTGATCTCCTTCCGGCAGTGCCCGTGCACGTTGGTCCAGATGGCGGCGACGCCGTCCAGGTAGCGGTTGCCGTCCGAGTCAATCAGGTAGGAACCTTCGCCCTTGGTGATGACGATGTTGTCGGCCCCCTCCCACTCGCTCATCTGGGTGAACGGGTGCCAAAGGTATTCGCTGTCGTAGTTCCTGAGGGTTTGGGTGTCAAGTTCTTCCACGGATGATCTCCTTTTGGGCAAAGGACAAAAAGGACGTAAAGGACGCCAGGGAGAGTACATCCTTGGGGTCCTTTAGGTCCTTTACGTCCTTTAAGTCTTTTTTAAGGTTAACTAGTTGAACAGCTCTCTCAGCATGACGGCAGTCGTCGGGTCACGCTCCAGCAGGTCCACTACACCCTCGACCACGCTTTGGTCGTCCGCACCGGCTACTTCGGGGAAAACTCCCAGCAGCTGGGACCCGCAAAGTGACGCTATCAGGTGCGGGGCGCACTCGGCCGCCTGATCGGGGAACTCAGGGTACTGGTTGATGATGACGCCCTTCACTTTAAGTCCGAGGTTGCGGGCACAAAAGGTTGTCAGCAGTGTGTGGTTGATAGTGCCAAGGCCCGGCCGCGCGACGACTGCAATCGGCAGCGAGAGGTGCGCGGCGAGGTCGGACATGAGGAGACCACCGGCCAGGGGAACCATGAGGCCTCCCGCGCCCTCAACGATGACGAAGTCACTGCTTGCGGCAATCCGCAGATAGGCATCCCGGATCACCTGGAAGTCGATCCGCACCCCGTCAAGGGAGGCGGCTACCGAGGGGGCAAGCGGCGCTTTGAGCAGGTAAGGGGTGCAGTCCGGGGTAAGAGGGATGCCGGCCGCGAAGCAAAGGAGTTCGGCATCCTGCGAGGTCAGCGCGCCGTCGCGCTCCAGGCAGCCGCTGGTGACCGGTTTCATGACCCCGACCGCATGTCCCTGCCGCCTGAGCAGCATCGCGATGGCTGCCGAGGCGATGCTCTTGCCGACCCCGGTGTCGGTCCCGGTGATGAAAATTGCTTTGGTCACAGTTAACCTCGCTAAAAACAAAAAAAGGAACAGGGAACGCGGGCAGAAACTCCCTCCCCTTCAAGGGGAGGGTAGGGGTGGGGATGAGGTAAAGCCTAA
>JGI24143J45723_1001605_pt1 | contig 10594 bp, 10 predicted proteins | sample BarGraIncu00432A_FD_45723 | JGI IMG/M metagenome (IMG submission 45723)
CCGCCGGTCGCCCCTACGCACAATCAGTCAACCTATCGTTCCCACGCTCACGCGTGGGAATGCAGTCGGGGACGCTCCTTCGCGCGCAGAGATCATCCGTTCCGGTAGGGGCGAACACGAGGTTCGCCCCTACGTCACGCTAAGACGCACTACCCCGCCACTTATCAGATACTGTAGAGCCGCTCGCCCGGAAGAATGTTGAATCCCTTGCCGGTGAGCGTGGCAATAGCCTTGTCAGTCTCGTCGAAGCGGAAGATCATCACGGCGTTCTCTCCGCAACGCTCCACGAAGGCGTACATGTATTCGACGTTGATGCCGCCCGAGTCGAGCACCTGCAGGATGTCGGCAAGCCCGCCGGGACGGTCCGGAATCTCGACCGCAACCACGTCGGTCTTGCTGACGGTGAAGCCGCGCTCCTTCAAAACCACCTTAGCCTTCTCAGCGTCGTTCACAATAAGCCGCAAAATGCCGAAGTCCGAGGTGTCCGCCAGCGACAGGGTGCGAATGTTAATGCCGGCATCCCCCAGCACACGGGTCACCTCGGCGAGCCTGCCAAACTTGTTCTCGATAAAAATGGAAATCTGCTCCACATGCATGGCTATCCCCCTAGTTGACCTTGTTCCGGTTGTCGATAACCCGCTTCGCCTTCCCCTCGGAGCGGGTTATGCTCTTCGGTTCCACCAGGCGCACCCGGCAGGTGACCCCGAGCATCTCTTTGATCTGCTTCTCAATCCGCGTGGAGAGCGCCTGCAGGTGCTTGATCTCATCGGAAAAGAGCTTCTCGTCCACCTCGACCTGGATCTCCAGGGTGTCGAGGTTTTCCTTTCTGTCCACGATCAGGAGGTAATGCGGCTCGACCCCCTCGACGCCCATCAGGATCGACTCGATCTGGCTCGGGAAGACGTTGACGCCGCGGATGATCAGCATGTCGTCGCTCCTGCCGCTCATCCTGGCGATTCTCGCGTGGGTCCGGCCGCAAAGGCAGGGCTGGTAGCTGATCGAGGTGATGTCGCGGGTCCGGTAGCGGATCAGCGGGATCCCTTCTTTGGTGATGGTGGTGATGACCAGCTCACCTTCCTGCCCTTCGCCGAGCACCTCACCGGTCTCCGGGTTGATGATCTCGGGGATGAAGTGGTCCTCCCAGATGTGGAGCCCCTTTTTCGCCTGGTGGCACTCAATGGCGACCCCCGGTCCCATGATCTCGGAGAGTCCGTAGATGTCAACGGCGGAGAGGTTCAGCTTGCTCTCGATTTCGCCCCGCATCGCTTCGCTCCAGGGTTCGGCGCCGAAGATGCCGACCCGCAGCTTCAACTCCCGGAAGTCGATTCCCTCCTCCTTGGCCGCCTCGGCCATGAAGAGCGAGTAGGACGGGGTGCAGGTGAGCACGGTGGAGCCGAAGTCCTGCATGATCATGATCTGTTTCTTGGTGTTGCCCCCCGACATCGGGATGACCGAAGCGCCCAAGCGCTCCGCCCCGTAGTGCGCGCCGAGGCCGCCGGTGAAAAGGCCGTAGCCGTAGGAGTTGTGGATGATGTCGCCGCGGTTCACCCCGGCGGCCACGAAGGAGCGCGCCATCAGTTCGCTCCAATTTTCAATGTCCTTCTTGGTGTAGCCGACCACCGTCGGTTTGCCCGTCGTCCCGGAAGAGGCATGGATCCGGACGATCTCCTCCATGGGGACCGCGAACATCCGGTACGGGTAGGAGTCGCGCATGTCCTGCTTGTAGGTGAAGGGGAACCAGGCCAGATCCTCCAGAGACGTGATGGAGTCGGCGCTAAGCCCCGCCTTGCCTAGAGAGTCGCGGTAGAAAGGGACGTTTTCCTGGACGCGCCCCACCATGGCCTTAAGCCTTTTGAGCTGCAGGGCACGGATCGCCTCCCGCGGCAGCGTCTCGAAATCCTCGTTGAAGAACATCGTAACTCCTTGGTACTGTGGCTACATTTCGAAATAATCACATTTCATTTGCGGCCCCATGCATGGGATGCATGGGATGCATGGGATGCATGGGATGCATGGGATGCATGGGATGCATGGGATGCATGGGATGCATGGGATGCATGGGATGCATGGGATGGCTGGTCGCGTGCTTCTGCCGGTCGCCCCTACGAAGACAACGACATGCGCGCCTACGCCAACGCCCTTCCCATGGCGAACGCCTTCAGGTTCACCGCGATGGCCTTCTTCGGCACCATGCGCTCGATCGACTCGACCCAGAACTTCTCCTCTATATCGAGACGCTTGGAAACGGCACCCAAAAGCACCGTGTTGGCGGCACGCGCGTTGCCCGCTTCGACGGCGAGACCCTGCCCGTCCACCAGAATGAAATCGGGGAAGCAATCCTGGATCTTGAACGCCAGATCCGCCGGATACACTTCCTGCCCCATCAAAACGGAAGGCGGCGGTATGCAGAGGTCGTTGGCAACGACGGTGGCACCGGGCTTCAACAGCGTCAGCGAGCGGTAGCTCTCCATCAGCTCAAAGCCGAACAGGATGTCCCCCTCCCCTTCCGGCACGATCGGGGAAAAGACTTCCCGGCCGTAGCGCACGTGGGAAACCACGCTCCCGCCGCGCTGCGACATGCCGTGGATCTCGCTCTTCTTGACATCGAACCCTGCCAGCATGCAGGTCTCGGACAATATCTCGGCGGCGAGCAGGATCCCCTGCCCACCTACTCCCACCAGGAGGATGTTGGTAATCTTAGCGTCCATTCTTGGCCTCCCCGATCGCGGAAAATTTGCACAGCTGACGGCAGACTTCGCAACCGTTGCAAAGCAGCGGATCGATGCGCGCCTTCCCTTTCTTACCGGAGGACGGGATCCACTCGATAGCGGGGCAGCCAACCTTCAGGCAGGCGCGGCAACCGGTGCAGGCCTCCTCGTCCACCTCAAGCAGCGGCCCGGGCGCATAGACGCCGTCTCTTTTGATCAGGACGCACGGCTTGTCGGTGATGATGACGGAGGTCTCGGGACGCTCCATCTCTTCGCGGATTACCCGCTCGCACTCCTCGAGGTCGAGGGGGTTGATGGTCCTGATATGCTTCACGCCGATCGCCTGGCAAAGCAGCGGAAAGTCGATGCTGTTGGAAGGGTCGTCCATCAGGGTGTGGCCCGAGGCCGGGTTGTCCTGGCGCCCGGTCATCGCGGTGATCCGGTTGTCGAGGATGATGACGGTCGCGGCACCCTTGTTGTAGACCATGTCCATCAGGCCGTTCACGCCGGTGTGCAGGAAGGTGGAGTCGCCGATAACGGCCACGACCTTCTTTTGCTCCTCAGGGGGAAGCACCTTCACGACGCCGGTTGCCATGCCGATGGAGGCACCCATGCAGATGCAGGTATCCATGGCAGACAGGGGAGGCATGAAGCCGAGCGTGTAGCAGCCTATGTCGCCGGAAACATAAGCCTTGAGGCGGTTCAGGGTGTAAAAGACCCCGCGATGCGGACATCCCGGGCACATGTTGGGGGGACGACCCGGAAGCTTCTCGACGGCGCTCTCGACCGGCTCGGGAAGCCCGAACCCCTTGCGAAGCCTGCCGGGGGTGAGCTCACCGCATAGCGAAAGAATCTCCTTGCCGGTGACAGCCAGCCCCATCGCCTTCACCTGCTCCTCGATAAAGGGGTCGAGTTCCTCGACGACGAAAAGCTGGTCGACCTTGGAAGTGAATTCGCGAATGAGATCAAAGGGAAGCGGGTGCACCATGCCGAGTTTCAATACAGAAGCCTCGGGGAGCACCTCGCGCACATACTGGTAGCTGACGCCGGCGGTAATTATACCTACCTTGGTCCCGCGCAGTTCCATCCGGTTGATCGGCATGCTGCAGGCGTCCTTGGAAAGCGTGACAGTGCGCTCCTCGACGATATAGTGGCGCCCCCGTGCGTTGCCGGGAAGCATGACGAATTTGGCCGGATTCTTCACCAGGTGCGGTTCGGGAAGTCCGCTGACCGGATCGCTTAGCTGAACTACCGACTTACTGTGCGAGATGCGGGTCGTGGTGCGCAGCATGACCGGCGTGTCGTAGCGCTCGGAGATTTCGAAGGCAAGCTTGGTGAAATCGAGGCACTCCTGGGAATCGGAGGGCTCCAGCATCGGCACCTTGGCGAACTTCGCGTAGTTGCGGTTATCCTGCTCGTTTTGCGAAGAGTGCAGTTCGGGGTCGTCGGCCGTCACCAGCACCAGGCCGCCGTTTACGCCGGTGTAGGAAAGGGTGAAGAGTGGGTCGGCGGCGACATTTACCCCGACGTGCTTCATGGTGACCAGCGAGCGTGCGCCGCCGAAGGACGCACCGATGCCGACCTCGAGAGCGACTTTTTCATTGGTCGCCCAGGATGCGTTCACCTCAGGAAAGCGGGTGATCGATTCGAGTATTTCGGTGGAAGGGGTTCCCGGGTAGGCACAGGCGACTTTCACGCCCGCCTCGTAAGCACCGCGGGCAATAGCTTCGTTGCCGGAGAGTATTTCCTTCATATGATCTGGTTTCCTCATAATGTTTGAATGAATAAGTCGGCGAAATATACTGCAGTATTGACCAACCTGTCAACTGCTTTATAGAATGGAGTTGACCGTATAGACCCAGTCGTTACGCGGCTTGGCATTTGACGGGAAGGGTCATTACCTGGCTTGGTATCTGCCAGGATGCATCAGACAAAGGCACCATGTCACCATGACAGGCTAACAATGTTTTAGCTATATCAAACAACCAAAGCCGAACCTGTCGGAACAGCTTCAGTCAGTGCTCCTCTGCCCCCTTTGACAGCAGCGCGCCCCGACCCGCCGCGGGCTTTTTCTGCTATCTGCTCTTCCCAGGCAAATCCGGTCAGCAAAAACCGCGAAAAATTAAAGAAATGGTGCGGCAAGCCGATACCATGCAGGTGGGAAAGCCTAATGAAGGACTGTCAGGCTCGCCGTGCCAAGCACCGGCTCACCACGCAGAACCAGAGAAAAGCTTCACAATCGGGGCCGCCACCGTTGGGCGCCCCACCAAGGGAGCTACCTATGCCGGACAGGATAAATATACTTGCGGTCGATGATGTCGAGCTAAACCTCGTAATGATGGAGGCGATGCTCAAAGGGCTGGGAGCCTTCAATTTCATTACTGCACATAATGGTGCCGAGGCCCTGGAAGCCCTGGAGATCACCCAGAGCATGGATATCGTGCTGCTCGACCTGCAAATGCCGGTCATGGACGGCTTTGAAACCCTGAAACGGATCAAAGCCAATGAGCGGACCCGCGACATCCCGGTTATCGTGATCACCACCGGCAAGTCGGAGATCCTGCGCACCCTCAAGCTGGGCGCCAACGACTTCATGTCGAGGCCGTACAACCCCGAGGAACTCAGGCTGAGGGTGGCAAACCACGTCCACAGCAAGAAACTCAGCGACCTGGCCCGGAACATGAATGAGATACTGGAAGCGGAGGTGCAAAAAAAAACCGTCGCTCTCAAGGAGGCGCTGCAACAGTCACGGCTGGGCGAGTACGAGATTTCTCTGCGGCTGGGCCGGGCCGCGGAGTACCGGGACCTTGACACCGGCATGCACATCCGCCGGGTAAGCGAGATGGCGCGGGTCCTGGCCGAGATTGCCGGGCTTCCCGAACAGGAGTGCGAGAACCTCTGCCACGCCGCTCCGCTGCACGACGTAGGAAAGATCGGGATACCCGACAGTATCCTCCTCAAGCCGGCATCGCTCGAGATTTCGGAGTTCGAGACCATGAAAACCCACACGGAGATCGGCGGAAAGATCCTCGCCGATGCCGGGCTCTATCCGATCCTGACTGTCGGCCAGATCGTCGCCATGCAGCACCACGAGAGATGGGACGGCAGCGGCTACCCCGCAGGGCTTTCCGGGACCGGCATCCACATCTATGGGCGCATCGTCAGCATCGTCGACGTTTTTGACGCCCTGACCTCGGAGCGGCCCTATAAGAAGGCCTTCCCGCTTGACGAAGCAGTGAGATTCATGAAGGAGAAGCGCGGCACATTTTTCGATCCGGAGCTGCTGGATCTTTTCCTGGCGCACCTGGAGCGTTTCACCCTAATTAAAGAGCTCTACCTCGACAAGGAGAGCAGTTCCCCCCTGCTGCGCGAATTGCGGGCCCTGCACCTATACCAGGAACCCGGCAAAGGTTGACACCCACCGGCTTTCCAATTAGGGTATACTTGAAGAGGCTGCCAGAGATAATCCGGCCGCCTCTTCATGCAATCAGGCCGCGCGCCACCCGGAGGAAACGATCAATGAGCTTACTGGTACACTGGCTGATCTACGCCGTCGCAATCGTCATCACCGCCTACCTGCTTCCCGGGGTGCATCTTTCCGGTTTTCCCGCGGCTCTGATAGCCGCCCTGGTACTCGGGCTGGTCAACACCTTTATCAAGCCGCTGCTACTGCTGCTCACGCTGCCGCTCAACATCCTCACTCTGGGTCTGCTCACCTTCGTCATCAATGCGCTACTTATCCTGCTGACGAGCTCCCTGGTTCCGGGCTTCGTCGTTACCGGGTTTTGGTGGGCACTACTCTTCAGCCTGGTCCTCTCCATCATTAATTACGCGCTGGGCGTCATTATCGCCTGAAAAAAGCCCTGCCGCTCATTTCTGGCAGCCGGGTTCAGCCAGCAGCAAGCGGTTTTTCGGCGTTATGTCACCGGGGATAAGTTGCGTGTAGACCTGGTAGCCTCGGGAGCGCAGCAGAGCCGCACGGGTGACGTCCACGGCGAGCGGGCCGTCGAGCCACCCCTGCAACCCGCCGCTGTCGGAGCCCGCCAGGTCATGACAACAGGGAAGCACCGCTACCCGGGCACCTGCATCCATGGCGCGTGCCAGCACGATATCGGTCAGGCCACCGCAGGCGTGCACCGATACCACCAGGTCCGTTGGGCAAAGGTCCACCTGTTCCAGGTCCCCTTCCAAAAAGGCGAAGCGACCGGCAAGCCCGGGCCAGTCGGCCTGCAGTTCAGCTGCAAGTCGCGCCGCATTGGCGGGGATGCGCCGGTCCACGGCGAGCGCCCCCGGAACACTGGCATCCAAAAGCAGCAGTATCTGGGCCAGCAGACCATGTCCACCGGCCAGGTCCACCACCCTCCCCCCGCGAAAACGCCGGTGCACCCGGCGCGCTACCTCCCAGGCCTCGTACAATTCCTTGCGCGGCAGGCAACCGGCCCGGCAGACCGCGCGAGCAATTGCATCAAAAAGCGTGGTGCCGGTGAAAAGCGGCAGATGTCTCTCGTTAAGTCGATTGCGTGATGATCGGTCCATGGCACCTGCTGTTAGATAAAAGGTTAAAGCGATCCGGATTGATACCTACCACGATTCAGCCTCGATAGCAGTAACTATCCTCCCGCAGACCAGCTCAGCCACCCCATAAACAACTTTTTCCTGGTGTCCCGGGAATCAATTTTGCCGCGCCGTGCCGTATCGGCTGTACTTAGGGGATGCGCAAGCCATCAGGCTGGAGGAGCACCCATGCAGCGTGGAGTCATCCGCATCGGCACCTGTTCCTGGGCGGAGAAAAGCCTCATTGAAAGCGGCGCGTTCTACCCGGCGGGGGTCACCACCCCGGAGGGCCGTCTGAGATTCTACGCCGGCCACTTCGATACGGTTGAGGTCGACAGCAGCTTCTATGCGATACCGACCTCACGCATGGTGTCCGCCTGGGCCGAGCGCACCCCGCCTGGGTTCCTTTTCCACGTCAAGGCCTACGGCGCGCTCACCGGTCACAGCATTGCCCCGGGGACTCTCCCGCCTGAACTGCGGGAGATGCTCCCGGCGGCAGACCGGGACCTGGAGAGCGTCCAGATCGCCGAGCCCGCACTCCTCAGGGCGCTCGCCCAGGCAAACGTCGCCGCCCTGGACCCGCTGAAGGCGGCGCACCGGCTCGGCTTCATCGTTTTCCAATTCCCCCCCTGGTTTGGCTACAAGAACGCCAACCTGGACTACCTGCTACACTGCAAGGAGCTGATGGCGGGTCTCCCCATCGCGGTGGAATTCCGGCATGGCAGCTGGCTCACCCACCACCACCAAGGCGCACTCTTCGATTTTTTGCGCCAGCACAAGATCACCTACATTACCTGTGACGAACCCCAATATGGCACCCTTGCCACGGCCCCACTGCTCCCCGAAGTAACAACGTCCATCGCCTACCTGCGGCTGCACGGCCGCAACGCCGAGAACTGGCTCAGCCATGCGACGCCGCGCTACGACTACCTTTATGATTCCAATGAATTGGAGACCTTTGCCACTCTTGCGCTGCGGCTGAGCACCCGGGCGCGCCTGGTCTTCGTCATGTTCAACAATTGCCATCTGGGGCACGCGGCTCAAAACGCCCTGCAACTGCAGGAGATCCTCAACGGCCCGGCATTGGCGCGTCTAACTCCCGACACCCTCGAGCTTCCCTAAAAAGAGCCCGCCGCTGCCCGGCGCCGCTCCCCGCCACCCCTTCCCCCAGGCGGGCCAATTTCCAGCACGGCTCCCGGCTCCCCCCAAAAGCGCCTGCGTTGGCGCCCGAGCGAGGCTCAAATAACTGAAAATGCTCAAATTTGATATTGCAACCCTCAGAAAGGTACTATATAGTACCGTTTAAGGCAGCTACTGGCACAAAAGCTTGCTGCCCAACTGAGGACTCTTTCAACTAAGCTCCGCCTCAGATACGAAGCTGTCTTATTGCGGCTCCCCAGCAATGGCGCCAGCATAAGACCAGGTTTAAAAACACACACTAATATTGAACTAGAGCAACCCAGCGTCATTCCCCCTGAAAAGTCCACCTGCCGACAAAAAGAGAACGTTATTATGATTCACGACAAATCAGGCACTTACTCAACTCCAGCCTCAACCGAGCGGAAAGGTGGCCGGTATGTGCGGGGCAACCAGGGATTCACTTTCGTGGAGCTCATCATTGTCATGGGCATACTGGGAGTCTTGACAAGTATGGCGCTCCCGGCCTTCTCAAAGATCAAGGACAAGGCGCGTGAAGTCAGGGCCATGGAGGAAATCCGCGGACTTGAGAAAGCCATCAGCGCATACACCATAGACAAGGGCGGGGCTTTACCGGCCACCCTCGCGGGCCTGCTGATACCGATTCCGCTCGACCCGTGGGGGCACAGCTACATATACCATCAACTCGGCGCGCCCGGTGTCGCCCCCGACGGTCTGCCCCGGATAGATATCGCAATGGTGCCGCTCAACGCTGACTACGACCTTTACAGCATGGGCCCCGACGGCGTGACCAACCGGAGCACCGACGACCCCTCGAGTTACGATGACGTCGTGCGCACCGGCGACGGCGGTTATGTAGGAATGGCGAAGTACCCTTAACCATTTACTCCTTTGCATTCCAACGTGCCTAATGCAGGAGTGGCCAAGTCCCCCGCTCCTTTCGGTTCACGAAGCTGTCGAACCTCCTGCAATGGTCGGCATCTCCTCTTTTTGAGAAGGTAACAATTTATGATGTGCACCTGCCCCAAATGCCATGCAACAATAGAGCTCGAGCTACCCGAGGTTACCGAAGCTGGCACCTCCGCCTCGTGTCCGGCCTGCAATGCCCGCTTCTCCGTACATAGGGAATCCTTCGGCGGAAGGGCCCTGCGCAAGTCCGGCGAAATTTCCTGCGCTTCTTGCGGTAGCGAGTTGGGCTCCCAGACGCACTGCACGGCTTGCGGCGCGCAGTTCCCCGATTACCTGGTGGTAAGCCTCGGGCGCAGGCGCGCCCGTAGGGAGAGCAAGAAGCTCAAACTTAAAACCAGCCCGTTTCCCCAGGCGCCCAAAAGCACCAGCCAACTCCCTTCGCTGGGAATGTCGTTGAAGCCTGAAGACGGCACCCGACCCGGACCGGAACCCTCCGACTCAAGGCGTCCCAAGACTTCGGCGAAGATGATCAGCCTGCTGGTGCTGGTCGCCCTGATAGGAGCAGGAGTATTTTACTACCTCAAGGTCCAGGCGGAGCAAACCTACGCTAAGAACTTCGTGCTGACCACCTACTGCATTCAGACGGGAGTCGACAAGGCCCTCAAGTCAAACGCCAGGATAGCGGCTGAATGGAAGTCAAAGGTAGATGCGGGACAACCCTACGTCGCCCGCCCGGGACTGGATGACGAGAGGGACTTTGGCATCATCAGCGGCAAGATTGATTCGCTGGCGCAAAAGCTTACCAATGCGCCGAAAAAATTTGCTTCCTGCGCCGAAAAACTGGGTAAGCTCCAGGCAGTCTTCACCAAATTGCACGCCCTCGCCCTGGCGCCCGGCAACTCGCTGCAGGGTTTAAACGACAGCAGTTCAAAATTGGATGCTGAGTACAAGCTGGCAGTCAAGGAGTACAAGGCCGGAATGCCCGATGAGATCATGGAAGAACTGGTCAGCGCGAGCCAGAGATTCAAGGGACTCAGGCCGCTGCTCCGCTGAGGCACCGGAAGCCGAAAGAACCTGCACCGCTCACCTAACGACAAAGGGGGATTCTCATAAGAGAATCCCCCTTTGTTTTGGCTCGCCATCTGGCCCGAAAACGTCCCTGCGCCTGCAAGACGGCAGTGTTCAAAGTGTGTCTGGTCCCCCCTGTGATAACAGGGGGGAAGGCTCGCGTAGCAAGACAGGGGGGGATTTAGCCCGCCCCCCCC
>JGI24143J45723_1001606_pt1 | contig 10593 bp, 7 predicted proteins | sample BarGraIncu00432A_FD_45723 | JGI IMG/M metagenome (IMG submission 45723)
AATTACGAAGATCGCGATACTTATGGCATGTACAAAGGAAACACGCACGGTGGACCCGGGCCCGGACTAATGGGCGCCGGCACTCTCATTGGAAACAACGTCTACAATCATAAAAACGAGGATTTGGGGGATATCAAGGAAATCATGTTGGACACGCTGAGCGGTACAGTGATTTATGCGGTGTTGTCCTTCGGCGGTTTCCTCGGTATGGGGGAAAAGCTTTTCGCTGTGCCGTGGAACGCATTGAGGCTCGATACGGAAAACAAGCGATTCGTGCTAAACGTGGAGAAGGATCGCCTTAAACTTGCACCCGGCTTTGATAAGGACAAGTGGCCTAACATGTCAGACCCGTCCTGGGCGAAAGGAATCCATACTTACTATGAGACCGAATTGCGCCTATTTCATAAGGGATAGTCCCCCGCATGTAACTTATTATCGCTGTGGAATTAGCTGCTGAGTAATTCCGACGTAAAGGAAACGATAAGAGTCGCATCTTCGGATGCGGCTCTTATTACTATTGGAACCAATAATGTGCGGACGGTGTGGATCGGCTTCGATGTTAGACTATCGGCGCGCAAGGGTGACCCACTTCCATCATTAAAAGCCAAATTAACCGATGTTTTTGCCTGAAGGCGGGTCACCCTTGGGCGCCGATGGTGGATCATTGCCACACGCCGGTTCACAACTACCCCAGGCAAATAGGTTTGCCTTAACGCAAGATGCTGAGATGGAGTTATTAATGGAAACCAAAAAGTTGAAAAGAGATTTTCCTGCCGTATGCGTAGGCGGTTCGGCCGGTGGCCTCGATGCCTATATTCGGTTACTAAAGCACTTACCAGCCGATATGGGTGTTGCTATCGTTATTGTTAATCATTTGAGAACCGTTGCCACAATGCTCCATGAGATCCTCCCACATTACACAGAGATGCCGGTAGAACTGATCACTGAAAAGTTAGACATCCAGCCCAATCATGTTTTCATCATACCAGAAAAACGTGATTTGCATGTTCTCAATGGAGAGTTCCGGCTAAAGCCGATTTCAAAACCAAGGGGATGGCCTGATGTGATAACGGTTTTTCTGCGTTCGATGACGAAGCACTGGGATGGCAAAGTTATAGCTGTCATTGTCTCAGGTTATGATGGTGATGGTGCAGCAGCCCTGCGTGGCATAAAAGAAGTCGGGGGAATTACCATCGCACAGAAGTTAGACACTGCCGGGCAGCCAGATATGCCTGAGAGCGCAATTGATAGCGGTTGTATAGATTTTGTCCTCTCACCAGAGGATATTGCCAAACAAATCATTCTGATTGCTGATGCAAGTAGGAGAGTAGGTTAAAAATGAACTTACGACCTCAAATCTGATAAAATAATATTGGCCCGTGAGATTCGCGCAGGTAACAACCGTAAACGGGAAAACCACATCAACCTAGTGAATTCAGAGGAGAACCGTACGAATGATCAACGGGAAGAGCTGACAAAATTCAAAAGTGTAGGAGCCTTCCTATCAGGGCGCCTCATCGAAGCGAGCTATGATTGCCAAGGTTGCTGCTGCAGAAGAAAAAGGGTTAGAGCGAATAGCCGCGATGACCCCTAAAAAGGCGCTGAATATAGCAACCCAAGCGAGAAAAATTACCGGTGAGGCCGAGAAAAGCCGGCACAGCTGGTAATGGAAAGTTATTACTGCGGCAGTGATTAACAATTTGAAAGACTACAAATAATAGCGGAGGATTGTATGCTTTGGACAATTTGCGTGGTTCTTTTGGTGCTGTGGGCTTTAGGGATGGTAACCTCCTATACGATGGGGGGACTTATCCATATTCTGCTCGTGATTGCGGTTATAATGTTCCTGATAGGTATCATTCAAGGGCGACGTGCCTGATCCGCGGTTGAGGATCAGGTTGGCAAAAAAATCTCAGGGGTACGGCTGATTGCCAGGATACCTTGCTGCATTCTCAGCAATAGTCACCCCTGCTCTGTATGGCATTTTCACCTGCCAAGGGGAATTACCAGATGGGTGATAAGCAATCTAATGTTGCTGGCTCGAATCGTGATGTTGAGTCGAAGCAGGCTGACCGGGCCGATCAAGGCGACCAAAAGGAGGCCGGGGAAATTGGAGTCGGCATTGTCACGGAAGCCGATGAATGTGACCTTGGACAAGAAGATATAGGCGGTACGAAGGTAATAGGTATTGTTATTGATCAGGCGGGTGCATTGGCAGAACCGAACGTGGAAAAGAAGGATAAGCTTGCACAGAAACCTGACGACGTAGTGGAGGCAACAGACACGACGTCTGTTTCACAAGGCATTGTTGACGATCATGCGGACATTCAAAACGCTCATGCGGAGAGCGGAGAACAGTTATCAGACAAGCGCAAGTCGCTTCTCAGGATTGGCCCGGGCCTGATCACCGGTGTGGCGGATGACGACCCTTCCGGAATAGGCACTTATTCAGTTGCAGGCGCACAGTTCGGTTACCAGCTTCTTTGGCTGGCTCCCGTGTGCGTGCCCCTTATGATCGCCGTGCAGGAGATGTGTGGACGCATGGCCCTTGTGACAAGCAAGGGGCTTTCTGCCATCATCAAAGAAAACTACTCCAAATGGTTATTGTATAGCGTGCTCGTACTCCTGGTCGGGGCAAACACCATTAACGTCTATGCGGACATTAACATAATGGCAGCTTCCATGAAGATGCTCTTCGGATTGCCATTCGCGCTGTGGGCAACGGTCCTGACGGTCGGAATAGTGGTGGCCCAGATTACCGTACCGTACAAGCACTACGTCAAATTCTTGAAGTACGCTTGCTTGTCGTTGCTTGCGTATGTGGTGATTGCAGTACTGCCACAGGTCCATGTGGACTGGAATTCGGTTGTCTACAACATGGTAACCCCGCAATGGAACCCAAGTCCCGGTTATATCCTCACCATTGTAGGCTTCCTCGGTACGACCATCTCGCCGTATCTTTTCTTTTGGCAGGCCGGAGAACAGATCGAGGATGATATTGCCGATGGCCTCACCGACGATGCCGGCTACCGCTCAAGCCGGGTCAAAAGCTCGGAGATTCGATCGCTTCGCTCGGACACGGCGGTCGGTATGATCTTCTCGCAGATAGTCACCATTTTCATCATCGTCTCCACTGCCGCTACACTGCATGTTTCAGGCAAAACCGATATCAACACAGCTGAGGACGCAGCCCGCGCACTCTTGCCGCTTGGTGCGTCGGCTTACTGGCTATTTACTCTTGGTATCCTGGGTGTCGGGTTGTTGGCTATTCCGACACTGGCAGGTTCGGCCGCGTATGCGGTTGCAGAAACAGCGGGATGGAGGAACGGTCTCTACCGAAGATTCAGCCGGGCCAAGGGATTCTACGCCACCATAACCTTGGTAATAGTCGCGGGGTACCTGCTCAACTTCGTGCAGGTAATCAGCCCGGTCAAGGCTCTTCTCTATTCCGCCGTTCTCAACGGTTTGGTCGCCCCCCCGCTCATTGTTGTGTTGTTGTTCATCTGCAACAACCGAAAGATTATGGGAAAGAACGGGAACGGTTGGCTATCCAATACACTTGGGTGGCTCGCCGTGATTATCATGACCGTAGCCGGAGGATTGTTGATCTGGTCTCTCTTCACTGGAAAAACTACATGATTAAATCGAAAAAGGTCTTATGTTGGAGCAGCACGTATTGCCACCTCGGTATTGGGTGCCTGGCCAGAGGATGTCCATTACGGACACACCCTGAATAAAAGGCATGAGGGGTGGAATCCAAGACCTCCGCAGCGGGTTTGCATCGCCATTGGCCAAAATCCCGTCCGCAATGCCTAAATCAACCTTGCGCTCATGCTCGGTCATATTCAGCGACAAGGACACCTCCTAGACCCGCACAGAAAGGTCAACCACCTCCCGGCGCGCTCGATGCGGCTCATCTACGAGAATTTAAGCAGGGCGCCAATAAGGCGGCCCATTCGCAAAGTGACGTTGTAAGGGTCTTTTTTTGTCTGGGGCCAATGGAAGCATGGGCGGTGGGTAATTCATCAGGCATCTAAAAGCTAAGTCTTAGAAGACGGTTGATAGAGTGTTTTCTTCCGGCATCAGACGCAAAAAGGCCGCTCCCTGGGAAGCGGCCTTTTTGTACCAAACGATACAGTTATTACTTAGCAGCCGGAGCTTCAGCAGGAGCTGTGGTGGTTTCTTCTTTTTTTATGGTCTTTTTCACTTTCTTGCCTTTCTTGGTGGTTTTCTTCTTCTTTACTTCTTTTTTCTCTACTTTGGCGCCAGCTGCGTTGGTGGTGGTGGAATCGGTCTTGGTTTCGGAATTAGCGGGCTCAGCGGCGGAAACGAGGCCTGCGAATGAAACGGCAACAAGAGCGGCTACGATGCTGGAAAGAATTTTTTTCATTTATAAATCCCCCTGGAAGTGTAATAAATCTGAACCAAAGTATGCATTTGGCGTGCCAAATGACTCTCATTGATAACGCCCAGTAATGTAAAGATATTTACATCAGAGCAGCTTTGTAAGGTTTTAGGTTCACCCCATATGCTCCAGTCCTTACCTCATTTAGGGTGACTTTGCATAGGTGTTAATTGGGCACCAGGAGGAGATTATTCCCAAGGAGATCACCTAGCTCGAGAGCGGCGCTGCATATACTACATCAAGGCCGGGTCAAACCGGTCACTGGACACCGGGTCAACTTTGAACTCTTGCAAAGGTTTTTTGCACTTATTCTGCGACGCAAAAATGTCTGCTTCCCGCCACCACGGCTAAAGCAGAGAGAACTGGGCATCGGACTTTCTATCTGGCAGTCCTGCCCTCATCTGAAGAACAGGAGCTTACGACTTTCCCTGCAGGTAGTGGATCATTGGTTGGGTGATGAGCGGCACCACGTCTCCGATCATGTGCGGCATAAGTCGGTCCATGACCTTGGGCATGAGATGCGGCATCTGCTTGGTCATGTAGTCGGGCATCTCGATCTGCTCCTCGACCTTCTTGAGCATGGTCGCCATCACTTTTGGCAGTATCCGCGGCAAAAGACGCGGGAAGAGCACCGGAAAGAGCGGCTTGATCAGGTTCAGCGCCCCGGGGACCTTGCCTAAGCCGCGCATCATGGGCCCCATGCCGTAGGGCATGGCGTCGATCAGCTCCGGCCACATGGTGCCCATAAGGTCAGCGAACCCTTGGGGAGTTAGCAGCTTGATGAAGGCATCGAAAACCGCCCACTGCTTTCTTACCTCCGGGTTCGGATCGGGGAAGGTGTAGCCGAAGGTCGCCGCTGCGAAGTGCGCGAGGTCTTGGACTTCGATCGGCACGCCTTTCTTGTCCGCCGTCACCCGCAGCTGCACCTGGCAGCAGGGGCAAAGGGAGAGGATCTTTTCCGCCCCAGCCGCCACTGCTTCATCTAGCTTTACCTTGCCGATATCCGCAGCCACAGCCGGCTCCTTGAGCAGAGTGAGCACACTGGCGCAGCAGTATGCTTGCTCGCGGTTGTGGCTCATCTCCACCAGCTTCACGTTGGGAATGGCTTGGATCACCTCGCGAGGCGGCTCAAAGATTCCAGATGCACGACCGATGTGACAGGAGTCGTGCCAGGTGACGGTAACGGGCTTCTCGCGTTCGGGGAAGCTGAACTTCTTGGCCTTGATCTGCTCGGCTAGGATCTCGCTGTAATGCTTGGCCTTGATCGGGTAATCGATACCCAACTTCTTTGCCCACTCGGGGTAATACTGGCGCCACATAAGGTCGCACGCCGGGCAGGAGGTGATGACAGTGTCCGCACCAGCCTGCTTCACCAGCTCGATGTTGCGCTTCATGATTTCGGCGAAGAGATCCCAGCGGCCGGCGACGAGCATCGGCGTGCCGCAGCAATTTTCCTCATTCCCGAGGGGTACGAAGTCGACTCCCGCCTTGTCCAGCAAGCGCACAGAGGCCTGCCCTATGTCTTGTTCCACGTAGCTCGCCGTGCAACCGGCGAAGTAGACGTTCCTGGCTTTGCCTCCTGGCGGGTGAGCGTCCTTCAGATCTTCGGGATACCAATTTATGCGATCCTTACGGTAGCCGGCCCAGATGTTCCCCTCGGCCTTGAGCGCTGCAGCCATCATCTCGAAGGGAGGGAAGGTCATGCGTTGTTCTTCGTTGATCAGCAGGCCTCGCAGTTTCATCCACGAGGGCTCTATGGGCAGATTGGTGGAGCAGCGCGTGTCGCACATCTCGCAGGTGGTGCAGACCAGGAAGGTGTCCACCATCTTTTGATCCCACTGCTCGCGCCCGGCCATATACTCGCGCAGCCAGTACCACTTTCCACGAGGGCTCTGGCTCTCCCAGCCCCGGCCGTAGAACTGATCGCATTCCTCCACACAGTAGCCGCACTGGGAGCAGGTGTAGGCATACCAGGCCACGTCAGCCGGGATGTCCCTTACCGGCTGCGTCGGCTGGTCACCAATCTTACTGCTGACATGGTTCCCCAGGGGGCGGATGAGCGGCTCGATGGCCGCAGCCAGACTAAGGACGCTGGACATGAGCCCGCCCTGCATCACCTTGCCGGGGTTGAGGATGTTGCTTGGGTCCACCAGGGTTTTGAATGTCTTTAAGCGACCCAGCCGCTCTCTGCCGAGGATCCGGTCGGCCTTCCCGGCGAAATAAAGCCCTGTGGCGTAGGGTCTTCCACCGTTTTTCTCGGCGATCTTCATTATGGTCAGCGACAGGGCAAAGATGAAATTGTAGGAGAACTTCCGCTGGTCGCAGGGGACGAAGCCGAGGATGGCCACCTCGGGAACGCCCCCGGAGCCCTCCCGAATGATCAACCCCTCTTTTACGACGGGTTGACTGACCTTCTGCTCCACCTGGGCCATCATATCCCCGAGAGAAGAAAGCGGGATGACAACCTCAGCTGGCACGAGGCTCGGGCCGAGGCGTTTGATAACCATGATCTTGAAACGGTCGTCCCACTCGTGGTGAGCGATCTGGTCGGAGAGGAGCTCCGCCTGACAAGTCTTGAGGAGGTCAGGAAGGACGTTGTCGATGCGCTCACGGTCCTTCTCTCGGAAAGCAAGAGTCGTGACGTAGGAAGCGGGAAGGAGGACCCGCTCCCCGATCGGGTGATCGGCGTGCAGTCTCAAAGGAGCGAGATTTTTCATTTCCGCCATGCGCGGGCTGATGAAGCTTAAGGACCAAATAGGCAGACCATCCTTGACAATCCACTCTACCAGGCGTTGCAGGTCATATGCGTTGGGGCATCCGATCGAGATCACGCCCAGCTGTTCCTTGGGCATGACCTTGACCGTCACCTCACAGATGAGCCCAGTGGTGCCTTCGGCCTCGGATACGAAATCGAGATCCAATCCCGTGAATTCCCGCACAGTTCCGTCGGCAAGTACTCCCCTGGCACTGACCACGTTATCCCGGAACCATCCCGACTCGTAAGAGCCGAACCCCGCTCCTCCCTGGGCCAGCCAGCCACCGACTGTGGAGGCGGGGTAGCTTGAAGGGTAGAGCCGCAGCGTCAGTTCCTGCTCTGCCAGCTCCCGGTCCAATTTCGCCCAGCTGATGCCGGGCTGAACCCTGGCGGTCAGGGCCTTCGAGTCGATCTCCAGGACCTTGCCCAAATGAAAGAAATCCACCACGAGGCCCCCCTGCACCGGCAGGACCCCCCCGTATCCGGAAGTCGCTCTGCCTCGTGGGGTCAGGGCTACGCGGTTTTCCTGCGCCCACTGCACGAGGGCCACCAGTTCCTCCTCAGAGGAGGGCTGGACGACGGCCTCGGGTACGGTGGAACCTACTATTGGTTTGATCAGGCTGGGGATTTCCGCGGTGTCATGCCCGTAAAGTTTGCACTCCCTGCGCTCGAAGCAGACACGGGTTCCGAACAGACTTTCCAAATAACTTTTGTCAGCGGCTTGTAGAACGGCCATCGTTGCTCCTCGGTATCTCAGCCTAGCGGTTGAACCTGTACATGCCAGTCAGACCTATTCATGTTCAGCGGCCTTTTGGGTAAACGAATTCGGAATGGCAACGCGGTGAGGATGCAATCCGCTAAATATGGCAGTTATGCTACATGCAACAGATATTTCAGACGGTCTCCCCCTGGCCGCGGCCTCCGCCACACCAGCCTTGGTTGATAGCACCATGATTTAAGTATCTTAGCAGATATTTTACCAAGTCCAGGCCATGGCACACCTTATGCTCTTATAAGGGTGTGCAGTATCTATTCCAAGATAAAGGAGAAAATCATGGAAACCCTACTTATAATACTGGTTGTACTTTTTGTCTTCGGCGGCGGTGGCTTCTATTGGTCGCGGCGGCGTTAGACATCATTGAAAACAGCGCTACGTTCTCGGCAGTCAAATAAATCCCATAAAGGCGGAATACTATGAAATCAAGTATGAAAGACAAGGTGGAAGGCACTTTTCACGAAGCAAAGGGAAATCTCAAGGAAATGGCCGGAAAGATGACCGATACTCCCAAATTAAGAGCAGAAGGCATCGTTGAAAAGACGGCCGGCAAAATTCAGGAAAAACATGGACAGGTAAAGAAGGTATTGGGGCAGTAGAGGCGACAGACAGCGTCGATATGCCTGGTACTGGGGTGAAACTGAGGAATGCCCGTGAGACGCTCACGTAGGTCAAACGAACAAAAAAGGAGCCATTGTGAAAGGTTATGTGCAAAATATAGAGGAACTTACCGTCAAGAATGAAGACTTTCGTCGGGTACTTTACACGACAAAACAGAGCCAACTCGTCCTCATGGCATTAGATCCCAAGGGTGAAATCGGGGCGGAAGCCCATAAGTCCGACCAGTTTTTTCGCGTGGAGGAGGGTTCCGGTGAAGCGGCTATCGATGGCGTTCGGACAGCAATCCGAGCAGGCTTTGCTATTATTATCCCAAGTGGGACGAATCACAATATCATCAATACCGGCACTGTTCCAATGAAACTCTATACGATCTATTCGCCCCCGAATCATCGGGACGGCGTCGTTCACCATACCCGAGCTGAAGCGGAGGCCGACAATGAGCACTTTGACGGTAAAACGACGGAGTAAAGATCTGGCTTGGCGCTAAAGCGATTGTTCTTATGCGATGGTTTTATAGCATGACTTCTTAGTTGTGACTTTATCAGTGTAAAGAGCGTGAATTTATCGGAGCGGGGGTTAAGAGATGAAATCTGTCATCATTTTCGGAGCCGGCATAGCCGGATTGAGCGCGGCCCATGAATTAGCACAACTGGGATATTCGGTTACCGTGTATGAAGCAATTGACCAAGCGGGCGGATTTTTTAGAAGTGCGCGACTTGGTAAAGACAATATGCCTACGGAATATTCCTGGCATGGCATGGGACCCTGGTATCATAATGCTTTTGATCTAATGCGGAAAATCCCTTTTAGCGAAAAAGGAAGCATCTACGATTTGGCCCTCTCACGCCCCGTTGATTTTGGAATATTCCCGGATAACGATAAAGCTAAATTTTACGATGGGCTCAAAAGTATTCCTGCTATGTTCAGGATGAACAGATGGGAGTTCGCTAAATGGTCTTACTTGATGATGAAAACATGGACTTCCAACAATAGAAGCAAAATAAAATATGACAAACTCAATGCCGCGCAGGCATGGAAACCATTACTTAATGAAACTGCCTATAAAACCTGGCGTTCCTGTTTTGGTCCCTGGATCGGCTCGGATTGGCCCAAGGTTTCATTGCAGACTACCGGTGAATTTTTCAAAAAACAGCTAACATCAAAACCACCGCACCATCATAAAGCGGATCAGGATGGTCCCGCGTGGACACAAGACGCCGGGATCGGTTGGCTGCTGTTTAAAGGTCCCAGTAGCGAATACTGGTTTGATCCCTGGGTTACCCACCTTAAAGAAATGGGCGTAACATTCCATTGGGAAAAGGCTCTCACTAGATTGGAGTTTGACGGGACCAGCATTACCTCTGCTTATTGTGGCGAAGAAAAAATTCTAGGCGACAGCTACATCCTGGCGATTAATCCTTTTTTTACGGCTGAGATTTTAAGCGAGACCCCTGAACTTGAGCGGCAGGGTGAGTTGAAATTGTTCAAACCGCTTGTTAAAGGAGGTCCTCACACTCAAGTCTCGTTCAGGGTGGCATTTTCAGAAAAGATTAAATTCCCCAGGGTGCGAACAGCCGTGGTGGTAAGTGATTCCGAATTCAATTTAACCCTTTTCGCCGAAGAGCAAGTCTGGGACAACGATGTGGATTTAGGGCAAAACATTAAATCTCTTTGGACGGGCACTTCTTGCATCAGCAGCGTTCCGGGGAGGATTTACCATAAACCGTTGGATATTTGCACGAAAGAAGAATTTATCGAAGAGGTTAAGGCTCAAATCTATAGTTGCGGCGCGCTCGATGAATTGATTAAAAAAGCTAATAACGGTAGGGGATTAAAAGAGTTTTCCATTGAAAAAATAGAAGTTTGGTCTGAGTGGGTTTTTTCCAGAGAAGGAATCAAACCTCTGCAACCGAAGTGGGTTAATTCAACGGATACTCAGGCATATCTGCCCTCCCAGAAAACTCCGGTTTTAAACCTGTTTTTAGCCGGAGCCCACACCAAGACTCAGGCTCAGGTATGGAGTATTGAAGGAGCCGT
>JGI24143J45723_1001609_pt1 | contig 10588 bp, 7 predicted proteins | sample BarGraIncu00432A_FD_45723 | JGI IMG/M metagenome (IMG submission 45723)
CCCGCCAGTGGCCGATAAGAACTCCCGAGGTAGCCGTCCAGCAGCAGGTCGTGCCCCGCGTCGGCGTCGCGGTCCCAAAGGCTCACCTTGCCGAGCAGGGTAAGCGAGCCGCTCATCTTGTAGGCGAGCCCCGCCCCGTAGAGCGCGGCGGTCTCGCCCGGCCCGGTCCGGATCTCGTAGCGGCCGGTCAGTTTCAGGTCCTGCTGGCGCAGGTATTCCCCCGCCAGGGTGAAGGCGGTGCGAGTGCCGCCGCTTCCCTGGACCGTCTCTACCCGCTCCAGAGTCGAGTTGAGAAAGACCCCGCGGGCCGCTTCCAGGCGGCTATTGAGGCCGAGGATCGCCTGCCCGCGTTCCCCGGAGAGGGAGTTTTCCAGCTGGTAGCCGCTGCGCGAGTTGAGGGTGAACCCCTCGCGCTCCAGGAGCTTCGTGTTGAGATCCACGGAGCTTTGCCCGGTCGAACCCGCGGTGCCGTTGGAGAGCTGGTACCCCGTAGTGAGGCGCATCCGGTCTGAAAGCTTGCTCTCCAGCCCGAACCTGGTGGCCTGGCGCAGGGTCGGCGAACCCTCCTGGTACTCCTCGGTAACGAAGGCTCGGGTGGCGTCGGTGACCCTGTAGTCGAGCTTCAAAAAGGTCCTGGTCTGATAGTCGGCAACGCTCGAGGGACTTAGCAGTTGGTCGCGCCTGAGCGACGCGTCCAACCGCGCCGTGAGCGGTCCCTTGAGCCCGGCGTAGAGCAGGTCCGAGTGGCCGTTAACGCCACCTTGATCCTGCTCCACCCTCTTGAAGCCCCCCTCCCCCTCCCAGAGGGAGAATTTCCTCAACACTCCCGCCTGGTTTCCCAAGAGGGTGCACCCGAGCAGGGCGTCCTTCTGCACGAAACTCTCCGCAAAGAGCCGCGTATCGGAGAGCCCCAGGTAATCAAGGCGCCCGCCGTACTTCTCGGTCCCGATCTCGTTCCCGGTCATGGAGGGGTTCAAGAAGTCAACATCGACCTTGCGGTAATAGCCGCCCAGCTCCAGGTTTTCCAGGGGACGGGCGGAGAGCTCCGTCTTCCAGGCGCTTCCCCTCCCCTTTTCGGCAGTGTCGCTCACGGCTCCTTCACCCTTCAGGGTGACCCGGTCGCCCAGCTTCAACCCGGCATCCAGACCGAAAAGGGTGTTGTTTTTACCCGACCCCTCCTCGACGACCGCGCTCCCGGCGATAAACGAACCGCGCTCCCCCTTGACCTGAACCCGTCCGCCGTAGACGTAGTGCTCGGCCCCGCCCCCCTCGCTTTGGTAGTTGACCACAATGGTCACCGGGTTGAGGTTCGGGTCCAGCGAGGGTACCGGCTCCTTGAAAAGGAGCGTGCCACCGTTGTAGTCGATGGTATAGTCCGCGTAGCGGATCTTCTCCACGACCGAGATCACCCGCTCGGAGTGGTAACGGTCCCGGATCTCGATCCTGACCCGCTCGGAGTTCTCAAAGACCGGCTTTTGGCTCAGGAAGAAATAGCCCGAACTGCCATTTCCCGGGATCTCGTCCTTGGTGATCGCCTCTTTGCTGCGGCTCTCGAAACCCTTGACGCTGATCCGCTCCTCGTTCAGCTCCCCTCTGACGCCATTCAGGGCGCGGTCGTAGCGGGAGAATTCGTTTTCAGAGAGATCGGTGCGGTAGTCGCCCGCCAGCAGGTAGGAGCGCCCCGCCTCCAGCTTCAGGTAGATTTTCCCCTTGCTCTGCGCCTCGTATCCCGTTTCCGAGGCGTCGCCGTAGACCGGGTAATACTTTTCGGGGTCGATGACCTGGAACACCCCGTCGCGCTGCTCTTTGCCGGAGTCGTAGGCGGCGGTCAAAAGGTACTTGCCGAGGATCTTCCCCCGGGCAAAAAAGGCGAGCCGCTCCTCGTGATAGATCCCCTTCTCGAAACGGTCCTCCTTGTCGATGTTTTCCAGGTGGCCGCTCACCGCCTTGCCGCCGAGGTCCAAGCTTCCCAGGCCGACCACGATCCAGTCGCGCAGCTGAGAGCTGAAGTAGAGGTCGATCTTTCCGGAGCTGCCGTTTTCCCCGCTTACCCGGACCTCGTCCTGGCCGCTCACCAGCGGCGAGCGCACCCGGAACACTCCTATGCCGTCCCGGACCAGGACCTGGTGGCCGGGAAGCGCCGGATCGCGGTCAGCCTCGACAAGCGCTCCCCGTGAAAGCGCGACGGTTACCAGGCGCTCTCCCGCCACCCGCACCCCCTGCGCGTCCAGGAGTTCGACCGTGACCGGGAGGATGCTCGCCCCGTCCGCCGGCATGTCGACCCGCTCGGGGGTGACCCTGAGGCGAGCTACCGGGCCCTTTGCGGTACCCGCGCCCGAGCGCGGCGCCGGAGCGGGCAGCTCGGAAGGATCCTGCGGGCGCTGTGACTCCTCGACGAGCCCCGAGTCAACCAGGGCAAAGTCGCCACGCGCCGGACCTCCGAAGGGGACCGTGATGAACTGCGACCAGCCGACCCCGGCGAAGGCCGTGTTGTAGGGATACGGCTTCAAGCGACGCGTCAGAGTGGAACGGTCGATCTTCACCACGTGGTTTCCGGCGGAGAGCCCGGTAAAGGAGTACTGCCCCTCGGGGTCGCTGAAGGTGAAGGAGCCATCCTCCAGGTAGATCCGCACCCCCGGCACACCAGGCTCGCCAGGGTCGGGGACGCCGTTGCCGTTCTTGTCCTCGAAGAGCCGGCCGATGACCATGGCCCGGTCCCCGAGAATGGAGGGGCGCACCCGGACCGTGGCGAAAGCGGCGGGGGTGACGCTGGAAACGCCGCCCGGGGTGACCCCGGACCCGGTGACCCGGTTGACGGCGGCACCGACCGGAGCGTCGGCGGAAACACTGCAACGGTAACTGAGGGTCCGAAGCCTTCCCGGGTCAAGGCTCCCCAGGTCCCAGTTCAGCTGCTGCCCGACGCCGCTTGGGTCGGGGAAGGGAACCCCGTCCAAAAGGGTCGACCCTTTCAGGTAGCGAAAGCCGCGCGGCAGAAAATCGGCCAGCGTCGCAGGGCTAAGCGGCGTTGACCCGACATTTTCCACCTGCACCGTGAAGGGAACGATGTCCCCCACCTCGGCCACCAGACTTCCCGCCAGTTTGGAGATCCGCAACAGCGGGGCGAGTTCCGGAGCCAGCACCAGCAATTGATCGCTCAGGCTGGCATTTCGGGAGGGGGAGAGCATCGAGGTGGCCGTTACCGTGATAGTGCTGACCCTTCCGGCGCTTCCCTGGGGGGGGTGACCCGTAGCACCAGGCCAAACGAGGCTTCCGGTGCGAGAGGTCCGGCAATCTGGTTCCCGGCCCCGTCGCCCGGAAGTGGTGTAATCCCGTCGCTTGAGAAAAACTGCATTGGTAAAGGGGAGCCGCTGTCGGGGAGGACCGCCTGAAGGGAGCCGGCTTTGAGCAGGAAACTGTCCGGTGAATTGCCCTGGTTGGTTATGGTGTGCAGGAAGTCGAAGGACTGCCCGGGGGAAGTGCTGGCGGAGCGCGCCGGGACGATGATCGGGTCGGCGAGATCCTTAATGGTCACCTGAGTCTGGTTGGAGACCACCTCTCGAAGCGGGGTCTGGGTTCCGAAACTCACCGCGGAGCTATGCCTGATGACGCTTCCCGTCGGGGTGAGCGAAGCTGCGGTCCCGGGGACCAGGAGCAGGGCGAACGCCAGCCAGCGCGCCACGCCGACCCCTCTGATCTTTCGCTTTAAGGCCATAGCCCTTTTTCCCCGATCCGCGTCTCACTCTACCTGCGCCCGAAAGTAGACGTACAGGGTTGTGCCGGGGGGCAGGCTTCCCCCTGCCGCCTCGCTCGCCCCGCCACCTAAGTGCGCTACGACACTGCCACCTGTCAGCCGTACCCAGCCGCAGAGTGCCACAGCACACGCGCTCCCCTCGCCAGACGCGACCGTGCTGACCCGGAGGCTTCCCGGAAGGGTCGTCGTGTTGGCGGGAACGGCGGAGTTGATGCCGACCGAAGCGGCAGGCGCTGAGCCGCTGTTGGTAACGGCCAAACGATATTCCAGGGTGTCCCCGGGAAGCGCATTGGCGCTCGGGGCGAAGGCGCCGCCCTGGGTCAGGTTGCGCACGCTTTCCGCCAGGGAAATGGTTGCCGTGCTGGCGCTCGTCGTCACCTGGTCCAGCCCGCTGGCGCCCGTGCCGGCAGCACTGACCCGGGTGTCGGCGTGCGTCCCGTCGGAGCTTCCCGCGGGGATGGTCTGCGCCAGGAAGAAACGGTACGAGACGCCCGGGGCGAGCACTCCGCTCGAGGCGCTCGGCACGGTCTCGCCCGACTGGCGTACCGCGTCCCCCGCGACCCCACCGCCCGCGCCGTCATCGGCGTACAGCGCGCCGGGCCAGTCGGCGGGACCTTGCACCGAGAGGGTGAAGCTGTTGGCGGCGTTTCCCACGTTGGTGACCGTGTAAGGGTAGTTGACGATGCTCCCGGGAGCCCCGAGACCGTCCGGGGGCGCGGAGAGCGTCACTGCGGCGGAATGAGCGCAGGAGATCGTTTCCATTTTCAGCTGGTCGACTTTTACCTGGCCGGCTAGCGCGCCAGTTACCGAAGAGGCGTCCACCGCCACCCGGTAGTCTGCGCCAAGCGGGAGCGCAGCCGGAGTAACCTGAACCGAAAAGGTCAGCGACGCGCCGGGCAGGAGGTCAGCCGTGGTGAAGCCTCCCGGAAGCGCGGCTTCGTCCATTCCGTCGCCTTAGCTGACCGTGAAACTGGCGCCGCTTGCGGTTCCCTTGATAAGGAACTTATCGCTCTGGTTACCGGCGTTCGTCAGCTTTACCCGAAAGGTGGCAGGCAAGCCGGGAAAGGCCGCCTGAGACTTGGATTGAAGCTGCGCACGAGTCTCGGTGACCCCGGCGCCGAGGTAAGCGGCGTCCCCCTCCGAGTCAAGCCTCACCTGGAGGTCGGGCTGGTACAAGGGGGGATCCTGCGCCCCCGCGAGTAGGGGGAGGAGGAGCAGGAAAAAGCCGCAGACTGCTGCGTACCGGCTTTTTAGGCGTCTGCAACAGTGCATATGTGGATTAGTTTGAGTTAATTTCATGTCTGGAAAAGATATCAGATGATCAGGGAGAGGCAAGGCTGGCAAAGAAAATTTGTCTTTTGGCAGGTACAGTGGTATGTAAATTCTAGCCGGTAGCAAGCCGCAGTTCACACAGCATCTGCCGAATCATTCGTTTCGGACCGATCTGACTGATAGTGGAACATGTTCTGACAAGGCATTGCCTCACATCCTAACAAATCACGGACCTTGACTGTCGTCCGCATGAGGGTACCAATGGAAACCGACATCCGTTACTTCCAACTCGCCAGTCGCGATATGGTTTACATGAAATTCATTCTCGAGGCGTACGAGGGGCTCTCGACTATGAGCACGATCGATGGCAAGAAGGGAATCGTCCGGGTAAGTTACCCCCTTCCCTTTGCCGGCGATATTGCAGACCTGATGGACGCGCTCGGCACCGAGATCGCGATCACGGAGGTGACCGAGGGGGGTGAACCGTGCTCGAAACCATAGATGTCGCAGCCATTTTGCGCCGGGCGCTCTCGCAAGGCGGCGATTTCGCAGACGTCTACTACGAGGACACCTCATTCACCTCGATCGCCCGCGAGGACGGCAAGGTGGAACGGGTCCTCGCTGCGGTGGACCGCGGTATCGGCCTCAGGGTGATCTCGGAATTCTGCACCAGCTACGCCTACACGAACCAGCTCAACTTCGAGTCACTGCTGCTGCTGGCCGACACGGTGAGCCGGGGCGTGCGCGGCGGCAGCTTTCAGGGGGAGATCAACCTCTGCGCCAGGGAAAGGGGGGCGGGCTTCCCGATCGCGATCCCACCGGACCAGATAGCACTTGCCGAGAAGGTCGCCCTGGTGAACCGGGCCGACCGGGCGGCACGCGGACTCGACCGGCGCATTCGCCAGGTGATGGCGGTCTAACGCGATTCCCGGGTGACGACCCAAATAGCCAACTCGCTGGGGGAGTTCCACGAAGATAGCGCGACCTCGACGATTTTCATGGTGCAGGCGGTGGCACAGGACGGCGCCGTCACCCAGACCGGATACGAGTCCCTGGGAGCCCAGCACGGCTTCGAACTTTTCGACCATGCCTCACCTGAGGATCTGGCGCTCAAGGCGGCGGCGCGCGGGGTGCTGATGCTGGGTGCCAGGAAATCGCCCGCCGGGGTGCTCCCGGTGGTGCTCTCCTCCGAGGCGGGGGGAACCATGGTGCACGAGGCGATCGGGCACGGGTTGGAGGCGGACCTGGTGCAGGCGGGGACTTCGGTGTACCGGGGGAGGATCGGCGAGACCGTCGCCTCCGCACTGGTGACGATCCGCGACGACGCCACCATTCCTAACTGCCGGGGTTCCTTCAGCTTTGACGGCGAGGGGACGCCGGCGCAAAATACCGTGCTGGTAGAAAACGGAGTTCTCAAAGGGTACCTGTACGACAGGCTGAGCGCCATGAAGCAGGGGTGCGCCTCCACCGGCAACGGCAGGCGGGAGTCTTACCGGATGCGCCCCATCGTCAGAATGACCAACACGCTGATCGACCCGGGGGAAAGCAATCCGGCCCAGATCGTTCGCAGTGTCGACCACGGCCTTTTCGTGCGGCGCATGGGGGGCGGGCAGGTGAATACGGTGAACGGGGATTTTGTTTTCGAGGTAACCAAGGGGTATCTGATAGAGAACGGCGAGCTGGCAGAGCCGGTCCGGGGAGCAACTTTGACCGGTAACGGCCCGGAAGTGCTGCAGAAAATCACCATGGTGGGGAGCGATCTTGGTTTCGGGATAGGAACCTGCGGCAAGGACGGTCAGGGGGTACCGGTCGCCGATGCCCAGCCGACGCTCCTCATCTCCGGTATCACGGTGGGGGGAATCGCCTAACCGATGCACGCAGGGAGATTAGGGCGGATAAAAAAGTCAAAACCTTTGCACGCGGATGACGCGGATCGAGCGATAAAACCAAAAACAAAGATTAGGTTTAAACCTTATTTCGATTTAAAATCCGCGTAGATCCGCTCAATCCGCGTCATCCGCGTTCCATGCCTCGTTTTGTTTTTTTCCGCGTTCATCCTGCTCCGCATTCATCCTGCTCCGCATTCATCCTGCTCCGCATTCATCCTGCTCCGCATTCATCATTCTGCTATCGTTTCGTTTCGTTTTTCCCCGCCAGCCGCTTTTCCAGGACCGACAGCTGCTTTTCTACCTTCCCACCCACAAAGATCTGCGGGTTCGAGGGGGTTTCCCCCTGCTCGTCTTCCCACTGCCGGATCGTCTCGCGTGCCTTTTCAAAGGCTTTCGTGAAAGAAAAGGTGCGGCGCAGCGCCAGGTCCAGAAACGCCTCGCCAAACCAGGTGTAATTCTCGCCGAAACCACAGCCAAACGATTCGCTCCTGGCGTCCGCCGCGGTTATGATGAGACTCTGCTCGTCTTTAAGCGGATCGATGAACCCTCCGGCGAAACAGGCTGAGACAATCACCACTTTCCAGGTTATGCCGGACTTCTTCAGCATGCCCCGCACCACCTCCGGGGTCAGTTGGTCCAGATCCAGCGGCTGGTTGTTGACTGAAAGTTCGTGTTCCCGCGAGCCGTGGGAGGTGAGAAACAGCACCAACACGTCACTGTCCCGGTTCATCACCTGGGCAAGCCGCGTCAGCGCCTGAGACAGATTGGTCGCGCTGGCAAATGGAAGGGTACCGGCGGTCCGGGGGTTATTGGCAAGGATGATGCTGCGCCGGGCAGTTCCGAAACGCCCGGCGAAAAGCCGCTCTGCTGCCAGCAGTTCCTTGAGAAAGACGTCCTGGCTGGCGTCCCCGGCAAAGCCTACGAAGTAGAAGTGCGGATCCCCCTTCACCCCGGGTAGCAGCCCGGCGAGCTGCGTTTCGAGGAGCCGCGCCTGGGCCAAAAGGACCTTTTCGGTCAGATGCAGTTCGCCACTCTCGCCGCCGCTTTCGGCGGCGCTCACCCAGAGGTCGGCGCGGGGGTAAATCCAAAGCGGGGCGACCAGCGCGGCAAAAAAAAGCAGCAGCGCGCAGCAGCGCGAGAGCGACGGCCAGGCGAGCCGCAGCAGGAAAAGGAGCCCTGCCACCGCCCACCAACCGAAGAAACGGTAAAAGTGCGGTGCCTCCAGGTAGCGGTCCAGCCACTCCAGGGCTCTTAGTTGCGCCAACCGCTCGAGAGCGCTGTGGCAAAGCTCGATGGGGATGCTCAGTGCCACGAGTGCTACCGGAAGGACTCGCACCAGGGATGGGCGGGAAAGGATCCCTCCGGCCAGGTACCCGCAAAAGAGCAGTAGCGGCAGATGGAAGAAGAAGCCGGGGACGGCGGCGTAGGCGAAGGACCCGGTCCGCCCCACGAGGAAAAAGGAGACGGCAAGGTTGCCAAGGAAATCACACAGGACAAGCAGTGCCAGGTTCCCCGGCGTGGCAAAGAACTGTTCCGGAGTGACCTTGAGAAGGAGCGACAGGCGCAGACCGTTACCCAGGTTGCTCAGTAATTGCCGCACAGCTCCCCCCTGTCCGGGCAGACCGGCGCCACCCCCCCCTTCGGTTTGGGCCGCACTTGCTGCGCTTTCTTCAGCCTGGAGAGGCGCCCCGGGTTGCAGGTCCGGGTCAATGGGCGTTATTGGGCTGGGCTGTTCTAGATCCATGATGATGGGATGATACCACGACACTGCCAGTTTGGGGAGCAAGGATTCCATCTTTTAGTCTGACTTAATTGATATTTTTGATGATTTCTGCTAATAACATGGTATCCGCACTCTTTGAAGGGAGGCCGAAATCACTGCGAAGAGTCAAAGCTGAGGCTCTTCTGGGCATTCGGTTAAATATGTCCTTGGTGAAGCTGAGGTTGAGAGAATAGAGATGAGCCTGGGCGAAAACTCATAGGCAGCTGCAATCCTCCCGAATCAGAGCTCTTTCCATGGCACTGTTAGGGGTAGTTGCTGAGAGGCCGAAGGGGAGCAGGTGAAAGTTTGCAGAGGGTTAAAACAACCACTACCAATAACAGCGCTTTTTCAATCGGGCCAATCCTGTTACCATGACACCCGACAGTCTTAGTTTCCAACATCTAGTGTCAGGTGACGCTAGTCAGGTAAAATAACACATTTGAGAGGTCGAAACATGCCCACCCCGCCCTGGAAAAAATCAAGCTGGCACTCCTTTCCCGCCCTGCAGCAGCCCAACTGGCCGGCAGGCCCTGCGCGCGATGAATCACTCAAGACCCTCTCCCAGCTTCCGCCGCTGGTCTTTGCCGGAGAGTGCCAAACGCTGAAGGAGCAACTGGCTGAGGTCGTAGAGGGAAAGGCTTTCGTGCTGCAGTGCGGAGACTGTTCCGAGGATTTCTCGCGCTGCACCGGACCGGATATCCGCGAGCTTTTGAAGGTCATCCTGCAGATGTCGGTCGTGCTTGCCTTTGCGGGGGAAAAGAGGGTCATCAAGATTGGCAGGATCGCAGGGCAGTACGCCAAGCCCCGTTCCAGCGACACCGAAATGGTGGGCGGCGTGGAGATGCCGAGCTACCGGGGAGACATGGTGAACAGCCCCGATCCCACGCTGGAGGCGCGCACGCCGGACCCGCGCAGGATGCTGGAGGGATATTTCCGGGCGGCAGCCACCTTGAACCTGGTGCGCTCCTTCACCCTGGGGGGCTATGCAGCTCTGGAGCGGGTCCAGGCCTGGCATCGGGCCTCGCTCGACGCGCTCCCCGCCGGTCAAAAGTACGAAGAGTTGGTCAGGCAGATCTGGAAGACCATCAACTTCATGTCCGCCATCGGGCTCGATCCGCAGCATGTCCCCCAGTTGAACCAGGTCACGCTCTACACCTCCCATGAAGCCCTGCTGCTCGACTACGAGGAGGCGCTCACCAGGATGGACTCCATAAGCGGCGGGTGGTACGACACCAGCGGGCACATGCTCTGGATCGGCGACCGGACGCGCCAGCTGGAAGGGGCCCACGTGGAGTTCCTGCGCGGGGTGAAAAATCCGCTTGGCATGAAGATCGGCCCGAACTACGACATCGACGACATCAAGAGGATCATCGAACGGCTCAATCCGGACAACGAGGCGGGTCGCCTCACCCTGATCACCCGCTTCGGTGTCGGCAAGATCTCGGAATACCTGCCGCGGCTTTTGCGGGAGATTGACCGGGAGGGGAGCAAGGTCGTCTGGAGCTGCGACCCGATGCACGGCAACACCTACCAGAACGACTACGGGCAGAAATCCCGCAACTTCGAGGTCATCCTCCAGGAGATCCGCTCTTTCTACCAGATCCATCGGGCGGAGGGAACCATTGCGGGCGGCGTCCACCTGGAGCTTACCGGCGAAAACGTGACCGAGTGCACCGGAGGGAGCCGTCAGCTGCTCGACAAGCACCTGCACTTGAACTACCAGACCAACTGCGACCCCCGCCTCAACGCCGAGCAGAGTGTCGAGCTTGCCTTCGAGCTCGCCGAGTTGCTGCACCCGCAACCCTGAAAGGCGCCGGGCTATCCCCCACTCCTCTCCCCTTGAGTGTAAGGGGCGGGCCTTGTCCCCCCTATGTAAATAGGGGGGATGCCGAACGTTAGAGAGGCAGGGGGGGG
>JGI24143J45723_1001613_pt1 | contig 10579 bp, 8 predicted proteins | sample BarGraIncu00432A_FD_45723 | JGI IMG/M metagenome (IMG submission 45723)
CGCCAGTGCGCTTCGTGCGAAAAGCGCTTTACCACCTACGAACGCCCGGACGTCACCTTTCCGGCCATCGTCAAAAAAGATGGCCGGCGCATTGAGTACGAACGCGCCAAACTGCTGGCCTCCATGAAACTGGCCTTGCGCAAGCGCCCGGTGAGCACCGAGCAGGTGGATGGTGCCGTTGAGCGGATTGAAGAAAAACTACTGAGCTTGGGGGTACGAGAGTTGCCGTCGGCCCGCATCGGCGAACTGGTGATGCGCGAGCTCAAAAAGCTCGACAAGGTCGCCTACGTGCGCTTTGCCAGCGTTTATCGCAGTTTTGAGGACATTGACGAGTTCAAGACGCTGGTGGATGAAGTAAGGCGGTAGCGGCTACAGATTTAATCCTAAGACTCAGCCGGTTGCAGGCAGTCACGCCACCTTAAATGCTATGTTTCTCAGTTGTTTCTTGAACTTTCAAGAATAGGGCGAACTGCGGATATGCAACGAAGTCAGCGTCTGACATTGTTAAGTTGCATCGTCTGTCTGGCCAATTCATCCTCTCGTCGGCTCACACACCAAAAGACAAACGCCCTAGCCTAGACTATTTTCATGCGATACATACGACCGGAATCAAACCGAAATGCGAGTAACGGCTTCGCATTAATTGAAATTCTGGTCGCATTGGTGGTACTCGCGATCGGACTTTTAGGTACTCTGGGTCTACAGCTTGCAACGATGCGAAGCAACCAATTCACGACTCAGAGTGCAATTGCTGCGCAATTGGCGAGGGACTACGAGGAAATTGTCCAGATGCTGCCATCGGCCACGGTATCAAGCTCTGAGGGAACCAGCTCCCTCAGTGCTCAAGACACCACCACAAACGTGGTGCCGGACCCCACCTCCTGCATAGGCGTCTCAGCCAATTGCAATCCAACCCAGCAATTGAACGCCATGCTGTACGAATGGAAGGCCAGGATCAAAAAAGATTTACCGGGCGGTCGAGCTGTGGTGTGCCGGGACAGCGCGCCTAAGTACACATCAGGCGTAAGCCAGGGACTTTATCGCTGGGCGTGTGACCGCCAAGGCGACATGATCATGATCAAAATCGGATGAACAGCAAGAGCTGAGAAAACAGATGTGGTCATGCAGGCTATCGCGAAAGACAACATCCCCCGAATCGTCATCACCGTTTTTGGAAATCAAACCGATTTCACAGATTGATCATGAAGGGGTTCCACGCCGGACCCCCCGAAAATTTTGTCACCCCAAATCCAGCCCGGCCAGGAGGGTGTCCAGGTCGATCATCTTGCCGCCGCTCTGGAACGTGTAGTGCCCGTTTAACAGGATGTGCCGCCAGGCCGCTGGCGACACCCGGGTGATCAGCTCCAAGGCCTTGGTATTGCCGCTCGCCTCGCACTTCGTCAGCAGGTGCGACAGGATGGCCGAGTTGTAGTAGATGATCGCGTTGGCGATCAGGCGCGCGCATTGGTTGCTGATCTCAATTTCGATGTCGGTGCGCCCAGCAAATCAATGAGCGGCCGCACTGGACAAAATTTTCGGGGGTTCCGGCGTGGACCCCCTTATAGGAGGCTGGCCGAGAGCATGGGCCACGCGTTTTGCGCGTCACCATCTCCCGTGCGCATCACACCTACACGCCAGCATCAGTGCGACGCCAGGTTATGACCCCCTCCGCTCCAAGCCCGAGGATTCCGCCACGGTCAGGGCGGCTACGCCGGACCAGCGCGGTCGCCTGGCGCGTAAAGCGTTTTGAGGGGCTACCTGGGGGAAGCCTCAATCCAACGTCGGCACTTCGCGCCAGTTGAGCAGCCGCAATGAAGCGCTCGACGGTGGCGCAATGGGGGGGTTGCTCAAAGTGCCTTGGACGTCACCTGCCACCAAGCGCACGTTCTGGTCGACCTTGACAAAATTCAGGTCCGTGATCGCGTTCGATGAGCTCACATAGGATGTTCCGGCCGGTGTCAATATCGACTTGCCGGTGCCAAAGTCGATAGCGTAGATGCGACTCTGCCCAGACGGGCTGCAGGCATCCCCCGAGGTCAACAGGGTAGTGAAGGCAACACTTCCGTTGTACGCGAGGGGATTCGAGGTCACGCGCCAGCCAATGCCGGAGGTAGAACCAAGATCGGTGTACCAGCCCTTTGTCGTATTCGACAGTGCCACACCGAGCGTGAGATCGGTTACTGCTGTGAGGTCGGAACGTGTAATCGGGGTTGTTACGCTGCTAAAGCCCGGCGCATTGCCGTCGAGAATGGCATAGAAGGTTTGAGCCGCTGCTGAGGCGATGTCGGAGGATGCGAGCAGCTGCCCGGTGCCGAGCATCACAAAGCGCTTCTTGGTCAGTGGCTGGATTTCAATCAGTAGGCGGGTCGTGACAGGTTGCGCCGCCCCGCTACTGCTGGTCAATGTCGCGATCTTGACCGGAGCGGGGTAAGCGCCTATGGCCGCGGTGATGTCGAAACGCCAGAGCTGGCCATCCAGGTCGCCCACATAGATAGCATCGGCAGTGCCGTCGGTGTAGTCATTGACGTAGGCCGAGGCATGCGTCAGACCATGTGAGGTGGTCCCGGTACTGACCCTTTCGAGCAACGCGCCCGTCTTCGGATGGACGAAGTAGATGTAGCCCAGACTGTCGCTGTTGTTGTAGCCGGAGGTCAGCACGACCACCCATCCATACTTTTGGGTCTTAATGACCGTGGGCGCGCCATAGCTGTACCCCATAGTGGCGTCAGTGAACTCCCATTTCACCTTCCCCGCAACCGCTGCCTCGCTGTTCATGTTGGCCGGGTCGGTCACGTCAATGCCATAAAAGCTCTTGCCACCCTTGCCGAGTCCGCCGATCAGCAGAGTGTGCCAGTCTCTCGTGGCGGTGAAGGTGCCCCCCGCATTGTTGAAGTCGATGTCGAAGGCTAACGGCGTGGCGTCGACGTAGTGATGGTGAACATAGTTCGGGTCGCCAAGTGCCGCCAAGCCGTCGACCTGTGGCGTGCCGTTGGGCCCTTGGAACAGGCCGCTGGGCACATAGGCAAACTGCTCGGTACCTGCGCTTGCGCCATTCAGCGCGCCGTTGAAGGCGTGCAGCATGCCGTCGTTGGCGCCAAAGTAGACCATCGTCGGGCGGCTGGCATAGGTGGTCTTAAACGCAGCATAGCCGGGGTTGACTGCGTCCGAGAAGAGCATGCTCGGTGGCGCGACCGGAGTAACCTTTGAATCAACAATATCGCCCAACAGGAGCGCACGGCTGCGATATGCCTTAGTGCTGCCGCTGCTGATCGAGGTGGTCTCATTGGTTCGGTCGCCACGCAGGTAGTTCAGGTAGTTGGTGGTGTTGCTGGTGCCGTAGCTCGTGGCGAGCGCAGACAACTGCCCAGAGGCGGTCAGATTGGCCAGTCGAAACGGAATGCCGGCACCCGCGGTCGTGCTGGCGTTCCAGGTGACCACCCGGCGGTTGGTGTCCCAGCCAGTGCCGGCCAGTTGACTTTCAAACGTCGTGGCGCTGCTCCACGCCAGGGTCGATGAAGGTGTTCCGTTTGCGGCAAAAGTGATGGTGCTGGCCGACAGCGTGCCGGTCCAGCCGCTGGAATCGTACTGCGAGGCATAGGAGGCTGCGCCTGTCGACGCGACCTGTGGGGAGGATAGCGAAAATGAGGTGGTATACGCCTTGACCGCATTTGCAATGTTAGAGAACGCTTTGGTGAGGCCCGCCACCATTTGTGCGGCATTGCCGGCCAGAAAGTAGTTGTCGGGCTGCAATCGGGTATTGCCATTCATGTTGATCGTTGCTCCACCCGTATTCCACCAACTCTGCGTCAGTGGCGTCGTGGTATTGGTCGGCGAATAGCCTGCGGGCACAGTGAAACCGCCGTACTTGGCTGCCAGGTAATAAGGGTTACGGTCTTCTGCCCTTTGATACTCCATGACGTCCATCCAGTAGGTGGAAATCGTCTGCGTTCCAGTGAGATCAGGACGAATGTCGTTCACATGCGCGCCGTAGGCAAGGCCCGCGATGTAATAGGTCGAATTGGTGCCTCCAACGTTCCACCACGCCGTTGTCGTGATGCCTTCGAGAAGCTGGAGATTGTTAGTCCACACACTAGCCTGGTTCTGAGTGTCTGCCGAAACCAACGCTGGTTTTGCGCGGGTGGAGCTGGCAGTGCCCCCGCCCACGTTGTAGTCGTAGTGGTAGTGGTCATCGCCGATGCCCAGGATGAAATTCTTCTGGCATGAGTAGGCGATCGGATCGTGGCCGGACCAGTCGACCACCGCAGGAAAGCCGTCCAGCTTGGCAGCCGCCCCCGAAGCACCAGCAGCGACAGAGTTGGTCCATTCCGGCACGTTGCTCATATTCCGAAAGTTGCGAATGATCGCGTAGTAGAGCTCGCTGACGTTGTCATACGTCATGTAGTTTTTCGCGGACTGGCCAAATTTGTTTAAATAGTTCATAACCCCGCTCTGAGCCACGCCGCTGTCCGTAGCCGAGGTCGTGTCGGGATTGACGTTCATGGTTCCGTCAGTGGAACTCCATTCACTTCGGCTGTTTGTGAGCACGGTGCTGGAAAGCGGTTGGGGGTAAGTTGGACCGATGAAGCCCATCGGCGCGCGCATAACACCGCCCTGCTGAGTGTCGCCGCCCGCGTTGAGATATGAAAAGGCACTATAACGAATCTTGTTCGCGTACTTTTGCAGCAAGCCTTCGGGCTTGTAATTGCTTCCGTACTGAACGCAATTGGTCTCGAGCCCGCCGGCAGCGTCGGTGGCGTCGCAAACCTTGACCCGTACATAAACCTGATAGACCGAGCCCTTCTTGGTTGACTTGTTGGCATCTGAAAGATTGCTCAGGTCGGTACCCGCTGCAGTGGGGTCGCCCGTACCAGAAAACACCATTAAGTTACCGCGTGACCACACGCTTGTTTTGAAGCCACTCCCCCAGTTGGTGAATGGTGTCACCACAGAAACCAGGGCCGTCGGCAAGAAGTGACCCGCGCTTACACCCGTTCCGCGCAGCGGAAAATTGGTCAGACCACCTTGTGTGGAGGCCCATGCCTTTTCCAAAATTGTCAGGGTTGCGGTGTCCACACTACGGTAGCCGCCGCTCAGAGCCCATCGGAACGGGTCAATGGTCTGCATGGTCGCCCAGTTCATGAAGTTGCCGCTCCATTTGCCTGAGCACTGATGAAGACTTGTCCCGGTCGAAAGGCCGGCGGGTTGAAAATAACTGCTGGCGGGCGTCGTCGAGTTGTATTGGTAGGTGTAACACTTCTTTGGATCGAAGTACCCAAGGTATTCCGAAGCGTCGGCGTAATCGCCCAGGTTAGCCACGCTGATGGCAGTCGGGAATTCCACTGACAGCGCCAACGCCAAGTTGCCGGGCACGTCAGAGGTTGCGAATACGGGTTGGTCAGACAGGGTCACGGCGGATGCGGCCATGTGCCCACCGCCCAGCAACACCAGGACAGCCAATAGCCCGACCCGCCGAAGAGCATAAAGAAAGCAGAAAAAGTTGGTTGTCATGGCGTGTCTGGCCTCGCTATACAGGCTTGGTGAATGAAGTTTGAATGAACACCTGCGTGTTGCGTGGGCCTGTAACCCGGATGTTCAGGCGGTAAACCAGAGATGGAGGCACGGGTGGGCGAGTGCCCATTGCCTGACTGCTACCGCCCGTAACTTCAGAGCCAGAAATCACAAACACGCAGCCCCCGCTTTCAATATTCAGCGCCGCTGCGGAACCGTCGCACAGTTGGTCGACCACGTAACGTATGGAAACATCGGGGGTGGCACCCGTCAGGTCGTTGGCCGTCGTGCCCACGGCGGCGAACGCTGTGTCGCTGAGCAGTGCGAGCGGAATGCCCCTTGCGTTGGTCGCCAGCGGCGTTGCGCTGTAATTGGCGCTCTGCAGGCTGGTTGCGGTCGCCCCCGCTCCCGATAGAGCACCTGTCTTGAAGACCGTCATCACGGTCGACACGGCTTGTTCACCCTGGTTCATCAGGTCGCGCTTGAACGCCAGGTTGCCGGCGCTGAACAGCGAGGTGTTCATGGAACGTATCACGGCAACGCCGCCAATTAGCAGAATGACCAGGACGATCATGGCGAAAAGGAGTACGACACCGCGTTGGCGCGTCTGGCCGCAAGGGGGGAAAGTTTTCATGGCAGCAGCAGCATATTGCGCAAAGGTATCGTCGTTTCGACGACTCGATAGCGATAGTGTGGGTAGTCGGTCGAAACGGTCAGGTCTACAGTCTGCGTGAGTGAGGTTCCTGCCGCGTTGGTCAGATCACTGAACAGGGCGAGTGTGGCAGGTGCGACGGTGTCTTTCTCGTAGTTGCTACTACGCAGCACCAAGACCACGCGCACCGCCACAATTTGCCGAAGGGTGGAAGGCGTGGTCATCAGGGTTGCAATGTCGTAGCCAGTGTCGTCGGGAGCAGCCCACGTGTCCAGAATGCCATCACCATTAGTGTCGAGGCCATAGACCGCGTGCAGCTCGGCCACGCCGTCGGCCAGCGCCTGGGGCGCGTCCGTGCCGTCGCTTCGCAGCAAGTCGTAGCCGAACAAAGTGTTGTTAGCCCCGACGCCAATCAGCTGGAACTGGACATTGTTGGCTCCAGCGTTGCCCAGCGCAGTAAGGTAGGCAGCGCCACCGCTGCGCAGCGTCGAAAAAGTGGTGGTAGCTCCCGATGATGTGTAATAAGTCGCTCCGTTAAAGGGCAAAATTTGATTGGAGTTGCTGTTCGTGAACGAGGACGCCACCTGTTCTATCAAGCAGTCAGATACACCGCTCTGGCTGATCAATTGGATATCCCCTGCCGCCATGCCAATGGTGTTGTCGACGCGCAGTCCGTCGCTCGGAACACCCGTTCCGGGGGGGCGGATCGCCCGCGACACATCGCCGGCGATGCCCCCTCCCATCACGACCAAAACGTCAGAGCCACCGGCCGACTGGTTCTTAGCAATCAATAGCGGCGCGACGCGCAGATTGCCGCTATTGGTGGCGCCTGCCCCCCCAAGGAAGCCTGCAAAGGGCGCCGGAAACGCAGTGGCCGTGCGCGGCAAGATGGAGGTGCCACTGCGCGCTGCACTCAGCCTACAGCCGAACACGCCGCCAAGATTCCATGACTGCGCGAAACTTGAGCCCGCGCCGCGCAACATACGGTCGAGCACGTAAGCTACGTAGGCACTGGTCTGGCCCGTTTCGTTGGATGCAGTGGTGGTGCGCTTGTGGGCTTCACCGATGACAACGACATTGGTGATTGCGAGCGTGACGACGAGTCCCATGACCATGGCCACAAGCAGTTCGATCAGGCTCAGGCCGCACTGCTGCGTGCGGGCGAGTTTGGATTGTGGTTTCATGGCAAGGTCACCCGTGTGGTGAGCCGACTTGATGCTTCAGCGCTGGCGCGCGAAGGGGCTTTCCATGTGAGCACAATGTCGGCGCTGTTAGTCGTATCCGTAACGGCTGTCACGTTCACGACGCCGTTGGGTAACCCATCCTTTGTGGCGTCGGCTACCCGCGTCTGCCAGGCCGAACCCGCACTCGTGTCCACGGTGACCGACTTGCTGAGCCACATGGTGCTTGCGATTTCGTTGGCAAGTAGTGCGGCGCGAGTCCGGTCGCCAGCATCTGTGGACAGACTGATTGCGCGCGCCTGCAAGCCGATAAGGCCGAGGATGCCGAAAGAAAACAGCAAGATGGCGATCAACACTTCGAGCAGTGCCACGCCGACTTCCCGCTTCTGGCGCTTGAGAGGGTGCTGCATGCAGCGCTTCATCATGGGCACCCGTCCGGGTTGGTGCTAGAGAGTGTCTTGGCCGGATCACACATTCGCACCTGGCCACCCAGCGCCACGAGAACCCGTAGCGGCCGGTCGGCGCCGGTCAACGTTATGTCATATTGCTGAGTGGGCGGTGTGGTCGTAGGCAGGCTACAGGTGGCACCAGTTACGCCAGTGCTGGAATTAGCCACGAGCCGACCAATCGAATTGAAGCATATGGCAGCCGGGCCGGCGATTTGGACGCCCGACCCGACGGCGGCCAACACGCCCGCTTCGACAAAAGCGCTGGTTTCCCCCGCCGTCATGGACGGTACGGTGTTGATCGACCAGTTGCTGCCGTTGGCTACAGCCGTCAAGCTCGTCTGTGGTGCCGAACTGTTGGTAAGCGAAAACACCACCTGCCGGCTGCGGCGAAGTGCCTCCGCTTGGGACTGCCTCAGACCGTCTTGCAAGGCATTGCTAATCGTGCGAACCTTGGCGTTGCTAACCCAGGCGCTCATTGATGGCATAGCTAATGTCATAAGAACGACCATCAGGGTAATCACCACCATCATTTCAATCAAAGTGAAGCCCGCGATAAGTGCGGTCCGACCGCTCACGGACATGATTGCCCCCGCTTCATCACCCAAGTCGTAGCGCAACCGGTCCAACCGGTGGTGCCCGTGATCGTTGTGGCCTGGACGCCGGTTTGGTTGATCGTGTAAGTAAATCCGTTGGTGGGCCCGCTTCCGACCGCCTGCAAGGTGTAGGCTGTAGCGGTTGGAGTAGCCGTACAGGACAACTGAAAACTGCCAGCCACCAGCTGCGTTGCCGCGACCAAGCACGGCGAGGTGAATGTTCCTGTCGAGTTGTAGGTCCGGTTGTCCTGGAAGTAGCGCTCCATGTTGGCGCGCAAGGCAGCCAGTCCGTTGGTCGCATCCACGACCCGTCCGCGCAAGACGTAGTCGCTATAGCTGGGAAGTGCGATAGCGGTAAGGATGCCCACGATCGCCACCGTGATCATGAGTTCGATCAGCGTAAAACCGCGTTGTTTAGTCTTTGCCATGCCGTCCCGTTCTAATTTTGAGTGGACATAAGCTCCACCCATCTATTTGATTTTAGGGGGGCCTTTCAAAGCGGACGGCCCATCTCATGACCAACGGTCGAATCTGCAGGATAGACGGCACCGCGGACCGGCGCTGTCCTAAAACAGCGGCGGCATTGGCTAATTCGGAAACAAATGGCAATTGCCAGCTTGGACTTTTTTGACCGCGCCTACAACCAACTCCGCCACGTACCCGAGTTGACGACAGACCGACATCGGGGCTTTTCGGCACAAATTGCACTCAAATCCGGACATGGTGGCGCATGTTGGCGTACTGTTCTGGCAAGTGGCATGGGCGGTGGTGCTCAGGGTGTTTTTGCCCTTGATGCCACTAATCCGGATGCTTTTGAAGATGGCTCCGTGGGTGCCAGCAAAGTACTGTTTGAGTTCACTGATCAGGATGATCCGGCCATGGGCAACATTTCGATGCAGCCCAAAATTGTCAAGATCAAGATTCCACCTAGTACGCCCGGCGGACTTCCAACTTACAAATGGTTTGTCGCGGTTGGTAGTGGCTACAACAACTATGTGAACGACGGTACCGGCCGTTACAGCTTGACCGGCGACCAGGCCTTGTTTTTACTCAGCCTGGACAAATCACCGACTGATTCCTGGTCCGAGGGTTCCAACTATTTCAAAATAGTAGTTCCTGCATCCAGCAGCAGTATTGCCAACAGCATGGCCAACCCTGGCCTCCTGTTGGGTGACCGGGGTGAAGCATCGGTGATGTACTCGGGCGACCTGCAGGGAAATATCTGGAAGTTCGATTTCAGCGAAGGTCTCAGCAGCGGCAACATCAGCAGCAACAAGATTACAAAGGCAACCAGCGGCGTACGCAAACCGCTGTTCACAGCAACTGACGATGGCGGCACTCGGCAACCCATTACTGTTTCGCCCTTGGTTACCACTGCGCTGCAACGTGGCGTGATGGTGGTTTTTGGCACTGGCAAGTTCCTGGAACAGGCAGATGCCATTACCACGGGCGCTCAATCTATTTATGGCGTATGGGACGGTGGTGGTTCTACTAATGCAGACTTCAACCTAAGCAGAACCAACCTGCAGCAGCAAACCGCGACCGAAGGTACCAGCACAATCAGTATTTCCACCACGGCGTTCACGTTAGGCACTGGAACGGGTGAAAAACGCGGCTGGTATTTCAATTTACCCAAACGCGCGCGAACGTATCGCTGTCGAAGGCGCGCAAGGTCTGAGTTCCATCGCTATTCCATCGACTATTCCGTCCGGCGACTGCACTGGCGATGGGGATGGCCGAACCTATCTGCTCAATGCACTCACCGGTGGTGCCGCTGGTCCTATTCAATCGAGCAGTACCATCGGACTTTTAAGCCCCCCAACGTTTGTTTCACTTGAACTCGACACTGGAAGTTACTCCGCACGACGAGCCGATGGCACACGCAAGTACACTGTCAATGAAGCCGTGATCAGCACAGGCACCAAAGTCTCAACCGCTGGAAATGTTGGATCCCAAACGAGCAAGGCAACTACGGTGCAAATCTCGACTGGCCGGGTAAGCTGGCGAGAAATAAGAAACTTCAAGAATTGAGGTTCTTCATCAATTTCACTGTGATTTCTCCCTCGCTGCGGGACAATCCAGTGATTCAATATTTCCAACTCGAACATGAAAGACACCGCGCTGTATGAGCATCTTCTTGGACTGAAGGCACCGTGGTCGGTCAAGAAGGTAGACCTTTCCTTGGCCGACCAGCGC
>JGI24143J45723_1001615_pt1 | contig 10576 bp, 10 predicted proteins | sample BarGraIncu00432A_FD_45723 | JGI IMG/M metagenome (IMG submission 45723)
AATACAACGCTGAAAAAAATAAAAGCGCAACCGAAATCCGGTTTATTGGACCAAACGTTATTGCTGGCAAAATTCAAAAAATACTACAAAAAACAGAGCGCACTACGCTTATGCAACAAGGGCTATGGGCGGAAAAGGCATATATCAGACCGCCAGCAGCGCCCACCCCTGCAAATGTCCCAGCACAATCGAGGCGATCTGCAGCAACAACAACAGCACCAGTGGCGACAAGTCAATGCCGCCGACCAGGGGCAGCAAACGGCGGATCGGCATCAACGGGGGTGCACACAGCCGCCCAATCACATCCGATATCACCGACTGGGTGGGCACCCAGGACAAGACGGCATACACGATGACCAGGCCGGTCAGGCCCGAGATCGCCAGCCGCACCAGACCAAAAGCGGCCAGAATCGGCACCGCAAACAAGCCACCACTGGCCCCCGCGAGCAGCCACAACAGAAAGAATTGCACCAGCTCCAGCCCATAGGCCGCCACCAGGCTGGCCAGGTCCCAGCGCCCCGCTGCCGGCACCACACGCCGCAAAGGCAGCACCAGCCAGTCGGTCAGGGCAAATACAAAACGCCCCAGCGGATTGCCTGAGCGGCTTGACATAGGAATGCGCTGGTACTGCATGTAAAGCCGCAGCAAACAGGCTCCGGCCAGCACACCGGTGGCAACTTCAAGCAACAGGGAAAAAATTTGATACAACATAACGACGAAGTTTATAGACTGCCTGAATCATAGCGAGCGGGCGGAGCAACTTAAAATCCTCTGTTTCGGCAAGAACGCCTGTTACGGTTCTCGCCTTGTCGCCCTCACAATTTCTACTGCGCCCCCATGTCAGACCACCCTAGCACCCCAGCCCCCGTCGACGAAAACCAACTGATCCTGGAGCGACGTGAAAAGCTCAAAGCCCTGCGCCAGCAGCAGGCCGAGGGCAAGGGCGTCGCCTTCCCCAACGATTTCAAGCCCACCGACCACGCCGCTGACCTGTTTGCTGCCCACGCCGGCCAGACACCGGAAGGCCTGATCGAGCAAGGCGCAACGGCCAAAGTCGCTGGGCGCATGATGCTCAAGCGCGTCATGGGCAAGGCCAGCTTTGCCACCCTGCAAGACGGCAGCGGGCGCATCCAGCTTTATATCAAGGGAGGATGTGGGTGCCGAGGTTTACGCCAGCTTCAAGCACTGGGATTTGGGCGACATCGTGGCCGCAGAGGGCAAGGTTTTCAAGACAAAAACCGGTGAGCTCTCGATTCACGCCACCAGCTTGCGACTGCTGACCAAGAGCCTGCGTCCGATGCCCGACAAGTTTCACGGCATGAACGANCAGGAAACGAAATACCGCCAGCGCTATGTCGATTTAATGATGGATGAGACCGCTCGCGCGCGCTTCACAGCCCGCAGCAAAGCGGTCAGCGGCATCCGCGAGTTCATGGTGGCCCACGATTTTCTGGAAGTGGAGACGCCGATGCTGCACCCCATTCCCGGGGGAGCGAACGCCAAGCCTTTCACCACGCACCACAATGCGCTGGACCAGCAAATGTTCCTGCGCATTGCGCCCGAGCTCTACCTCAAGCGCCTGATCGTGGGCGGTTTCGAGCGCGTGTTCGAGATCAACCGCAGTTTTCGCAATGAAGGCATCTCGGTGCGCCACAACCCCGAGTTCACCATGATGGAGTTCTACGCCGCCTACTGGGACTACCAGGACCTGATGACTTTCACCGAAAAGCTGATTCGCGACGCGGCGCAAAAGGCCGTCGGCACCCTGGAGCTGAGCTATGGCGGCCGAGCGGTCGATTTGACCCAGCCGTTTGAGCGTTTGACGATTCACGAGGCCATTTGCAAGTTCACCGAAGCCGGTCAAGCGCTCGAAGGCGCGAACCTCGACGGCTGCCTGAAGGTGGACAACGCCGCCTGGCTCGTCAATGCATTGCGCAAGCTGGGCCTGACCGAGGGCAAGAACAAGCTCTCCACCCGCTCGCTGGCCAGTCTGCAGGTGCTGTACTTTGAAGAAACCGTGGAAGAAAAACTGTGGCAGCCGACCTTCATCTGCGAGCACCCGGTTGAAATCTCGCCCCTGGCCCGCGCCAGCGACCACAAACCCGGCGTGACCGAGCGCTTTGAGCTCTACATCACCGGCCGCGAATTCGGCAACGGATTCAGTGAGCTCAACGACGCCGAAGAGCAAGCCGCCCGCTTTCACGCCCAGGTGGCGGCCAAGGACGACGGCGACGACGAAGCCATGTACTACGACCATGATTTCATTCGCGCGCTGGAATACGGCATGCCGCCCACCGGCGGCTGCGGCGTGGGCCTGGACCGGCTGATGATGCTGCTGACCGACAGCAGCAGCATCCGCGACGTGATCCTGTTCCCGGCGCTGCGTCACGAAGTTTAAGACAAATCGGCCTCTAGCCCCCGCGAATACTGCATAAGTAGCTATGAATTCAGTAGTAACCTGTGCGCCCGCCCAGCACCTGAAGTTTCTGCAGGGCTACCCGGCTGACACGCTGGCGCAGGTGGCCCAGCTCATCGCTGACCGGCGGCTAGGCGACTGGCTGCAGAACAAGTACCCCGATGCCCACGGCGTGCGCACTGACAAGGCGCTGTTTGAGTACGTGCAGGCGCTTAAGGCAAGCTACCTGCGCGGTGCCGAACCTTTAGCCAAGGTAGCGTTTGACAGCAAATTGCAGATCGTGCAGCACGCGCTGGGCACCCACACCACGGTATCGCGCGTGCAGGGCAACAAACTCAAAGCCAAACGCGAAATCCGCATCGCCGCCCTGTTCAAGGACGCACCGCCCGAGTTCCTGACCATGATCAGCGTGCATGAGCTGGCGCACCTCAAGGAGCGCGCCCATGACAAGGCCTTTTACCAACTGTGCTGCCACATGGAGCCGCGCTACCACCAGCTGGAGTTTGAGTTGCGGGTCTATCTGACCCATCTGGACGCGTCGGGGCCGCGTTTGTGGGGGCTGCAAGCTCAGCCCTGCCCCGCGTCATCGGCCTGATCCTCGGCGTCTGGCATCATCGCGCTGATGGACGACAACTTACCCCCCCTCATTGCGGCCCTGCTGGAGCCCAAGCGGTATCCAGGTGCGGTGCAACGGGTTGACCTGGTCCAGACCCATATCTCCTGGGTGCTGCTGGCGGGGGACTTTGCCTACAAGATCAAGAAGCCGGTCAAACTGTCTTTTCTGGACTTCAGCACGCTGGCGCAACGCGAGCGCTACTGTCAGAACGAGTTGCGCCTGAACCGCCGCTTTGCGCCGGACCTCTACCTGGAAGTGCTCGTTATTGGCAACACGCCCCAAGACCCGCAGTGGGGAGGCGCGGGCACGCCGATCGAATACGCCGTCAAGATGCGCCGCTTCGATGAAGCCGGGCGGCTCGACCGGGTCTGTGCCCGCGGTGAACTGCAAGCCTCGCATTTGTCCGATCTGGCCGACACCCTGACCCTTTTTCACCATGCTGCGGCGGTCGCACCGGTCGAGTCAAGCTTTGGCTCACCGGCACAAATCATCGCGCCGATGCGGGACAATTTCGACGCTCTGACGGACGGCTTGCCCCAGGCGGGCCTGCCAAGCCGGATTGCAGCCTTGCGGGCCTGGACCGAAGCGCAATTTGCGCAACTCACCCCCCTTATGCAAGCGCGCAAGCAAGCCGGGTGGGTGCGTGAATGCCACGGCGATCTGCATCTGGCCAACCTGGTCCTGATCAAGCAGCGGGTACGGATGTTTGACGGCATTGAGTTCAGCGACAGTCTGCGCTGGATTGACGTCGCCAGTGAAATCGCTTTCACCTATGTTGACCTGCTCGCGCACCAGCAGCCCGGACTGGCCGACTGGTTTGTCGACGCATACTTGAGCCGCAGTGGCGACTACGAAGCCGCTTTGCTGCTGCGCTTTTATGCCGTGTACCGAGCGCTGGTGCGGGCCAAGGTAGCGGCCATTCGCACGCGTCAGACCCAGGACGACGGCAGCGAAGCGCTGGCCTATATCGCGCTGGCCGAGCGCCTGACGGCACCGCCCGTGGCCCGCCTGGTGATCACGCACGGACTCTCAGGTTGCGGAAAAACCGTGGCATCAGACAAATTGCTGCAGCACGACCCCCATGCCAGCACGCTACGCCTGCGCTCGGATGTGGAGCGCAAGCGCCTGTTCGGACTGGCCAGCACCGAGCGCAGCGGCGCGCCGCTGAACGCCGGCATTTACGCCGCCGATGCCCACGGCCGCACCTACGGCCACCTGCGTGAGCAGGCCAGCCGCATGCTGCGCGCGGGCTGGTCGGTGATTGTGGATGCAACCTTCCTGCGACGGGCCGACCGCGACGCCTTTCGTGCGCTGGCCCGAGACACCGGCGTAGCGTTCAGCATTCTGGCGCCGCGGGCCACGCCCGAGCAGTTACGCGAACGCATCCTGGCGCGCAAGGTTCTGGGGCAGGATGCGTCCGAGGCGACACTGGACGTGCTGGCGCAGCAGATGCGCACCCTTGAGCCACTCGGGCCGGACGAGGCTTTGGAAATTGAACAGACGGCAAACTTTCAACCATAGATCAAGCGCCCCCTGTAATTGCCCAACGGCATGTTGCGCAGTTGCGCGAACGCATCCTGGTACGCCCTGCCCTGGTGCCCGACACCCTCTAAAGATGATTTGGTAATTAGAAACTGAAAAATCAGTAGTTCCAGTTTCAACGGTTGACCCCCAGAATTCACTCCATTGCACTTCGGCAATGAATTTTGAGGACTCCACCATGACACAAAGATCATCCATTTCCCGCCGCGTTTTCAACGCCGCTGCAGTCGCCGTGCTGGCCGGTTCCGCCATCGGTGCCAGCGCCCAGCAAGCACTCACGCTGCTCAACGTGTCTTACGACCCCACCCGTGAACTCTATGCCGAGTTCAACGCTGCCTTTGCCAAACACTGGAAGGCCAAGACCGGTCAGGACGTGACCATCAAACAATCCCACGGCGGCTCGGGCAAGCAGGCGCGTGCAGTGATCGACGGCCTGGAGGCCGACGTGGTCACTCTGGCGCTGGCGGGCGACATTGACGCTGTTCACAAAAACGGCGGCTGGATTCCGGCCGACTGGCAAAAGCGTCTGCCGCACAACTCGTCTCCCTACACCTCCACCATCGTGCTGGTGACGCGCCAGGGCAATCCCAAAGGCATCAAGGATTGGGATGATCTGATCAANCCGGGCGTGAGCGTGATCACCCCCAACCCCAAAACCTCCGGCGGTGCGCGCTGGAANTACCTGGCAGCTTGGGAATTTGCCAAACGCAAGTACGGTGGNGATGCCCAGGCCAAGGANTTCATTGCCAAGCTGTATGCGAACGTACCGGTGCTGGACTCCGGCGCACGCGGCTCGTCCATCACCTTTGCCCAGCGTGGCCAGGGCGACGTGTTCATCAGTTGGGAAAACGAGGCCCACCTGCTGGAAAAAGAATTTGGCGGCAAGGTGGACATCATTTACCCATCCTTGAGCATTCTGGCCGAGCCACCGGTCACCGTGGTGGACAAGAACGTGGACAAGAAGGGCACCCGCACCGTGGCCACCGCCTATCTGGAATACCTGTACACCGATGAAGGCCAGGACATTGCAGGCAAGAACTTCTACCGCCCCATCTCCGAGAAGTTCCAGGCCAAGTACGTCAAACAACTGCCCAAGATCAAGCTGTTCACCATCGACGAAGCCTTTGGCGGCTGGACCAAAGCAGCCAAAGACCACTTTGCCGACGGCGCGACCTTCGACCAGATTTACACCAAAAAATAAGTAAACGTCGCCTGTACGCTGTCACACATCAAGGTCTTAAGGGATATGAAAATGAGTGTTTTATTGATCGCAGGCAGTCCGTCAGAGCGCTCCCGCTCTGCGGCATTGCTCTATGCGGTGGCCCAACGTCTGGAGTTTCGCGGGGCGCAGGTGGAGCATCTGCAAATTCGCGACCTGTCGCCGCAGGCGCTGATTCTGGCGGACTTTGGCAACCCCACCATCAGCCACGCCATTGGCCGGGTAGCACAGGCCGGAGTCATCGTGATTGCCACCCCGGTTTACAAAGCCGCCTACAGCGGCGTGCTCAAGGTGTTTCTGGACTTGCTGCCGCAAAACGCGCTGGCCGGCAAAACCGTGTTGCCCCTGGCCACGGGCGGCAGCCCAAATCACATGCTGGCGTTGGACTATGCGCTGCGCCCGGTGTTGCAGTCGCTCGGTGCCAAACAAATCCTGCCTGGCATTTATGCCACCGATGCGCAAGTCACTGTGACCGAGTCGGGGGCCTATGAAGTCAATGCCGACATTGGTCAACGACTGGATGAGTCCGTCAACACCCTGGTTCGCGAGGTGCTGCCCGCCGCCGAAGTGCACGCCCGGCGCTTTGCCCCGGTGCAGTTTTCTCAGGTGCGATGTAGCGTGTAAGCGCCCCGGTCGTCGGCCCCCAAGGGGCTGACAACATCCCTTCCCCTTTTTTTTGTTTCAGGCCGTTTGCTTGCGGCCGGGGGCAACTGTTGCCCATTTTTCAAGGAATTCACCATGTCCAACGCTCTCCCTATTTCGCGTCGTCAGGTTCTGGCGGCTGGTCTGGCCACGGCCGCACTCACCGGCAGCTCACTGGCGCTGGCACAAAAGGCCGCGCGCACGCTGCGCATCGGTTACCAAAAAGGCTGGCTATCCATCCTCAAAGGCCGGGGCACGTTGGAGAAAGAACTCGCCCCGCTGGGCGTGAACGTCACCTGGACTGAGTTCAACGCCGGGCCGGTGCAGCTCGAAGCGCTGAACGTTGGTGCGATTGACTTTGGTGACGTGGGTGAAGCGCCGCCCATTTTTGCCCAAGCCGCCGGCGCGCCGCTGGTCTACGCCGGTGCCACCGTGCCGCGCCCGCAACTGGAAGCCATCCTCGTGCCCAAGGGCTCGGCCATCAAGACTGTGGCTGATCTGAAAGGCAAGAAAGTGGCCTACAACAAGGGCTCCAACGTGCAGTACTTTCTGGCCAAGCTGCTGGAAAAACAGGGCCTGAAGTACAGCGATGTGCAACACGTCCATCTGCCTCCGCCCGATGCCCGTGCCGCCTTCCAGAAGGGGGCGATTGATGCCTGGATCATCTGGGACCCGTTCCTGGCCGCCGCGCAAAGAACACTGGACGCACAAATCCTGGTGGATGCCAAAGGCGTGGTGAACAACCGGGCCTACTACTTCAGCTCGCGCGACTTCGCCACCAAAAACACCGACGTGTTGAAGATCGCCATTCGCCAGATCAACGACATCGACACCTGGGCCGCCAAGAACAAACCAGCCGCCTCCAAAGAACTGTCGCAAGTGCTGGGCCTGGACGTGGGCATCACCGACCTGTACCTGAGCCGCGCCGACTACGGCACCGCCCCGGTGAACAGTGCCATCCTGGCCGAGCAGCAGCACATTGCCGACACCTTTTTTGAACTCAAGCTCATCCCCAAAAAGCTCAACCTGCTGCACGCCGCGCCGGTTGACCTGAGCTGATTGGCACCCAAGGAACAACACCATGGAACAAACCATCACCACTGGGTCGCGCCGCAGCCTGCTGCGTGTGCTGGCCGTCAGCGCGGGCCTGTGGGGCCTGTCAGGGCCGATTGCCTCCAACGCCTGGGCGCAGGCCACGGGCACCGGCAAGCCTTTGACCCAACTGCGCATTGGTTACCAAAAATCGGCGGTGAACCTGGTCATCCTCAAGCAGCAAGCCGTGCTGGAGAAACGCTTTCCCAACACCCAGATCAAGTGGATCGATTTCCCCGCCGGGCCGCAGTTGCTGGAAGCGCTGGCGGTAGGCAGCCTGGAATTTGGCCTGACTGGCGACTCGCCACCGGTATTTGCCCAGGCGGCGGGCAAAGACCTGGTCTATGTGGGCGCGGAGCCCGCCAAACCCGAGAGCTCGGCCATTCTGGTGGCCAAAGACTCGGCTATTCACACACTGGCCGACCTCAAGGGTAAAAAGATTGCCCTGCAAAAAGGCTCCAGCGCCCATTACCTGCTGGTCAGCGCGGTGGAAAAAGCCGGTTTGCAATGGACGGACATTCAACCCATCTACCTGACCCCGGCCGATGCCCGCGCCGCTTTTGAGCGCAAAAGTGTCGATGCCTGGGCGATCTGGGACCCGTTTTATGCATCCACCGAGCTGGCCCTGTCACCGCGTGTGCTGACCACCGGCATAGGCCTGTCAAGCAACAACTCCTTTTACCTCGCCTCCCGCGCCTTTGCCACCGACCATCCCGAGGCGCTGGCGGTGTTATTTGAAGAGCTTAGCCGCGCCGACCAATTTGTGCAGCAACACCGGAGCGAGGCCATCAAGCTGATCGCGGGATTCAGTGGGCTGGACGCGGGTGTGGTCAGCCTTTTTTTGCAGCGCCGCCCGCCCTCCCCGGTGGGGCCGATCACGCCCGGTACGGTGCAGGCACAGCAGCGGGTGGCTGACAGCTTCCAGAAGCTGGGCCTGATCCCCAAACCGATTGCCGTGGCCGAGATCGTCTGGAGCCCCAAGGCCACGCACTTGGCGAAGACCACTGCCCAATAAACCATTGCGTCAAACCATCACTTTTGACCCTTTCACATTGACCCCATTTCATCAGACCCTCCGCATGAAAATTTTCTGGTTTATTCCCACCCATGGCGACAGCCGCTACCTCGGCACAGCTGAAGGTGCGCGCGCTCTCAATCACGATTACCTCAAACAAGTCGCGCAAGCGGCCGACAGCCTGGGCTATGAAGGCGTGTTGATTCCCACCGGGCGCTCCTGCGAAGACCCGTGGGTGGTAGCGGCCAGCTTGCTGCCAGTGACCACACGCCTGAAGTTTCTGGTGGCGGTGCGGCCCGGTCTGCACCAGCCGAGCCTTGCGGCACGCATGGCGGCCACATTTGACCGCCTGTCCGGTGGGCGCCTGTTGATCAACCTCGTCACCGGGGGCGACCAGACCGAGCTGGAAGGCGACGGCGTGTTTTTGAACCATGCCGAGCGCTACGAACAGGCGGCCGAGTTCATCCGCATCTGGCGTGAAATTCTGGCGCGCAGCCACGACGGTGAGAGCTTCGATTTCGACGGCAAGCACCTGAGCGTGAAGGGCGCCAAGCTGCTCTACCCACCGGTACAACAACCGTACCCGCCGGTGTACTTTGGCGGCTCCTCGCCCGCCGCACACGAGTTGGCCGCCGAGCAGGTGGACGCCTACCTGACCTGGGGTGAGCCACCCGCTGATGTGGCTAAAAAAGTGGCCGACGTACGTGAGCGCGCCGCCCGCCTTGGACGCACGGTGAAGTTCGGCATCCGCCTGCATGTGATCGTGCGCGAAACCGAAGACGAAGCCTGGCAAGCGGCCGAGCGTCTCATCAGCCGTCTGGACGATGACACCGTGATTCGCGCCCAGGCCGCGTTTTCCCGTATGGACTCCGAAGGCCAGCGCCGCATGGCCGCGCTGCACGCTGGCGGCAAGAAACGTTCCCGTGCCGACCTTGAAATCAGCCCCAACCTGTGGGCCGGTGTCGGCCTGGTGCGCGGCGGTGCCGGCACTGCGCTGGTGGGCGACCCGCAAACCGTGGCGGCGCGAATTCTGGAATACGCCGCGCTCGGCCTCGACACTTTTGTGCTCTCGGGCTACCCGCACCTGGAAGAGGCTTACCGTTTTGCCGAACTGGTGTTTCCACTGCTGCCAGTGACATTGCGCGAGAAGCTGGCAGGCCAGCAACTCACCGGCCCCTTCGGCGAAGTGGTCGGCAACAACTACCTTCCGCGTGCTTCGCAAAGCTGATGCCAACAGCACCTTGTTCGACCCACTTTTGGCCACTGGAGATGTAAGCCCATGACACACCCCCTGCAAGAACTTCAAACCACACCCACGCCGGTGCTCCCAGGCTCTGCCGGTTCGCCCCTGCTGCCTGGCACGGCGCGCACGCTGCAGGCTTTGCAACAGCTGGCAGGCTTTGCCCNCCAGGTTTGGCAACGCCTATTGCCCTGGCTGGTGCCGGTGGGGTTGATCGCGCTGTGGCAAATCGCCTCCAGCCTGGGCTGGCTGTCGACCCGGGTGCTGCCCGCGCCGCTGGAGGTGATCACTGCGTTCTGGACGCTCACCGCCTCGGGTGAACTCTGGACGCATGTGCAGGTGAGTGCCGCGCGCGCCTTGTCGGGGCTGGCGGTGGGCGGCGGTTTAGGCCTGGTGCTGGGGCTGCTGACCGGCTCCTCGCGGCTGGCCGAGACGCTGCTCGATTCGACCATCCAGATGGTGCGCAACATCCCGGCTCTGGCGCTGATTCCGCTGGTGATTTTGTGGTTTGGCATTGACGAAACCGCCAAGCTGTTCCTGATCGCCGTGTCGGTGTTTTTCCCGATCTACCTCAACACCTTTCACGGCATTCGCGGTGTCGACCCGGGGCTGATCGAGATGGGCCGCACCTACGGCCTGAACCGCTGGCAGCTCTACACGCAAATCATTTTGCCGGGTGCGCTGTCGAGCATTCTGGTGGGGCTGCGCTTTTCGCTCGGGCTGATGTGGGTGATTTTGATCGTGGCCGAAACCATCTCGGCGCAGGCTGGCATTGGCTACCTGACCATGAATGC
>JGI24143J45723_1001626_pt1 | contig 10528 bp, 8 predicted proteins | sample BarGraIncu00432A_FD_45723 | JGI IMG/M metagenome (IMG submission 45723)
CCTACGCCGCCAGCCACGGGCTGGATACCAAACAAATTATTGAGGGCGTGTGCCTGGACCCCCGCATAGGCAGCCACTACAACAACCCCAGCTTTGGCTACGGTGGCTACTGCCTGCCCAAAGACACCAAACAACTACTGGCTAACTACAGCGCCGTGCCGCAAAACATCATGCGCGCCATTGTGGACAGCAACACTACCCGCAAAGATTTTTGCGCCGCAGAGATATTGAAGCGCAAACCCAAGGTGGTAGGCATTTACCGCCTGGTGATGAAGGTGGGCAGCGACAACTTCAGGGCCAGCAGCATCCAGGGCATCATGAAACGCATCAAGGCCAAGGGCGTGGAGGTGATTGTTTATGAGCCGGCGCTGAAGGAAGAGCGGTTCTTTAACAGCCGGGTGGTGAATGATCTGGCGCTGTTTAAGCAAGAGGCGGATGTGATTGTGGCCAATCGCATGACCAAGAACCTGAGCGATGTCACAGACAAGATGTACAGCCGCGACCAGTTTGGGCAGGATTGATTTCATGACCGGTATCCGCATGACAATGCGACCTGATCATGCGATCTGGGTTATTTCCCAGCAGATTTTTGTGCGCGGTATCGTTGCGTGCAAGTTCTTACTCGCTGCGCGTCTACTCGGACCTGAGCTAATTGGATTGGTTGGTATTGCGACACTTGCACTTGCAATAGTCGAATCCTTGTCAGACACCGGCATGGCACAGGCTGTAATTCAGCGGCGATGTGTAATCAACCCGGAGGAAGCTGGTGCCGTTTGGACCCTGCAAATGAGTCGTGGCTCGCTGTTGGCAATCGTGCTGGCGGTGTTTTCGGTACCGATAGCCTTACTTTTCAAAGTACCAGACTCTGCGAATCTTGTAGCGTTGGCTGCAGTAATGCCTTTCTTGCGAAATGCCATAAATCCCGGTGTATTTCTAGCGCAGAGAAATAGAAATTTCCGTGATATGACAATTTATGAATCGTCCGCCGCTGCCCTGGATATTGCTTCAACTTTTGTTTATATATATTTAGGTTTTGGTGCAGCATCAATATTGCTTGGAAATATCACAAGCGATTGCTTGAAGCTGTTCTTATCCTGGACGTGGTTAAAGACGCCGGTTAATCCTTCATTTCATTGGGCACTGCTTCATGATTTAAATTCATTTGGCAAGTGGGTGTGGGGCACCAGTGTTGTAACTTTGGTTCTCAATCAAGCTGACAAAGTCCTTGTTGCAAGATTTCTAGGAACAACGGAATTCGGACTATATCAAGTCGCGTCACGGATCGCACAGTTGTTCGTTGCAGATGGTGCAACTGCACTGGGTCAGTATTTATATCCTAATTTCGCAAATCGACACCGTACGTCGCAGCAGGAAGCGCGCCAATACTTTAATTGGGTAATTCGGCGATTAATTCCAGCCGCCGCCATTATTGCAATACTACTTATTGCTGGTGCAGACCTACTTGTTAGTACGCTGCTAGGACCGCAGTGGAGTGCCGCAGTTCCTTTATTGCGGGCACTCGTTGCACCTATGTTCCTTGGTGCCGTTATAGCAATACTAGTGGCCTATTTGCGCGGAATAGGTGCCCCTCGATCCGTAACGGAGGCAACGCTGTTTCAACTGCTGACGCTGGTGATAGCTGCGCCAGTCCTGCTCTACTACTTTTCGGCCATTGGCATGGCTTCATCTCTGGCAATCGCGGGATCTGTTGCAGTTGGCTATATGTTTTATGCGATCAGGCGTCACAAATAGATATGTCAAGTAAAACAAATATACAGGGAATGCCTGTGCTCATCACGTCAGCAATCAATGTTGCGGCAGCGCATACAGCATTAATAGATCCAACTACTCGACTTGAATTGACTCTCAAAGGCATTGAGCAATGGCGTAAAACACAGGGGGTAAGTAAAGTCATTGTTTGTGATGGTTCAGGTTTCGATCTGACAACTTACATACAAGATGACAGGCCATCCATATCGGTTCCGTGTGAAGTGATTGTTTTTCAAAACGATATAAAAGGTGTGCAAGATAAAGGCAAAGGTTATGGTGAGGGGGAAATAATAAAATACGCATTATTTGTAAGTCAGTTATTGAAAGACGAAGTTTTTTTTGCTAAATGTACGGGGCGCCTCTTCGTTGAAAATTTTAAGGACTGCTTTGCACATTTCAATGGCTCGGCTGCCTTTGATTTTTATGGAAAATTGAAACCGACCCAAATAGATACGCGCTTCTATATGGTTTCAAGAGATTTTTACTCTTCCAACTTAATGAATGCCCATTTGGCAGTCAATGACACAAATGGCTACTATTTAGAGCATGCATTTAGAGATGAACTCCGAAAGTTACATACATATGAATATGTGATGTACCCGACGCCGAGAATAAGTGGTCGTTCAGCGTCAATGGATATTCTTTACAAACAGAATCATTTAAAAGAGAGACTGCGTGATTTGAGGTCACTAGCTATTCAAACCGCGTTATTGGGTTAATGAGATGCACGTATTGTTAATTGAAGCGTTGCTGAGTGGGCATCACTCGATCTACTTGGAAAAGATAGCACTGGCATTTCATCATCAGGGTTACAAATTAACTATTGCATTGCCCAAGGGGGTTGGGATGCTCGAAGAATTTAAGAAGCGTCTTGAATCATTTTCTGTCGAGATTGCTTGGGTCGAATACACACTCCTTGCAAACCTTGATGAAACTGGTATCTGGGGGCTAATTAAGAGAGAATATTTGACGCGAAAGTCTTTTATTGAAGCTTTTCACTTGGCTAATAATAATAAACAAGTGAATCAGGTATTCTTGCCATATATTGACTATTGTTTATATGGCCTTGGAATAATCGGATCGGCATTTGAAAATGTCAAATTTGGTGGTATTTGTATGCGACCGGCATTCCACTATCAGGCCAGTGGTGTTATAGCTCCGCGAGCTAAATTTGAGAATATTAAAAATATTGTCTTTAATCGTCTTCTTCGACACAAAAATCTAAATAGATTATTTTCGATAGATAAGTTGCTTGTTGAGTATGTCAAGGAAAGGACTCCATCCCATGCTCATCGACTCGGATTTCTTCCAGACCCCGCTGACGAGCCTCATTCAGTGGATATTTCTCAGATTCGAGTTAACCTAAATACTCCGCTTAATGCGAAGGTCATCCTTGTGTATGGCGCCATTGATCGACGTAAAGGAATAGAAATCTTGTTGGATACCTTGGAAACTAAATCCGGTTTGTCAGAGTGGCATATTTGGTTGATCGGTAGACAGTCAAAAGACGTGCGCGACCTACTATCAGGGGATCGATGGATAAAGTTGAAAAGTACTTCAAGGATACAAACATGCGATGCCTTTGTTAGTTGGGAGATTGAAAACCAGGTATTCGGAGCCTGTGACTGGGTTTGGGCAGTTTATCAAAGGCACTATGCTATGAGTGGAGTGATAGTGCGAGCTGGTATGCATAAGAAGCCAATCGTCGGTTGTAGCGAGGGGCTAATTGGGTGGCATATAAAAAATAACTTCATCGGGAAAGCAATCAATATTCCCCCACCGATCTCTGGTGGACTGATTGATGAGATTGAGTATGATTTAAAAAGTACATTTGGCGAAAACGGGTATCTCACTTTTCACGGACACACGTGGAAAAATTTTCAGAAAATTATTGTGTCTGAAATTTCTTAATATGCCAATATATATTCTATTTTTATTTCTATTCGGATTATCAATTGACTATAAGGGAGTCGAAGAAGGTGGGAATGTTTTTCAGTTGGTAATAATATTTACAACAATGGTTTCAGGGTTGATAATTGTGTTAAAACCTGTGTCGCAAAATAAATTGAATCCGATATTTCGAAAGATTGGCTGGATACTCTTTTTGCACCTTGTGTCAACATTTGTAGTCGCGTTTGTGTGCGATATTGAATTCGCTCGCTACTCACGAGTTATTATTACTTATGTCCTCTTGGTGCTCGGATATTTGGTCGGCGGCCGAATTACACAATTTTCAAAATTTGACCTTGACAAAATAACACTTTTGATGGCAACTTCTTCGTTTGTATCAATTATATTTACGCTTATTTATGGAGTCTTGTCGTCAGGAGTTGAATTGTCAGAAATGCGATATCAAATATTGAGCCCTTTGATGTACGTGGCCATGCCGATTTTTGCTTATTATGCATTTATTTCTAAAAGTTATAGAATATATTCTCTTCTGGCATTATTGATTATTTTGGTGATTATCCTTGTCAGTGCGACGCGTAGTTGGTTGATTGGATATATTGGAGTAATGTTTACGGCCTTTTTCTACGGAAACTTGCGCAGACATGGTAGCGCGAAATCCATTGCCTTGGGAGTATTTAACGGGGCCTCATTTTTAATGTTTGTTATTATATTATTATCACTATTTTCGCCAGATTTAGCATCTCGGATGATAGATAGGGTATTCGTTATTGATAATGTTGGGTTTGATATAACTACGGCGACTCGTTTGGCGGAAATAGATTATCAAATTGACTTGTGGACAGCTGATGCTTCAAGGTTCTTGTTTGGTAATGGATTGGGGGCATCCTATGGTTTTGGTGGGGAAAATGTTGAGCAGTTAGTTATTTTGCTTGGTAACGATGGCAATGCAAGTGATCTTTGGTTTGCTGGGCACAATTTTTGGATCTATTCTGTTTTTACGCAAGGAATAGTTGCTGGTGTTATTGTTCCGCTGATAATGTTACATGCTCTATTTGTATGTACAAAAAATGTATTTACTAAGAATTTTAATAAATTCTGTATTAATGGTGACCAGTTTGGAATGCATTCATTATTCTCATTGATATTCATTTCTGTAATTCTTCAGACAATTGGAGGAAACCCGCTTGGAAGCAGAATGCTTTCAATGTTTATTGGTGTGATTCTTGGGCTGACGTATTCTTTGATCAATAATAATTTGGCAATACGTAAGTCTCATGATTGATGGCTTAGATGAAAAATGATGCATGTTCTTTGCTAACTAGAAAACAGGCATAGTCAATGACGAATATCAGTTTCCATTTTTGGCAACCTGCGGTGAATGAGCATGAATCTGGTTGGATTCGCGGCTTGTCAACGATGGGGTATGACGTTAATGTTTACTACGAAAAAGAAATACCAGTTTGGCGTTCATCTTTGGGTTTAGGGAATGTGAACTATGCTGGTGCAAAGCTCTCGAAGATTGAAGTATGTGAGCTATCCAAGCTTCTCGATGATTGCTCCACGAGCAACGATTTGCATTTTTTTACTGGCATAAAGGAATTCTCCCTAAATCGCAAAGCATTTGAGATACTTGCACTTTCTCCAGCAAAGTTGTTTTATATCAGTGAATCTAAGGACCCTCGGGGCATCAAGGGCGTGCTGCGATACTTTCGGGATATTGTTCTTGATTACGGCAGACGCCGCCGCGTTGATGCGGTACTGGCGATGGGCAGGTTGGGGACGACGTGGTTTACCAAAATAGGTTTCAATTCCAAAAAAATATTTGAATTTGGGTATGCCGTAGCGGACCCAATTAACAATTTTATTGTGAAGTCACAAAACCATAGTTCATTTAGAATTGTTTACGTTGGGCAGCTTATTAAACGCAAGCGGATTGATTCTATATTATCGGCTATCGCACATATAAAAATTGCTGGACTAGAGATCTGTTTAGACATTATTGGCAGTGGTGAAGAACGAGAGCATTTAACACAAATGACCCTAGATCTTGACATTGAGGATATTGTTAACTTTCACGGTGCTTTACCCAATTCTGAAGTTAGAGATTTCGTCGAAGAATCTGATTTGATGATATTGCCCAGTGCGTGGGATGGTTGGGGTGCAGTTACAAATGAGGCGCTTCTGGCTGGCTGCCGTGTTGGCGTTAGTGCTATGGCGGGCTCGTCGTCACTCTGCAAAAATCTTGTTAACTGTTTCGTTTTTCCATGTGGTGATGTATCTGTCATCGCAAATGAGCTGTACAAACAAGTTTCAATTGGGAAAGTTACTTTTGAGGAGCGTACCAATCGAATCGAGGCGGTTCGATCCTTAATCGGCGAGACCGCGATCACAAACTATCTTCTGCAAATCGTTAATTTTTCGGTAACCCCGAACTGCAAGAAACCCCATGCTCCATGGGCATTAGGTGAGCCAGTATCTGTTTCGTATCATTTTTTTCCTCATTATCGGGAAGCAGTTTTTTCTGGGTTACTGAAAAGTAGCACATGTGACTTTAAGTTTGCTGCCGATTTAGATGCCAAAAATATTGACCCGAGCATTAAAGCCTGGTTGCCACCCAGCTCTAAATCTTTCCATCTATTGCCAGTATTCAGATTTCTCGGGAGTCTGTATTGGCAGCCGAAAATGATTCCATGGGCAATGAAGTCGATGGATAGTTGCACAATCCTATTGGGTGACCCCAATAATTTGACCGCATGGATTACTGGAATGATATTCCGGATTCGCGGGAAAAGAGTCATATTTTGGGCACATGGTTGGATTGATACAAATGAGCCTCCTTTGAAAAAGATGTTTAGAAAATTATTTTTCTCTATTCCTAATGGTCTCCTGTTGTATGGGCGACGTGCCAAAAGAATTGCAATGGAGCAAGGCTTCTGTGCCGACGATGTTTGGGTTGTGTTTAACAGTCTTGACTATTCCAGTCAGAAGCGAATTAGGGATGGCATGTCGACGAAGAAGCGCTATGAATTGAGGCAGGCGTTGTTTGGATGCGGCGATGTGCCTGTGGTTGCATGCATTACAAGATTAACGCCGGTTCGGCGCCTCGATATCTTGATCGGTGCATTGGCAGAACTAAAGTCCGCCGGGAACGAGCGTTTTCTGCTACTTATAGGTGATGGCCCAGAACGTACAAAATTAGAAACGCAGGCCAAAGACTTGGGGGTTGTTTTGAAATGTACTGGCGCGCTGTACGAAGAATCCCTGATTGGTCCCCTGTTGTCCACCGCAGCTTTAACCGTCGCCCCAGGCAAAGTTGGGTTGACCGCTATGCATAGTCTGGCCTATGGTATACCTGTTTTAACTCATGGGGATTTTGATCATCAAATGCCGGAGTGCGAGGCAATCGTTCCAGGTTTGACTGGAGATTTTTTTACTCACAATGACCAACATAGCCTTACAACGTTAATTGCAAGGTGGACGGAGTCGGTTGATGTAAAGCCTATAGTTGAACAACACTGCATAAATGTGATCGAGAAATTTTATAACCCTGAAACACAGGTAAAAATAATTGAAGATGCTGTATTTAATATTAAACCTGACTCATTTATTTTTGACTCTATTCAGGCGAGCGAGATTAGGAGCTATCAATGAAATTGCTTTTGAAAGCTGTCGGGAAGAGACTTTTGATGATGATGCGTTGCTATCGTTGGGGAATTAGTGGTGCGCACCCGACAGCATATTTTGTTGGAGGATCATCCCTGCACCATGACGTTTTGGCGGGACCTTTCTCATTTATAAGCTCGGGGTGTATTCTTGGCCCGAAAGTGGTAATCGGTGCCTACACCATGCTCGGCCCGCGTGTAATGGTGGTGGGCGACGACCACGTCTTCGATGTGGTGGGTGTCCCAACTATTTTTGCTGGCCGACCGGCGCGCATTCGCGAAACGTTAATTGGCCGAGACGTATGGATTGGCGCGAACGTAGTGGTTATGGCTGGCGTGCGCATTCATGACGGCGCAATAGTTGCTGCACATGCCGTGGTTACCAAAGACGTTGCTCCATTTTCAATGGTTGCCGGCATACCTGCTAGGGAAATTAAGACGCGATTTCCTGAGGAGACCCAAAGATCGGAGCATTTGAAAGTGCTCGACGGGTTGCGGGTACACGCCGGTGGGCATTACGTTGCACCGCGACCGTTCCTTCCGACCTCTTGGAACTGAATTTAATGGATTATCAGAAGCTCTCCACATTTAATTTGCCCAACAACTTTCGGGGTCGTAGCGCCGTTGTTGTTCAGCTTTGGTGGGGTGTACAAGCTACGCTATTTCGCTGGTCTCCACAGTTCGCCTATGGTTTTCGCAATTCAATCCTTCGGATTTTTGGCGCGAAAGTGGGGCAGGGCGTTGTCATTCGTCCAACGGTTACGTTGACCTACCCTTGGAAGATTTGCATTGGTGATCATGCATGGGTGGGCGATGATGCCGTTCTCTACAGCCTGGGTGAGATTGAGATAGGAGCCAACGCGGTTGTGTCACAACGCAGCTATCTGTGCGCCGCAGACCACGACCACACTCAGGTGGACTTCCCCATCCGCAGTCGCAAGATCACCATTGGTCCGCAGGCTTGGCTTGCGGCGGACGTGTTTGTTGCACCCGGCGTCACGATTGGCGAAGGCGCGGTCATCGGCGCACGAAGTTCGGNGTTCAAGGACATGCCAGCCGGTATGGTGTGCTTTGGCTACCCGTGTGTGCCGGTAAAGACGCGTGTGATGGCTAGCCAATCTCTCTGATCTTGCTATGTATTTTGTAGCTGCTTGCGCATATTTCACGGGGGCTACAGACAATATAACCATATGACTACATTGATTCTGTCTCCATTTTTCTNCCCGGAGCCCATCTCTACCGGCAAATACAACACGGTTCTGGCCCAGGGGCTGGTCGCGCGTGGGCAAGACGTTGTTGCATTGGCTTCGCACCCCCTCTACCCCAAGTGGCAGCCTGAGGTCTCAAATGCCACGCTGCCAAGCATGACCATTGTGCGTGGTGGTGCCTGGCTGCGGTATCCACGGTCTGCCATGCTGCGACGGTTGGTGTTGGAGGGGTGGTACACACTGTTTGCCTGCACCCAATACCTGCGTTTGCGCACTAAGCCAAGTTATGTGGTGCCTATATTTCCACCCAGTCTGTTCTTCTTGGTGTTGTCAATGATGATGGGGCGCTCGGCCAAGGTGATTGGCATTGTTCATGATTTGCAGGGGGTTTATGCGAAACGGTCATCCTCCAAACTGGGCCGTTTACTGCAGGGCGGTATTCATTGGGTAGAGAGCCGTTGTTTTGCACGGTGCCACCGGCTCGTATTCCTGTCACAGTCCATGGCCGAGCGGGCCATTCAGGAATATGGACTGGATCGTGCGCGTTGCGTGGTGTGTTACCCCTTCGCAGCTTTGCCGCCCGAACAGGCCGAAATCGGAGTTGCGCTGACCCATGTATTGCCAGAGCAGGTGACCCAGGTGGTGTACTCCGGCGCTTTGGGCGACAAGCAAAACCCGGATGGCTTGTTTGCATTTATGAATGCGCTGGCCCAGCGCAACCCGGGCCTGCAATGCCACGTCTTTTCCGCCGGGCCGCATTTTGAGCGACTCAAGGCAAGCGCTGGGGCGCTGCACGGACGTGCAGTCAGTTTCCATGATCTGGTGCCTGCTGAGCAGGTAGAAGAGTTGTACGCCCGGTCCGCCATCCAGATCATTCCGCAGGCTGATGGCACAGCGGATGGGTCTTTGCCTTCCAAGTTGCCCAACTTGTTGGCCGCAGGCGTGCCCATATTCGCCATTTGCGAACCTAAAAGTGAATTGGGTTATCTGGTGGAAAAGGCCAACGCAGGTGTTGTGGCCCAAAGCTGGGGCGCGCTTGAGTTGAACGCCCAGTTTGACGCACTGCTGGCCNCCCTGGCCACCGAGACCCGAGACCAACGCAAAGCGCGTCAGCGGGCATTTGTGCAGATCAGTTTCAGCGTGGACGCCGTGGTAGACGCCGTTTTGCGGGCATAAAAGAGAAATTCAGGGAAGAATAAAAGATGAAGTTTGATACATGCGTTGTTTTCGGTGGCACAGGTTTTATCGGGAGCCACTTTGCCCGCCACTTGCTGAGTAACGGTTTGGCACGGCAGGTCATCCTGGCCGACGTGGCCCCGAAGCGGGCGGACTTTGATTTGGCAGACCCTGCCATTCAGCATGTGGCCATCGATGTGCGCACACCGTCGCAAACCTGGGCATTGCCCGCAAAGGTGGACCTGATTGCCAACTTCGCTGCCGTGCACCGCGAGCCGGGGCACGAGCTGCATGAGTATTACGAGACCAACTTGCCCGGCGCAGATAACGTGTGTGCCTACGCGGAGGCTTCGGGTTGTTCCCAAATCATCTTCACCAGCAGCATTGCGCCGTATGGCCCCACGGAGTCGGTCAAAACTGAAGCGTCCATTCCCACGCCAGTGAGTGGCTACGGTGGCTCCAAGCTGGCGGCTGAAAAAATCCATATGGGTTGGCAGCGCGCAGGCGCCGGGCGCAAGCTGGTCATTGTTCGCCCTGGCGTAGTGTTTGGCCCGGGAGAGGGCGGCAACGTCACCCGCCTGGTGCAAGCCACGCTGCGCCGCTATTTTCTGTACATGGGCAACCGCAACACGCGCAAAGCCGGCGGTTACGTCAAGGAACTTGCCAACACCATGCTGTGGGCGTTGGCCCGAATACCCGAGCAAGGCGGCACGCAGCTCTACAACTTCACCATGGAGCAACCGCCGACAGTGGAGGAATATGTCAACACCGTGTGCAAAGTGGCGGGTGTTAGCCGCTGGG
>JGI24143J45723_1001627_pt1 | contig 10522 bp, 9 predicted proteins | sample BarGraIncu00432A_FD_45723 | JGI IMG/M metagenome (IMG submission 45723)
CCCCTTGCATCGGCTTGGTGCGCTGTACCAGCGCCACATTATCGTCGAGAACAACGGTCTCATACCTACAGACGGCAAGCCGGAGCGACTAGTTGTCGGCGACCTTGTTGCTGATGCAGGGCCTCTGGGCGGTATCTACAGTGGACTCAGAGCATCAGATGCGGTACTGAACATGGTGGTCGGTGCCGACATGCCGTTTGTCTCTTTTTCATTGGCTCAGGCGATGGGAAAGCGTGCGTGCGCGCAGGACTTGGACATCCTTGTTCCCAACATCGATGGCCTTCTTGAGCCGTTGTTTGCCATCTATTCTTCTCGGGTCGCCAACGTCGCAGCCGAACTTCTGGCATCAGGGGCTCGCTCTGTTCGGGAACTCTTTCGCAATGAGTCGTTGCGCATCGGCTTCATTGACCGGGCCTATGGCATGCAATACGATGAAGGGTTAATGTCTTTCTTCAACGTGAACACACCGGACGATCTCATTATGGCACGACTGATGATCCGTGCGGGTGAAAAGTCGAAAGGGGAGGAACGTGTATGCGGATGAACTTGGAAGACCGACTGAAAGAGAACCCCGAGCTGAAGAGGCAGTTTGGCGAACTTGACGTGTACATCAATGAGAAGGCAAGTCAACAGGGAAACCTCATTAACGTCATGCACCGCGCCCAGGAGATTTTTGGTTACCTCCCGGACGATGTCCTCGATTATGTATCGACAAGGCTGAATGTCCCACGCTCGACCGTATACGGCGTAGTGACGTTCTATCATTTCTTCAGCCGCGTTCCAAAGGGACGACACACGGTGAGTGTGTGCCTTGGGACTGCGTGCTACGTCCGCGGTGGCAACACTGTGTATGATAAGGTCATGAAGACCCTGGGCATCAAGGCTGGGGAAACGTCACAGGACGGGCGTTTTACGCTCGACCTGGTGCGCTGCGTGGGAGCCTGTGGTCTTGCTCCCGTTATCGTTATCGACAAAGACACATATGGCCGTATGACGTCGGACAAGGTCATCACCTTGCTGAACAAGTACGCATAACCCTGGAAACGGAGGAGGAAACGATGAAGTCACTGGAAGAATTGAAGCGCATCAAGGAGCAGACCCTGAAAGACATGAACCTTCGCCGAGCCAAGGACCGGGGCAAGGTCGTTGTTGCTATGGGTACCTGCGGAATTGCGGCCGGGGCAAAGGATGCCCTCATGGCTCTCATTGAGGAGCTGGAGAAGGCCGACATCCATGATGTCCAAGTTGTGCAGTCTGGTTGCATGGGTCTGTGCGACAGGGAACCGACGGTTGAAGTATCGATGAAAGACCAGCCCAGTGTCGTATATGGAGATGTCAACGACGCGAATGCCCGCCGAATCGTCCACGAGCACATCCAATGTGGCCAGGTCGTGGCCGAATTGGTCATCAAACGGGGGAACATTTAGCTGGAAAAGGAGACGGGAAAACGCAATGATACGAAATCAGCTATTGGTTTGTGCGGGTGGCGCCTGCATCACAAGTGGTGAAAAGAACGTCAAGGACGTGCTTGTCGAAGAGCTGGCGAAGAACGGCATCCAAGATGAGGTTCAGATCATCGAGACGGGCTGCATGGGAGCATGCGACCTGGGTCCGATTGTTGTCGTTTACCCGGAAGGGACGTTCTACCAGAAGGTCAATGTGCAGAATGCAGGCCTCATCGTCAGTGAGCATCTCGTCAAGGGACGTACTGTGCCTGAGTTGCTGTATCATGGACCGGCGAGCGAAAAGAAGGCTCAGACAAGTGAGGAAATACCTTTTTACACACATCAGGTGAAACGGGTGTTGCGCAACTGCGGTGTGATAGATCCACTTTCGATCGAAGAATACATAGCCCGTGATGGCTATTTTGGTCTTGGCAAAGCTCTTGAGATGAGTCCGGACGAAATCATCAAGATCGTGCAGGATTCTGGGTTGCGTGGGCGTGGTGGAGCCGGGTTTCCGACGGGGATCAAGTGGAAGGCAGCGAAGGAGGCAACAGGCGCTCCGAAGTACGTCGTCTGTAATGGTGATGAAGGGGATCCAGGTGCTTTCATGGACCGCAGTGTGCTCGAAGGTGACCCACACTCGATCGTCGAGGCGATGGTCATCGCAGGGCACGCTATCGGTGCCGCAACCGGCTATATGTACGTGCGTGCGGAGTATCCCCTCGCCGTAGAGCGCTTCGACTATGCCCTTAAAAAAGCCCGTGAGTATGGGTTCCTTGGGCAGAACATCCTTGGCAGTGGGTTCGACTTCGATATCGAGATTCGCATCGGCGCGGGGGCATTTGTCTGCGGCGAGGAGACGGCATTGCTCCGCTCCATCGAAGGAAAGCGAGGGGCTCCAAGTATGAAGCCTCCATTCCCCGCTCAGGCGGGCCTGTGGGGCAAGCCGACGCTCATCAACAATGTGGAGACGTATGCCAACATCGCCCCCATCCTGATCAATGGGGCAGACTGGTTCCGCAGTGTCGGAACGCTCAAGAGTCCCGGCACCAAGGTCTTCGCTCTGGCCGGGAAGGTTCAGAACACGGGTCTCGTCGAAGTACCCATGGGCACGACACTCCGTGAGCTGGTTTTTGACATCGGTGGCGGAATCCCTGACGGCAAGAAGTTCAAGGGCGCCCAGACAGGNGGGCCTTCCGGTGGTGTCATTACCGCTGACTACCTTGATATGCCCATCGATTTCGATTCGGTCAAGGAGATTGGGACGATCATGGGTTCCGGTGGTCTCATCGTCCTCGACGAGGACAACTGCATGGTCGACGTGGCCAGGTTCTACCTAGGATTCGTTGTTGACGAGTCCTGTGGCAAGTGTACTCCTTGTCGCGAGGGTACGAGACAGATGTACCGGATCATGGAACGCATCTGTGACGGCAAGGGCCACGATGGCGACACGGAGAAACTGAAGAGCCTGGGGAAGGTCATGCAGCTCACTTCACTCTGCGGATTGGGGCAGACAGCGCCCAACCCGGTCCTTTCCACTATTCGCTTTTTTGAAGACGAATACCGTGCGCACGTCGAGGACAAGAAATGCCCAGCACACGTCTGCAAACATCTGCTTACCTACAGCATCAATCCGGACAAGTGCGTTGGTTGTACTGCATGCGCACGTCAGTGCTCTGTCCAGGCTATCACTGGCGAGGTCAAGAAGGCCCACGTTATCGATGTCGATAAGTGCATCAAATGTGGCTCGTGCTATGAAGTCTGCCGTTTCGGTGCTATTCTCAAAGAGTAAGACCCCCGGAGGGAGTTCATGATGAGTGAAAAATTGATCAACGCAAAGATCGACGGGAAGGACTATCAGTTTCCTATGGGAATGACTATCCTNGATGCCTGCAAGAGCACAGGATATGATATCCCCACTCTCTGTTACCTCGAAGGCATTGCCGAGGAAGGCGCTTGCGGAATGTGCGTCGTCGAGGTCAAGAAAGCCAGGACCCTTCAAAGGGCCTGTTTAACTAGGATTACCGACGGTATGGAAATTACGACAGATTCTTCTGCCATTCATGAGGCACGGCAGACAAATCTCGAACTTGCACTTGCGCATCACCCTCTGGACTGTATGACCTGCGACGCAGACGGAGATTGCGAGCTACAGGAGCTCGCTTACCAGTTCGGCATCAAGAAGAGCGAATTTCTTGTTGCCAGAGAGGCATTTGAGAGTCCAAAGGAAACCTCGTGGGACACGAATCCATTTATCCAGTTTGACCCACAGAAGTGTATCCTTTGCAGGCGTTGCGTGGACGCCTGCGAGAACGAGGCGCTGGTCGAAGCGATTGGCATAGCAATGAGAGGTTCCGAGTCTGTCGTGTCGACCCCATTCAACGTGCCTCTTGAGGGGACTGATTGCCAGTTCTGTGGTGCTTGCGTACAGGCTTGCCCCGTTGGAGCACTTGTCGAGAAACCTCGCGTCGGCAAGGGCAAGATCTTCAACCTTGAGAAGACCGACACCATCTGCGCCTATTGTGGAACGGGCTGCGATATTTCCCTGTACAAGGACAAGAAGAACAACCTTGTGATGGCAAGAGGAATCGACGCTGCCATGCCCAACAAGGGGAGACTCTGCGTCAAGGGACGCTATGGCTATGAGTACGTCAATAGTAACGAAAGACTCACAAAGCCTCTCATCAAGGAGAACGGGAAGTTCAGAGAAGCCACGTGGGAAGAGGCCATCGCATACACGGCAACGAGGCTCCAGGAGATCAAGGACAAGTATGGGCCAGATGCTATTGGCGTACTTGGCTCCTCCAGATGCATGAATGAGGACAACTTCGCTGTGCAGAAGTTTGCTCGCGCGGTCATTGGCACGAACAACGTGGATAACTGCGCGAGACTGTGCCATGCCTCGACCATTGCGGGGTTAGGTAAGGCGCTTGGCGCGGCTGCAGCAACGAACCCGGTTGAGGACATCAAGAATGCGGATGTGATGTTTGTCATAGGCTCGAACATGACAGAAACCCATCCCGTGATTGCGCAGTTTGTGAAAGAGAACAAGAAGAAGCGTGGCGCAAAGCTTATCGTCTGTGACCCACGAAAGACCGACCTTGCAAAGGTTGCTGATATCTACATTCAGCATTTCCCGGGCACCGATGTTGCACTTCTCAATGGCATGATGAAAGTCATGGTAGACAAGGGACTTGTCAACAAGGAGTTCATCGAGGCGCATACAGAAGGATATGAGGAGTTCGCAAAGGTTGTTTCGAAGTATGACCTTGATAGGGTCTCCAGGCTGACACGCGTCGACAAGGCACTGATTGAGGAAGCTGCTATCGTGTATGCTACTGCTCTTAATGCGACGATTTTCTATACGATGGGCATCACCCAGCATTCAGTCGGTACGGACAATGTACTCAGCATCGCGAACCTTGCTCTTGTCACTGGGCACATTGGAAGAGAAGGAAACGGTATCAATCCTTTGAGGGGACAGGCAAACGTTCAGGGATCCTGCGATATGGGCGCCCTTCCCGATGTTTATCCGGGTTATCAGAAAGTAGCCGATCCTACTGCCAGAGAGAAATTCGAAAAGGCATGGGGGGTCAGACTTTCCGACAAGCCAGGACTTCCTGTGACTGAATTCGGGGATGCCGCTCTCAGTGGGCATCTCAAGGCTGTATATTCCATGGGAGAAAACCCTCTCATGACGGAGCCCGACATCACTCATGTGAGGAAGGGACTGGAGGCACTCGAGTTCCTGGCTGTTCAGGAAATCTTCCTTTCGGAGACCGCAGAACTTGCAGACGTCATTTTTCCTTCCGCAGCCGCATACGAAAAGGAAGGAACATTTACAAACACCGAACGAAGAGTCCAGCTGCTCAGACCTGCTCGAGAAAAACCAGAAGATGCAAAACTCGACTGGGAGATCGTTTCGCTCGTTGCAACAAAGATGGGCTACCCTATGACATACAGGAATGCCGCGGCAGTCATGGATGAGGTGGCAAGCCTCACGCCATCGTACGGCGGTATTCACCATTGGCGTCTTGAGAAAGGTGGCCTGCAGTGGCCCTGCCCCACTGACGAACATGCTGGAACGAAGATCCTTCACTATGGTGGAGTCTTCAAGAGGCCAAGCGGAAAAGCGCTCATCAGTCCAGTCGAATACATCGAGGCAAAGGAGCTTCCGGATAAGGAATATCCGCTGCTTCTTACCACCGGAAGGATTCTCTATCACTTCCACTCTGGACAGGAATCCAGAAGAGTCAAAGTGCTCGACACGTTCGTTCCAAGAAACTATGTGGAGATCAGCAAGGAAGATGCAGAGGAACTTCATATCGAACACGGCGAAACGGTAAGGATTTCGACAAGAAGAGGCAGCATCGAAGTCGAAACCAGAATCTCCGATAAGCCGATGAAGGGAGTAGTCTTCATTAGTTTCCATTTCCGTGAGGCAAGTGCGAATCTTCTCACAAATGCGGCTCTTGATCCGGTATCGAAGATCCCCGAATTCAAAGTCGCAGCATGCAAGATTGAAAAAATCTGATCAGGGGAGGAAAGGGATGGATCTACCGATGTNTNCACCACCTCAAATTGCCGAGAAGCTGGGCGATGTTTGTCAGGGCAAGTGCAGGATGCCCATGAAGAAGTTCTTTGTTCTTGCGATTCTTGCGGGCGCCTTCATTGCATTTGGTGCACAGTTGTCGATTCTTGTTGGTGCCGATGCGACCCTCGGTTTTGGCTTCACCAAGTTCATCGCTGGAGCCGTGTTCAGTGTGGGCCTCATGCTCGTTGTGGTTGCGGGGGCTGAGCTCTTCACGGGTGACAACCTGATTGTCATTTCGGCTTTGGAGAAGAAAGTTCGCTGGGGAGAACTTCTGAAGACATGGATTGCAGTCTACGTCGGCAATCTGGTTGGCTCGGTCTTTATTGCTCTTCTCCTGTATTGGTCGGGTCTCTGGAGCATGAATGGCAACCTCGTTGGTTCCACTGCACTGAAGATCGCGGGAACAAAGGTCAGTCTTACCTTCGTTCAGGGGCTTGTCAGGGGCATTCTCTGCAACTGGCTTGTCTGCCTTGCGGTGTGGATGGCAACTGCTTCGAAGGATATCATTGGCAAACTGTTCGCGGTCTTCTTCCCCGTCATGGCCTTTGTTGCCTCAGGCTTCGAGCACTCTGTTGCAAACATGTTCTTCATCCCCTACGGCATCCTCCTTAAGTCCATCCCCCTGGTTGTGGAGGCTACTGGCAAGACTCTTGCAGATTTTGCAGGACTGAACTGGGTAACCCTCTGGACTAAGAACCTCATTCCCGTGACCATAGGTAACATCATCGGCGGCGCATTCTTCGTCGGCTTTATCTACTGGTTCGCGTACTTGAAGAAGGGCCCGCAGACTGTGGAGGCAAAGTAGGACCGATCTCTCTTGCTGGCGAGAGTGCTTCGGAAAATGACGATCAGGGAGGAAACCATGGGGTCGGATAAGGCTGTTCAATCAGCAGGAAAGGCGGGGACACTGTCCGAAGAGGACAGAATGTTCTTGCAGGACGTGGTCGAGAGAGATAGAGCCGAGCACCACGGCCGACTGTCGTACATGGACATCATGTTTGAACTGGAACACCACTATGGTAACTCCCTTCCGGGTGCAGTACTTGGCGAGGTGGCGCGCCTGGTGGGTGTGTCAGCCTCGCAGCTCAACGGCTTCGTCACGTTCTACACGATGCTGTCGACTGAGCCACGGGGACGGCATGTGGTCCGTGTCTGTACAAGCGGGCCATGTCATGTGACCGGCGCTCCATCTATTGTGGCAGAGCTCAAGCGACTCCTTGGAGTTGAATTGGGCGAAACAACTTCGGACGGGATGTTTACGCTGGAGGCCTCCAGCTGTCTTGGCATCTGTGGTGTTTCTCCGGCTCTCATGATCGATGACGACGCGTACGGAAACCTCACGCCGGAAGATCTGCCACGAATTCTCGACGCAAAGCGCGCGGGAGGTGCACAATGAAGCTGTTCTCGACACAGATTATCGTTCCTGTTGACTCCAACTCTGTCCTCCAGGGTGCTCTTGAAGTCAAGCACGTTCTCGAGGAGATGATTGGCAAGTACAATCTGGGCAGTCAGATATCGGTGGTCGAGACTGGCGCTCTTGGTATCTATGACCAGGGTGTCGTTCTGGCTGTCTTCCCGGATGACGTCTACTACGGCAACGTCATGCCTTCAGACGTTGAAGAGATCGTCACGGAGCATCTCCTGAAGGGACGCGTGGTCTCGCGCCTCACGATTGACCGCTCTCTCTCGTCCAAGCGACTGGTCGAGAAAGAGTCGGGGAAGAGCCAGCAGAAAATCGTCCTGAGAAACGCAGGACTCATCGATCCACAAAGCATTGACGAGTACATTGCCCGTGACGGTTATGAAGCGCTGGCCAAGGCTCTTGCGATGCAGCCCGGCGAGGTTATCCAGATCCTGACCGACAGCAAGCTCCAGGGACGAGGGGGCGCGGGGTTCCCGACAGGGTTGAAGTGGGGCATGGTCGCGAAGGAGCAGAGCGACGAGAAGTACATCGTGTGCAACGCTGACGAAGGTGAGCCCGGTACCTTCAAAGACCGCCTTATTCTCGAAGGAGATCCACACAGTATCGTCGAAGCTATGACCATTGCCGGCTACGCTACCGGAGCTCACGTCGGTATCGTCTATGTCCGTGGCGAGTACTTCATGTCGATAGCGCGCCTCAAGAAGGCAATCAAGGACGCCAATGAGTACGGACTGCTTGGCGAGAACGTTCTGGGGACGGGGTTCCAGTTTGATATTGAGGTCTATCGTGGTGGTGGCGCCTACGTCTGTGGTGAGGAATTTGCGCTGCTCGAGTCCATCGAGAACCAGCGGGGGGAGCCGCGGAACAAGCCTCCGTTCCCGCCTCAGCGTGGACTTTTCGGAAAGCCTACGGTCGTCAANAACGTAGAGACCTTTGCCAANGTACCGCCGATCCTGTTGAATGGCAGCGATTGGTTCAAGTCATTCGGGACACCGTCGAGTGCCGGCACCAAGGTTTTCTCGCTCTCGGGCGACATTGTGAATCGAGGTATCGTCGAGGCNCCTCTGGGCGTCACGTTGCGGGAACTCATCTACGACTTTGGCGGCGGCGTCAANGGAGGCAAGCGCATTGGCTTCATTCAGACTGGTGGAAGTGCCGGGACTGTGCTTACTGACAAGTACCTTGACACTCCACTGGACTTCGCCTCAATGAAGACCAGCAATGTTTCCATCGGTTCCGGAGTCATTCTGGTAGCGTCTGAGGATGTGCCGCTCCTACCATTCCTGGAGGAAGTTGCCCATTTCTTCTGGCACGAGTCGTGTGGCAAATGTACACCTTGCCGGGAAGGGACACTACAAGTCAAGACGATCATGGAGTCGCTCGTCAACCGGACGGCGGACCCCGCTTCCTTGCGACGCCTCGGCAGGCTGCTCAATACGCTGTGCAATACGTCGTTCTGTGGGCTGGGACAGGCCGCACCGCTCGCGTTCGAGTCTGCACTACTCAACTTTCCCGAAGTATTCGACCAGGCACTTGCGGAATCACATGTACCAGAGGCNTGTCAGGAAGAAGTATAGAAGGGTAACGTCCTGGAGAGGAGTAGTCGACTTGAAGCTGACTGAAGTTCTTGAGATTACCGGAGCAACGTGCGTCGTAGGCGAACAACTGGCGAATATCGAGGTGAACCACGCGTTTGCTTCAGACCTCATGAGCGATGTTCTTGCCATGAGTCGTCCCGATACGTTGCTTATCACTGGGTTGACTACTCGTCAGATTATTCGAACGGTACAGATGCTTGACCTGCCAGCCATCCTCGTGGTAAGAGGCAAGGATGTGCCTCAGGATGTCGCCGATTTGGCACGCACGACAGGCATTGTCATTCTGGCGACACACGACATCATGTACGTGGCGTCGGGCAAGCTCTATGCTCGAGGTCTCTCTGGATAGTAGATGTCGCTTGAGCAGAGCGTAGAAGCACTGCGGTATCTGGGGCTGTTCAGCAATCTGGACGCTTCCAGCGTCATGTCTACCGCAGTGCATGCCCTTCATCCTGAGAATCGCGTTGCAGCGGCCCGCATTCTCATGCGGGAAAAGTCAATTTCCGGAGTGCCTATCGTCGATGCCGACTTTCGGTTGGTGGGGCTCATTTCGGTTTCAAAGATCATTGAGGCGCTTGCCGACGGGCGTCTGGCCGACTCTGTTGACTCGGTCATGACACGCGAGGTGATCTCTGTGCATGCTCATGACACCTTTGAGACAATCCTGTCCTGTTTCCAGCGCTTCAAGTTCGGGTGTTTCCCGGTGATCGAGGAAGATGGCAAGCTGGTCGGCATGATCACGGACACCGACGTCCTGTCGGCGATCATTCGCAGCTTCTACTCGGTATACGTCCACGACCGGCAACGCACGATTACCCTCGGCAGCTTCTCGGCTCTCTCGAAAGAGTTCGAGAACAGTGCGGACTTTGTGTATGACATAAGCTGTATGGGACTTGAGAATGCTGGCGAAGGCTCGGCTCGGCTCAAGGCGTTCCTCCAGAGCAAGGGTTTCGGTGAGTCCGTTGTTCGACGGGCGAGCGTCTGCGCCTACGAAGCGGAGATGAATGTTTGTATCCATGCGGGTGGTCAGGGTTCACTCCGGGCCATTGCTCGCAATGGAGAGATCATAGTGCGCGTCGAAGACGAGGGACCCGGAATCGAGAACATCGATCTTGCGATGAAGGAAGGTTGGTCTACCGCGACTGATGCAATCAGGGAACTGGGTTTTGGTGCGGGCATGGGTCTGCCGAATATCCGTAGGTTCTCTGACCACCTCGTGATTATCTCGGGCAAAGACAAGCCCACCAAGCTTGAGATGATTTTCCTGGCGGACAAGGAATAGGAGGCAACATGACAGTCCATGACGTCATTGATTCACTGGGTGCGGACGTCGCGGTCGAGGGTGACACAATGCGGCTGGTAACGTCGGGGTATACCTGCGACCTGTTGTCGGAAGTCATCGCCAAGGCTGCCCCGGGATCGGCTTGGGCGACCATCCAGACGCACGTCAATGTCATCGCTG
>JGI24143J45723_1001631_pt1 | contig 10513 bp, 20 predicted proteins | sample BarGraIncu00432A_FD_45723 | JGI IMG/M metagenome (IMG submission 45723)
CCGCCGGTCTTGGGACATTTCACTTCGTTCCAATGTGCCCAAGACCGGCGGGCGGGTGGCTAAAGTTGCTGCCTTTACTGCATCGATACGACCCTTCCGGGCCGATCGACAAGGCATCAACACACTTTGGGTGTGTTGACTGGTGGCATAGTCAGTCCCTTCCGGGTCTGCCTACGAAGCATCGACACGCTTTAGGCGTATCGACAAGGCGGGGTGATTCAGGTCTGATCCTTTGGATTTGAGGTTGATGAAAGCGTCTCGATATATAACTTCAATGGTGTTGCAACTGACCGTTTCTCAACATCGGTGCGAAGAGACGGGGTCATGTCAGTGTAGCTGCTGCGTCTGCGTCTTACTACCAGGTTTGCCGGGCCGTACTGGTGGCCTGAGGCTTGTCGAGGGCTGACTGAGCCAGTGGAATTATAACCGTATAGTCTTGGGGGGCACCTATAATTAGTCAAGGTGTATGGTGCAACGCTGCAGTTTACGTTGGTGCCCCAGTCTCGTGAGATCAGCAACTCTTGTCCCCGCGCGGCTTCAGGGCTGTGAGTTCTGTCATATGGAAGACTATGTACCTGACGTAGCACGCCTGGGAGGCTTGTCCATAAAAAAAAACGGCATCCTCCGAATGGAAGTGCCGTTACTGTGATGAATGTCGCATCCCTGTTTCTTCATGCCACGCTCGTATAGCTGATAGGGTTCGGCGGCTTAGGGTACCCTTGCCACTGCCTGTCACTGTGCCGGCCACCATCATGCCCTGCCACCTGCCTGACTGCCTCAAACGTGTGATCTGCGTCACATCGGCCACCACATCGGCCACCATCTGCCACCCAAATCGTCTAACTAACTGACATCATTGACCATGCTAACCCGGCTTTTATGTAAAAGACGGAGTTGCATCAATCTGTACAGCCTGTGGAGTGACGTCAACAACCTGTTGTAAGCCTGGTGCGTGCGGTATGCCAGAAGCGATTACCACTGTAACACCGCAATTTTGCTCTACTTTCTCCCACATCTTGAGGTATTTCCCTAGCATGTCCAGCGCTCTGAGGTGATTAGTTACGTCTCCCTTGTCAATCGCTGTTGAGATCGCTGCCTGGATCGACCTGAGTACGAAGGCCACGCTGATCTCTGAGTCCTCAAAACTTTTCTCAAGCAAGCTAGCGCAGTACTGTTGTACATGGGGTAGCTTCATCAGGTCGCTGGCCATCTTCGGGACGCTGAGTCCGCTATATCCCGCTTCCCGTGCGGCTTGAGACGCGTTCTGGCATTTCACCCAGGACTCGCAGAAGAGTTTCTGTTTAGCGGTCAATTGCTTCAGTTTCTTCCCTTCCGTTTTAGGTTCTTCCATCGCTTATCCCAATAAGGCCATCGTTTGTCTCGATAACGCCCAGATTAGCCATTCTGAGCACTCCCTGCAACTTTCAGCTCTGCGAACCCTGCGAACTCATTTTTATTAGAACATACCAAAATCATCCTTATACTGTCTTTCCTGATCATTCCAACGCTATAACATTGCCTATATCAATACCACTACACATCACTGGTCACAGGTTCGTATCAGTATTGTACTTAGTAGCTCACAGTTACTTACTTATTTATTATCGTACTGCGTAAATACATATTGACAGTCGATTAATGCCGTGAGACCCTTTGTGCATAGAAACAAATAGGGTCGGTGCCGACGGTAAACAGCACAGGAGGCAGTATGACAAGGAAACAAGCACAAGAACTGCAGGACTGGGGCATGGACGTACTAGACGTCTTCTTGCACCAGGTCAGGAACGGCCTTGATTTTGAGAAGTTCCTTGAACGCTGCCAGGACGTCTGTGAAGAAATACAGTTCACCTATGGAGCGCCGGCATGGGTCAACAAGAACCTGACCGCGCGCTGGACTGAGGTAGTGAATATCCGCAGAGCTGAGATTGCAGCTGACAAGCCCCTCACCTTTGGCCTGTGATGCTGAATCGATCAGGTTCCGGCCTGATCCTTTGAGCAGCACAAGGCGGCGGCCACACGCAGTAACGGAGGCAGTGATGGTAGAAGTAATCCACAAAGAGAAGAAAGGTATGATCACCAAGAAGTACGTAGTCAACGGCCACACGGTGCGCAAGTATAAGTTCCCGAAGATCGAGACTGAGTTCGCCTCGCCCATGGTCAACGATTACAACATGAACCTGTGCGACGGCTGGATACCGAACGGTATCGAGCGCATAGAGTGCATCACTCGTGTTCACACGGGAGATAAGCCGATGGGCTTCTACAGCACCCGCGACAAGGATCATTACGAAAAGGTCCTGTTCCAGGTAGAAGATTGGGATCTACCCTACGTTGCTGAGTTCAAAGATGGCCGTGGTGAGATCGGAGTCAGTCGGCCTGGGACACTCGGCGAGAACTTCGACCTTAAAGCGCTGGTTCGTGATTACGCCAAGTACGGTAGCGATCAGAGCTGGCTGTTCAATATACGTGACGAGGAGCTAGAGGTCTGGCTGGGCATGGATTACGCTAATCTGAAGGATGCTGAAGATCTTGTCTTCGTAGGCCTTCTTCTCGGCTACCCCGTTGAAACGACGGTAGCAATCCTGATCGAGGATGGTGAGATTTAGTTGTGACGCTGAACGGATACTCTCCCGGGAGTATCTACTGAGCAGCACAATCTAGCAGCATAGGAGGCAACATGAACACACCGACAGTAGACAGAATCATAATAGACGCCGATCTCGTGCACGATCTGATCGAATTGCTCAACGGCTGCGATACAGATCATGTGGCGATGATGGATCGTCTTACCGCAGTAGCTGAAGCTCAGGGGCTAAGCTGCTGGAAGAACGCTGACGGCAGCCCGCAATGGTGGACTACGCGTAAGCTGTGATGCAGAACGGTTGCCATCACGGTGGCAACTACTGTGCAGCACAATCTAAGCACTGAGCCGACGGGCTATAAGCAAAGTAACGGAGTATAAAATGGAAACATGCCCTAACTACGCATCAGTCGCAGATCGGTACCGCACATCGAACCACGAAGAGACCATCACGTTCCAGCACGCCGGGAATAACCATGTGGCCATCCACAAGCTCACACGGTCGCGTGATCAGTTCAACACGATGCCGCCCTGCAGCTTCAAGCAATACGATATCTATATTGCAGGCACCAAGCGTCGGGTGTGCCAGGTCGAGTTGTGCACCGACAACGTGACGGGCGAATGGCTGCCATACCAGGTAAAGCCGAACGCTGGGTACGAAGTCTGCGAGTCGCTGACCGAGTACCTGATGGCTAACCCTAAGGTGGTCAAGTTGCCGTTCATTGCAGCGCAGGAAGCCTAGTTGTGACGCTGAATCGACTCTCTCACGGGAGAGTCCTTTGAGCAGCACAGAGCCGATGGGCTTTAAGCGAAGTAACGGAGCGGGAGATGGACGATGATCTGAGTTGGATGGATGGCCCGCAGGACATTGGTGTTCGCTGCGCAGCACTGGGCGCCGAGCTTGCGTACCTAAGAGGCAGCACAGTAGAAGTGACAATCGATGACGATGGCATTTACGAATTGAGCGGTGACATCTTCGGGTCAAAGAACCTCGCCGACATTTGCGTCAGACTGGAGGAGCTGATCGCACGCGAAGAATGCAAGCCGAAAGCGAAGATCCTGGGGCTTTCAAACTGGGCACGCCTACCGAAGAGTGGCCGCGGTAAGAAGGCAGCTCCAGTCAAGGCGGCTCCGAGGCCGGCAGCGCTGCGATCAGCTCAGGTTGCACTCTCATTGTCAATGCCGCAGATCGTCGCCATGTTCAGGGTTGGCAGCAAGTGGAAGGTCGTGCACTCCGAGCTGTCGACTTATTGCAGCACATGGACAGTGACGAAGAGCATGCCGAAGTCGCTGGTACTCCAGAACGAGTATGGCGAGTGGAAATTTAGCTACCCTTCCGAGCTGGTCACCATTGAGGCGCGCGCAGGCTACCTGGCCTATAACATCGCCAATGGCGGCACAGTTACCATGACGAAGGAGGCCTGACATGAACTACGTAATCTGCACCGAATGTGGTTGGACTGACCGGGTGTACTTCGAGGGGCGAGGTCAGGTAAAGACTGCTGAAGACATCTGGCCGGTGGGCTGCATCTACTGCTGCACTGACGAATTCCTGGTCGAGGACGTGCCGGCATGATCATCGTCTACGAGGAGTGGTACAACGGGGCTCTGGCAACTGAGTGGGGGCGATCGAACTCGATCAAGGGTCGCTGGGTGGCAGTAACGCCTGAGTATATGTCTTACGCGATAGGCATGCTGCTCAATCTGCTCGGACCTGCACGTGGCTTCCTCGAGCTGGATGGCGTACTGTACACTCCGAGCCGTTTCAAATCTGCGCCGCGGAAGTCGCCTGAAGGCATGCTGGAATATGCTGAGAAGTTCTTGCGGAGTTTGACGCCGGAACCGAAACTGGAAGACTACGAGCCGATTCAGTTCGGCCTATAGGAGAGGATACGATGGAAGAGATAGCACTAAAGAGAGGTAGGGGCAGGCCGCCGATCGCCGCGGAGAGGTTGCAGCGTCACAGACAGCTCAGGACTACGGACAGCGTCTGGGAAGAAGTGCAGCGGAGAGCAACTGAAGCCGGTACGACGCCTCAGGAGTGGGCCCGGGCAGTGATTGAGGCAGCTTGCAACGCGGATTAGATTGACGTCAACATTGACATAAAGAAATGGCCCCAGTCGTCTAAGCTGGGGCCATTCTCGTTACGCACCAATGGTTCTTGTTAAGGAGAGATTGGTGCCTGCTATGAACCGTGCTCTGAGACACGGAGAGATGTAAGGGTGGCGACTGCAGAGGGGTCCACAGCCGCCAGGGAAAAAGGGCCTTGCGCTCCAGAGGTCAACTGTCAAGTAGATACCCGCCAGGGTTATGCAACCTGATCTCAATCTAGTCCGTGTGGTGACTGTCACCGTGAACATATTATCTCACAGTCAGAGCCAGGATACAAGCCATTACACACTATTATAGCATCAAAGACCAAAGAATGGTCTGTCCGGCTTTTCCTCTTCTGCTATAATAGTGTGCTCGACCTCGACTCCCCAGGCTTCAGCAATCTCAATCGTGATGCCATCAGGCGAATAGCCGTTATAGCAGCCAGCCAGTATCGCCTCAATGATAGCGTTCCGTGACTTCGGCGGGATGTACGCGCCGCAGTTCTCCAGCAACTCCATCTGCGCCAAAGCGTGTTCCATCTCAGGAGTCATAATCCGAACCGCGGGCCCAGCGTTACCTGCTTAGATCGGAGCGAGTCAGGCCACCCTGCAGGAACATGGATGACTCTCACGAGTTTACTCTGTTCTATCTCGTAAGGGCTCTTCGAGCGCAAGACCTTTACCCTGGCGCCGTTCATGAAATATGCCGACTTGCAAATGTCCATGACGGTCACGCCGCGGCATCGGGCAGCGTAATCGCGCACCACCGGCCATACTGCGTTCTCGTCAGCCTCGCTCTCGACAATGACGCCGTAAACGCCCTCCACTCTGGAAGTCCAGGCATCGTCGACAAGCCGCTTAATATTCGTTGTCAGGCGCTTCACAGCCCGAATACCGGTTTGTCAGCAGCGGGCTCTGTGTCACCTCTCTCTACCCATGCCAGGACGCGCGGATCATCCATCAACCTGTCGTCGTGCATAGCAGCTCTCCGCTTATCTGTAATAACAATGAACGCTCGACGCTGTTCCTTGTTCACAAGTGTGGTCAATGAGTTAAGCCACTCTATTACGTCCGTCACAGCGTCCGTCATAACCCAAATACCGGGCGCGGCGCGGGCGCTTCCTGCGGCGTTTTCTGAAACATCATGTGCGATGCCAGTTCCTCGCGCTGCTCCTGAGTTATCGTCTCTGTTACCAGAATGGTGCAGAAGCGGCAGCCCCGCAGGGAAGCAGGTCTAATCAAGGATGCAATCTTGATCCTGTGACCATTAGGGAATACTACTGTCCTGCGAGATACCTGTATCTTGACTCCCGGGAATGTGCCAGCGTAGTCAAGGAGACGCTTCCACGCGTGCAAGGAATATGGTGGCCTGCAGTTGTCGATAACAGCATGCAGTGCGGGTGCTGGTGGCATCTCAGCGACGCGATCGACGTATTTCCTGATCTGTTGGTAAAGGCTCATAATCCAAACTCCAGTTTGTCCATCGGCGGCAGCTCCTGCTTCTCGAGCGCAGGCTCTGGCATAAGGAGATCGTCGATGTTCAGTTCCATGGCTGGCACGCTGGGCACGGGATATCCCAACATTGCACGGGTATGGTGAGCTGCTATCGCCCGGATCTTTGCCTGCTGGGCCGGGGTATAGATGCTCATCAGCTCATGCATCCGCATTGCAACTTCTGTCGCTGTGCTCATGCGAGTGTCATATCTCTCGGGCCAGAGCCGCATCTCTACTGTCATGCCTTGCCTCCTCTTACAAATCTCAATGCCGGGCGCGGTACAGGAATCTGCGGTAATTGGTAAATGTCTAAGAGCTCGTTCAGGATCGCCGTCTGCGTGCGCCGTTTGCTCACGGGCCGTTTTAAGTCGGCAGCCACCGACTTGCGCCAGAGGACACTGATTTCATCGTACAGCTCGAGCATGTCCTGCCCGATCCGTCCGTCCTCGATCGCCTGCAGCACGATCTCCCTGCCATGATTAATTACGTTTACGTCGTCTCCGTAGTAGCAGAACCAGAAGGCTCTGATGAGTATGGTCTCGGCATCTGTCATAATCCAAATAACGGTGTCGGCAAGTCTGGCCCGTTCTCCTCGATCCAGGCGATGGCCTCCCGGAACGTATGCCGTTGTATGTTATAAGTCCTGCCGTAGATCTCGATGTCCCAGTTGTTGGTACAGAAGGCATAAAACATCGACGCCCGGATGTCCTCCGGTATGTAGCCGCCCATCTGCTCGTAGTCTCCCAGGTCGTCAAGCCACTTCGTTTCCGCAAGGTTCACTGAGGACTCCAAATTTGCGCTTTAAGGGGCCTATTATTTAATCTGGCACGTTGCCTGTCGTTATCCATAAAGGTTGACGCTTACCTACGTCAGTGGCGCCAGCGTCGGAACCCTGCTTTAAGGGTATGATGCCTATCAGCCTTATCCCTTAAAGTAAGGTTCTGTCTCAGTTAAGCCTGCCATGTGCCTTACCTGCCAAAGGTCGTTTCCTGCCTATGTCAGCTGTGTCGTCCGGGAAGCGGTACAGGTTCGTGTTGAGCAGTTTAAGCGCTGAGCCCGTAGCGTCGAGATCAACTGCTCCAATTGATCTTAGTGCTTCTACACACCCGTAAGTCTCAGCGTCTGATAACCTCAGGAGTGCCTTTGCGAGTGCGCAGATGTCTTCGCCTTGAGCCACAATTGTCGCAACGCCATTCTCATCTGGCTGGCTGTGCGCCAATAGCATAAACCAGAAAAAGATCAGGCCGGGTAGTTTACGTTTGATGTCAGATGTCCAGGCGTCCTGGTTTACTTCTACGTTACGTGCCTCGAGAATCATTACGGCTCCTTGTGGTTGATGTTGAACCCTGCTTTAAGGGTGGGATGTCTATCAGCCTTATCCGTTAAAGCATGCCTTCCGTGATCAGAGTTGATGAGGTACCCCCCCCTCCCTGAGGTGAAGATTGAGGCCTTCCTTAAAAAAATTAAGGATGCGTTAAACATTGCGTGAGTTTTACTCAGTGAACTGGTTGAACCCATCGATATCAAAGGAATCAGGCTCGTCATCCTTGCGTGAAACATTGCGTGAAAAACTCTCCGGTTGCGTGAACCTTTGGGGAGTTGACTCTTGGTTGCCATGATGTTCCTTAGGCACATCAGCAGGTTCCGGGCTTTTTTCTTGCGTGAGTTTTGCGTTCTTGATCATGGCTTTCAATTTGTCGGCCTCAATCTTGAGTGGATCACACTGATATTTCCCGTAGTTGGTGATCTTGATGTTGGTGCCTGAAGTACGGTTTTCGGTAAGGGTCTCCACCATGTCCCAGCGTTCAAGATTGAGCAGCATTCCCCGTATGCGGTCGCGTGTCATCTTAAAGTGCTCAGGCATAAGGTCTGTAAGCGCCTGCGCAGATACCGTAAGGGTACCCCGTTTCGGTCCTGAATAAATTGCCCTGGTAATTAGCAACATAAAAAGGAAAAGGTAGCTCGGGTCTTTGTGGTGCCAGATAGGGTGGTTTGTCAGTGAACGCTCGATCCTGACGTATCCCTTGGTATCGTGCATGCCCTCCATCTATATTCTGCTCCTTTGTATGTTGGTAGCGAGCTAGGCGTTCATGTCGTAGTTGATCGTGATCCGGCAGCCCGACTTCGACGTGACGAGGGCGATGGCATCAATACCCGCCAGCTTATGCAGCATGCGCATTATCTTCATCCTGTCCACAATAGGCCCAGCCATGTTCCGTCCGAGCTCCGCGGTATCGGTGCAGCAGGTGTAGACATCACGATCTTGCTCAAGCTCCGCGTTGATTGATAGCAGCATCCAGAGGGCCAGATATTCAGGGCCCAGGGTCCAGATGGTCGAGTTGATGAGTATGTCGTGGCGTTCGGCTATTTTACTTTTCGGCGTGTAAAGCATTAAATCTCCCTTTCTCGTTATGTGATCGTCTATGTATTATACCGGAATGACGGGTCATCGTCAACTGAAACTGAACTGAAACTGAAGTATAACTGTACTTGGTGGGAGTAACGGGAATCGAACCTATGACTATAACAGTATGCTCGATATCGATGATACATAGATACAGCGCTGGTTTTGACTTAGTAGCTCAGAGCTACTAAGTATACAGATGGGCCAGATTATTTATTTCTTCACGAGACAATGTGCGACAGGGACCGTGGACATCCAGCGCCCCCTTCTAGCGCAACCAGGCCGTGACATCGTACCATTCGCGCGGGTCGGGTGGTGTCGGGTTCTTCGGGATCTTAGCACCTACTCGTATGGCCTCTGCTGACTTCTGCCGAACTTAAGGTGGCCTGTCTCCAGGCCTCCCTGCCCCAGGATTTCGCCCGGTGCGGGGCGGCAGATCTCCCCAGGTAATGCGCGTGACCTTCATCCCATACTCACAATCCCGCTCCCCTGGCTCATCCCGATGCTCAATGCCGTCCTGATCGTAACAGTCTCCGGCGTGGGCGTTCTCGCATTAATGCGTTACCGTGTACTGCGGGGCCCGATCGCCTACGGAACCTGCATGGGGCTTGCCGCCTTCGGAAGTGCTTGTCCTTCATTAGCAATTTCGCATGGCACCGCCAGCGGATGGGAAGGTGAGGAAGGTCGTCACTGCAACTCAGATCATGTTCCATGAAGAGGAGAAGGTATGTACGATTTCACTTCTATTTCGGCTGAGCGGCTCTCTGGTTTGATCAAGGAAAGAAAACCCTTCGAGGTGGAACTATCAGAAAAGGTAGCGAGGTTTCGGAGGGACGTTCCCGATATTGATCTTTCAGTGCCACGAGAGCTCCCTGCTTCGGCTGTCATCCTCACAGCAGAAGGGATGGCGCATCCCCTTAGCTGTGGCGAAGGTGGCCTTCCCGGTCGTTTTATGAGGTTTAACGTTTTGGTATACGCGCTTGGTGGTAAAATTCACTTTTCGAAGAAGTCGGCTAATACGTACCTGGCGCGGGTGACGTGGCCGACCCCAGAGTGAGCTGAAAGGGTCCCCAACTGGTTGCCGACCCTATATCTTACTTTCGAAGCAAAGTTACGATTCGAGTTCAACGTGCACCGAAACAACAAGTTCTTATAATTGCAACCATCCTTTCCGCTTCTGCCTTGCCAGTGAGCAGCGGTTGATGTACATTCATGTCGTTTAGTCGCCGCATCAACCCGCATCTTCCAACGGACATGTTTTTCGTCGTGGAGTCTCTCTACAGTGGCTAAAAAAGCGAGAAATCCAACCGAGATCGCAAGCAGTCCAGCAGCAACCGGGCCGGCTGGTTCCCTCTTTGAGGGCCAGGTCGGAGCATACTATCAGCTTGCAATGCTTGTCGAGGCAGATCCGCGCGGCCTACCTGGCACGGTAATAGATCGTGTTGCTTTCCAACGAGCTGATGAAGGTCGCTACCTCGACGACGTCATTGTCCACGCACATAACGACAACTGCGTAACTGCTGTCCTCGAAATACAGGCCAAACGAACCATCTCCTTTACCCCGACCGACAACGTATTCAAAAAGGTTGTCGGCCAGATCGTCAAAGCCGCCAGCAGAGATGAATTCTGGACCAGCCGCTATGAGTTGGCAATTGCCATAGCGAAGACGTCTAAGAAGATCGATGGAGCATACCCGGATGTTCTAACCTGGGCACGTCAAATTGGTGGTGCGGAGACTTTTTTTGCCAGGATTCAACGACCTGGATCGGCCAACTCCGACATGCGGACCTTCGTGGAAACCTTCAGAGCGCATGTTGCTAGTTTCGGGATGGTCGCAGACAATGAAACAATCTGGCAGCTCAGCCAGTGCCAGTGTACCAGCAAGCCAGTGCCAGTGTACCAGCAAGCCAGTGCCAGTGTGCCAGCAAGCCAGTGCCAGTG
>JGI24143J45723_1001633_pt1 | contig 10511 bp, 7 predicted proteins | sample BarGraIncu00432A_FD_45723 | JGI IMG/M metagenome (IMG submission 45723)
TCATGCCTCAAATTCCAATTGACAAATTTGTTGATGCTTGCAAACAAGTTGTTAAAGCAAATGAAGCTTTTGTTCCTCCATACGGAACTGGAGCAACTCTTTATGTTAGGCCATATGTGATAGGTGTTGGGGATAACCTCGGAGTAGGTCCAGCTCCTGAATTTTTATTTGGAGTATTCTGTTGCCCAGTAGGTCCGTACTTCAAAGGTGGAATGGTTCCAGTAAACTTTATGGCATCTGAGGGATATGATCGAGCTGCACCTCATGGAACTGGAGATGTAAAAGTTGGAGGAAACTATGCCGCAAGCCTTCTTGCTCATAAACACGCTGCATCAAAAGGTTTTGCAGACTGTATTTACCTTGATCCTGCAACTCATACTAAAATTGAAGAAGTTGGTGCTGCAAACTTCTTTGGAATCACTAATGACAATATATTTGTAACTCCGAAATCACCATCAATACTTCCTAGCATAACTAAATACTCGTTGATGCATATTGCTAAAGAATATTTAAAAATGGAAGTACAAGAAAGAGATGTTCTAATAAGTAATCTTACTGAATTTAAAGAAGCTGGTGCATGCGGAACCGCTGCAGTAATAACACCTATTGGTGGTATAGAATACAAATGCACTCTTCATGTTTTCCACAGTGAAACAGAAGTAGGCCCAGTGACTAAAAAACTTTATGATACTCTTTATGGCATCCAGTTTGGAGATGTAGCCGCACCTGAAGGCTGGATTGTAAAAGTAGTTTAATAATTTACATGTAAATACAAAACAACTTCGAAACTTTAATTAAATAGAACATAGAAATAGCGAATAGAAGGTATGAGCATGCCTTCTATTCGCTATTTATTTTATATACTAATTTTTACTTTATATACATCTTGTTATAATATTCATCTAACATTCTTTCTACTGAGAATTCATAGCTTGTAGTTTTAATACTTTCCTTCATCATTTCTACCCACTTTTCTGTATTTTCATAGTAAGTAGGCATAACTCTATTTATTAAAGTATCATAGAGAGCCTGCGTATCATGTTTATCTAACTCCACTTCTGATAAATCATCAAGACCCACCGCATCTCCAAACTGCCATCCATTTACACCATCATTGCAAGCTTCTGGCCACCAGCCATCTAAAATAGAACAGTTAAGCACACCATTCATTGCAGCTTTCATTCCTGAAGTTCCACTTGCTTCTAAAGGCCTTCTTGGGTTGTTTAACCAAATATCTGAGCCTCTAGTTAACATTCTCCCAATATTCATATCATAATTTTCTAAAAACACTACACTATTTGGATATTTCTTCATCATGCGTACAAGTTTTGCTACTATTTCTTTTCCTGTATCATCAAGAGGATGAGCTTTTCCTGAGAACACAATTTGAACCTTTCCACTTTTAAGTAGTGGTGAAATAATATCTTCACTAGTAAAGATCAAATCACTTCTCTTATAAGGTGCAGCCCTTCTTGAAAATCCAATTAGCAACTTATCTGCTGAAAGCGTAGCACCCGTCCTTTCTTTAATAAACTCTAATAATTCCTTTTTAACAGTTAAGTGAGCACCCCAAAGGTCTCCATTGTTCTCATATGCCTTAGTTATTCTATCATCTACCCAAGATGGTTTATGAATCCCATTAGTTATACCAATAATTTCGGATCTTCCAGCAACAGTTCTCCACATTTTATTTGCAGTCTCCATGTGAAGCTGCGCTACTGCATTAGCCTTTCTTGAAAGTCTAAGTCCTGCTACAGTCATATTAAAGGGCTCTCCACCAAGTATAATCATTTGATTTCTACTTAGCCCATTAAATGCTCCCATATACTCTAACTTATCAACATCATGAGATTCATTACCTTCAACTATTGGAGTATGAGTTGTAAATACTACTTCCGCGCGGGTTTTGCTCCAAGCTTCCTCAAAGCTATATCCCGATTGAATTTTTTCTTTAATAAGCTCTGTAGCTGCAAGTGCTGCATGACCCTCATTGAAATGATATACATCTATAGGAAGCTCTAGAGCCCTTAAAGCCTTTATCCCGCCAATACCTAATACTATTTCTTGAGCAATTCTTTCTTCTCCAAACCAACCATACAATTGCCCTGTTATCCACCTATCTCCATTCTCTGGTATATCAGTATCCAAAAGATATATTGGATTATTTCCAAATTCCTCTAATTTCCAAACTTTACATACAATATCTAAATTTCGAATTTTAACAGTTACTTTTACTTTCGTATCTTCTAAAAAATCATAATCATAATTATGATATGTATCAAATACCTTTCCATTTTCATCTAAAAATTGCTCAGTGTATCCCTGTTTCCACTTAAGCCCTATTCCCACTAACGGTAAATTTAAATCCTTTGCTCCTTTTAAATGGTCACCTGCAAGTATTCCCAGGCCACCTGCATAAGCCTTAAAATCAGAATGCAGCCCATACTCCATACAAAAATAAGCAACTCTTGGAAGATTACTATTATCCATTAAATCCGCCTCCTATATTCATCTTTAATACCACCCAATTATTAAATAATTAACTTGATTTTTATTGTTTCTAAGTTTTAGATTTAGTATAACTCTAGCTTTTATAATTATTATACATAATTTTTTAAATTAATGCAACCGTTTGCACATATAATTTTTCTATTGTAATTTATAAAGATTCCAAATTTGTTTATCATTATTAATCTAGAAAAATGAAACGTCAAATTGTCCTTTATTTAAGATAAGGACAATTTGACGCTTACTAGGTTACAATTTTATAAATTAAAAACTTCTCCGTTTTTTAAATTTTATCCATTAGTTTAAGAAGACCAAAAATAATTGCCTGTGGAGAAGGAGGACATCCTGGAATCACCAAATCTACAGGAAGAATGTTCTTTACTACATCATAAACTCCGTCTCCCTCTTTAAACAAACCTCCATTATATGCACAACTACCTACAGCTATAACTATTTTAGGCTGAGCCATGGCATGATAGGTCTTCTCTAGTGCTTCTTTCATATTTTTAGTTACTGGTCCGGTTACTACTAATCCATCTGCATGCCTTGGAGACGCTGCTACATTAATTCCAAACCTAGAAATATCATAAAATGTATTTTGAAGTGCAGAAAGTTCAGACATACAAGCATTACAAGAACCAGTATCTATTACTCTTAATACAAGTGATCTCTTGAATGTATTATATATCTTCTCCCGAAGCTTATCACCCGCAAGTTCTAATTCTGCCATTTTATAATCTGATGACATATTTAAAACAGATTTAGGGCAAATATCAATACAATTCCTACAGTAAATACATTTTTTGTTGTCAATGTTTACTTGATGTTCACAATTCCCAACAGTATTAATCTTTATAGCATCCACCAGGCAAATGTTAGTGCACTTTTCGCAATTATCACATACATTCTCTTTAGCAATTATTTTTCCATAAGAAAATTCATTGCTTTTAAGTGGATCTTTAATTGTTTCAGTTCCGTATTTTATTCTATCAAATATATTGTTCATTTTAATCCCTACCTATCATTCTCAGAATAAGACATATTAAAGCTTTTATTAATAAGAGGAAAATCCGGAATAATTTCTCCAAGAACTGCCTCACTCACACCTGGCCAATTAGTAAAAGAAGGAGTTTTAAAATAAATTCTACTAAACTTATTTTCTTTTCCTGTCAAAGCATAAACTACTAGCTCACCCTTCACTGTTTCAACAGAAACTATTGCCTCGAAACCCTCTTTTAAACAAATTTCTTTTTTTTCTCTTTTTATGTCTGTATTTATATAAGTCAGTGCTTTTTCTATAAAATTAAAAGCGTCATTAAGTTCAAGCCCTTTCAATTTGTATCTTTCAAAAACTCCGCCTTTTGATTCAATATTTATGCCCTTTTTTATTTCCTTATATAACTCATATGGAAATGCTACTCTAACATCATATTTTAAATTACATGCCCTTGCTACCACACCAGTCATACATAGCTTTTTAGCTATAACCCTACTTACCATTCCTGTATCTTCTACTCTGTCTAAAAACGAAACTGCATTTAAACTCATTTTATATATACTACTTACCCGTGATTTAAGGCTTTGCAGTGTTTCTATAATATCATTCTTTTTCTTTTCATTAAAATCGATATTTATTCCAAGCGGAACTATGGCATTTCTCATAAACCTGCTCCCACTTACTCTTTCACATAACTGATGAATAATTTCAGAAAAATAACCGAATTTTTTGGCTACATAACTATACCCTATGTCATTTGCAATCCCACCTAAATCGTCCATATAATTATATATCCGCTCAAGTTCTAAAAGAACAGTTCTAAAAGCCTTAATTTCTTTACTAACCTCTAAATCCTGAATCTTTTCTACCAGAATGGCGTAAGCTTCTCCATAAGCTACGGTTGATTCCCCTGACACTCGTTCAAACATAAGATTTAAAGAATTTGCATTTATGTCTTCACATTGCTTTTCTATTCCTCTATGTTTGTACCTAAGCCTTATTTCAAGATTTTCTATGGGTTCACCCATAACACTAAACCTAAAATGGCCTGGTTCAATTATTCCTGCGTGCACGGGCCCCACTGCAACTTGATAGGCACCAGTGCCCGAAACCTCTTTAACCTTATAATCAAAATCTTTATTAATTTCTCTTTGAAATAATCTGCTTTGATAAATTATATTACTTAGATCAATTGGGTGATTTTCAGTAACATATCTACAAATTACATAATACCCTTGCTTACTGTTTGAAAACACGCAATTTATTGAACGTTCTTTGTCTTCAATAGAAAATTCACAAATATAATTAAATTTATACAATTCAACGCAAATAAGTACAATTTTTCTGATCTGGTCAGCTTTTACTGTAACGTATAACTCATTATTATTTTTAACTTCGTATTTTAAATCAAAATTTAATTCCTCTAAACTATTTATAGTATCTGTTATTTTCATATTTTCACTTCCTAATCACAAATAATTGAAACTGCATTATTTATCATACTAGACAAATAACCATTCATAAGTAAATTCATAATAATAATTGAAACAAAACACAAAGCGAGTGGCAATATATTTTCTTTATCCTCTTCCATTTTAGCATATTTAACACCAGGTTCAGTATTAAAAACTATCTTAATAAAAACCCGGAGAAATCCAGCGAAAACTAATAACAAACAAAAACTGTATAGTGCTGTGATAAAGTAATTACCAGTTTCAACGGTTCCTACAATTATATAATACTCACTAAAAAAAGCTGGAAATGGTGGTGCTCCGGTTATAACAAGCATTCCCAAAATAAGAAATACAGCATTCATTGGCATAGTTTTTATTAGTGAATTAATTTTGTCTATACGTTTAGTTTTATATGCACTTAGTATATTCCCTGCTGTTAAGAATAACATAGACTTTCCAAAAGCATGAACTAATGAATGTAATAGTGCACCAAATACAGCAACCTTGCTACCAACTCCAAGTCCTAATGCTATAATTCCCATGTTTTCAACTGATGAAAATGCAAGCATTCTTTTATAGTTAAGCTGCCTTAAAATACTAAAAGATGAGATTATAAGTGACACACAGCCAAAAATTATAAACAACCATTTGGTATTTTGAAGCCCTGGTATATGTTTTGTTATTATATAAAACCTCAAAATAACATATAGAGCGAGGTTTAAAAGAACTCCAGACATCATTGCACTAACTGGCGATGGTGCTTCACTATGGGCATCTGGGAGCCATGTATGCATAGGTGCCAAACCTGCTTTTGTACCAATTCCTACAAATATTAATGTAAAGGCTATTTTAATAGAATAAGTACTTTGTGGATTTGAATTTTTAGCCAGATGAGACCATTTAAGTATCTCACTTGCATCTTGGTTACTATAAGCATTAACGAAAATAAGAATACCAATTAAACCAATACCTATACCAATTGAACAAATAATAATATACTTCCAGGCGGATTCTAAGGAATTTTTATTAATGTTAAATCCAATCAAAAATGCAGTTGTAAGGGTTGTTCCTTCTAGTCCGATCCACATCGCTACAATATTATTGGTTAGTGCAATGAACATCATAAAAAAAACAAAGAAATTAAATAGGAAATAATAAAATTTCCCTCTTTTAAGAGAAATTATTTTCTCCTTTATTTCGTTTCCAATATATTGATAAGAGTAAATACTCACGATTATATTTATGCTAGCTATAATTAACAGTTGCACAACACTTAAACTATCGATATAAAAAAATTCATTGAAATAACTAAGAGGACTACCTCCTGAAACAAGCGTAATAATCTTAAACACAATACCTAAAACTAATGTAGCCCCAAATATTGTAACAAATCCAGTGAGTTTTAAATTTTTAAAAATTAATGGAGTTAATATCATAATTAAGAATAAAATACCAAGTACTATAATATACATTTTTTCACCAACTATTCTTTTAGATTTTCAAAAAAGTCTGTATTTATTGAATCAAAAGTTCTATTTATATGAAAAATCATTATTCCCATAATAAGAGCTAACATTAAGCCCTCAAATACTATCCCTGCCTCAATTACAAGAGACATTTTGGATAGTGATGTCTCAAAAAGTACAATACCATTTTCAAATATTAGAAATCCTATCATTTGTGTAATAGCTTTTTTTCTTGCTACCATAAGTAAAACACCTATAATAAATAGTGCAATTCCAGTCTTTAGAAAATTATCTTGGCTTTTGTTTAAAATACCAAAGGCTATCATGATTCCTATTCCAGTTATAATATAAGAAACAAACCCATTAACTATTAGCTCCATTTCTCTATTAATCTTTAGTTTTTTTACAGATTTGTTTATTATTAGTGGTATTATAATAACTTTAGTTACTATTGTTAAAATTCCTAAAATATAATAATCCACTTTACCTGTTTCATAACCCAGCTTTAAGACTATTAATCCAATAGCTGCTGATTGAAATATAAATCCTGCCGTAATTAGTTTAATACGCCTAAATCCAGACATAAATATGCTAGATATTAATATAATTGTAAGTAAAGCCTCTATCATAATCTCTCTCCTTATAAAATATAGATTAAAGTAATTGCTACAATACCTAGAGATATCATAGCTGGAAACAATTCAGCTCCTCTAAATAATCTTGATTTAGCAAGAGTTGTTTCTATAATAGCAATTCCTAGTAAACAAAATAAAAGTTTAAATATAAAGGTTATAAAACCTATGAGCAAAGCGGTCGCCGTAAATGTTGTTGCAATTCCAATCGGAACAAAACAATTAATTAAAATAATCAAATAAACAATTAGTTTAATATATGAAGATAGTTCAACGTAAGCTAAATCACTACCTGACAAATCTAATATCATTGCTTCATGCATCATGGTAAGCTCTAAATGTGTTTCTGGATTATCAAATGGGATTCTTGCATTTTCAGCAAGTATACCAATGCTAAAAGTTACCATTGCAATAAGATGCGCAGTATCAAAGTGTACAATTTTGCTATTGATAAACGAAATATGAAAAACATTAAAATCTTTTGTTTCAATATATAAAAAAATAATTAAAAAGAATATTAAAGGTTCTGCCATCATCGAAATAAAAGATTCACGACTAGATCCCATTCCACCAAATGTACTTGCACTATCAAGTCCGATTAGTACTGTAAAAATTTTTACTATTCCAAATGCAAACATAAGAATAAATAGGTTTCCAATGGTGTTTTCCATGCTTGTGTAAAAAACGGGAATGAAAAAAGTTGTTGTTACGGCANCCGCAAGTATAACTAATGGACCAATAGTTGTTATAAAGGAACTTCTATTTGATATTACCATTCCCTTTTTTAGTAGTTTACTTAAATCATAATAAGGTTGAAGAATCGATGAGCCTTTATATCCCCTAAGGGTTGACTTCATCTTTTTTAAAATTCCTATGAATAATGGTGATAAACATACAATCAGTGCGCTCTGAAAAAAATAAAATAAATTATATTTCAAATGAATTCCTCCTTACACAAATTTTAAAACTAAAATAAGTGCAATTATTAATGATATGAATATATACAAAATGTGTAATTGAATTTTTCCATAATTAATTTTAAGTATCTTTGTTGTTAAAAAATTAACTGCTTTTAAACTCGATTTATATAAATAATCTTCCACTATATCACTAGTAGTTTGACTTATGTTAATACTTTTCTTATAATTAACTTTTTTGTTATAGTTTGCAATATTCCCAAAAATTTTTGCTGCTGGCTGAACAAATCCACTTCCCGTGTACTGAATATAAGGTTTGTCACTATTATAACCGCAGGCCCAAGTATCATTAATTACTACATTTTTATTTATTGAATTTACTCTATTAAACATATATAAAATAAATGTGATGATAATTAATATCATTGTGAATATTATTATTTCAGTTTCATTTTTAAAACTAGAATTTTTTCCACTTATATCTAATAAATTATTAGTATAATAAGATATTTTACTTATTATGAATGGTGAAAATATTCCAGTAATTATAGCAAGCACCGCAAGTATAATTTGTCCAATGTTCATGGACCTTGGAATAGTTTTTACATGTTCTGCTTTCTGGCTTCTCGGTTTCCCAAGAAAAGTAATTCCAAAAGATTTTGCAGTTGCATAAAATGCCGCTCCACTTGTTAATGCCACAATAATGCCACAACTGAAAATTAATATTATAATCCAAATATTACTAACCATTGTTATTGCTTCAATGAAACTTCTAAGTATAAGAATTTCACTAGCAAAGCCATTAAATGGTGGAATTGCTGAAATAGCACAGGTCCCAATAAATGTACAGATTGCAGTAACCTTCATGCTTTTATGTAGTCCACCAAGTTCATTCATATTTTTGGTGCTTGTTGCATACAAAACACTTCCTGCATTTAGAAACAAAAGGCTTTTGAAAATTGCATGATTCAAGCAATGAAGCAGCGCTGCAGTTAGTGCCAGGGATGCTCCCATTAATAGATTATAATTTATTAATATCATTGATATTCCTAGTGCCGCAAAAATAAGTCCTATGTTTTCCGCACTTGAGTATGCCAATAATTTCTTTATATTGTTTTGTAATAATGCATTTAAAATCGAAAAAATTGCAGTAGTAGTTCCGATTATCAGTACTATAACTCCACAAATTAGAGGCGCACTTCCAAGGAAAATGAATATTACTCTTATAAAACCATATAAAGCAACTTTCAGCATTACTCCTGACATCAAAGCTGAGACATTAGATGGTGCCGTGGGATGAGCCTTTGGAAGCCATGCATGAAGTGGAACAATACCCATTTTTGCGCCAAACCCGAATAATGCAAGTATGAATATAATGTATTTTTGTTTTGATGAGAAATTTGCTGAAAACTTAATAATTTCACTAAAGTCAAAGCTCCCAGTGTATTTATATAAGAAAGCAAACATTATCATTAAAAATAGTCCGCTTATATGAGTCATAACAAAATAAAATATTCCTGCTTTCAAATTTTCCTTATGCATGTATTCGTAAATTACTAGGAAAAATGATGCTATAGACATAAGTTCCCAAAAAACAAGAAAACTTATTGCATTACTAGAAGCTACAACCCCAATCATTGAGGCTACAAATAAACCTATTAAAACTAACATATAGTTTGCTGAGTAATGTTTCTTATATTCCAAAATGTAGCCTTTTGTGTAAATTGCCACTGGAATAAATATTAAGATTATAATAAATATGAAATATAGTGAAAGCCAATCCTTTTGAAAATTTATTAAAGGTAACAAGTATTATCAACTCCTAGATATATTTAGTTATCATTCGAATATTGAAATGGAACACTTTATTATACCTTACTTTGCGTATGTTAACAACTAATTTCAACTAATCGTTCGTATTAATAATATTATAAGGAGTTGTTTTGGTATGTATTTAAGATCAGTTAGTAAACTTGCAAAACATAAAATCAAATTCATTTTTCCAATAATTTTTTTAAGCATAATGATCTCAACGATGATGGTTTATTTGATTACAAACAATATTAACAATGATAAAGTTATAGATTCTACTTTAATTTCTGAGAGATTGTCAAAAATTTCAGAGCTTTCCACAATAAAATATAATTATTCTAATATATTATCTATAAAAAACAGCATAAAGTATAAAGATTATTTAATTCCATTTACTGAAAAATCCTTTATAATAAAATATAGTGGTTATATTAAAGCTGGCGTAGATTTGAAAGATTTAGATATTACTAATAATAACGAAAAAATCATTATTACTTTGAAAAAATCTAAAATTATAGATCATGTTATAAATAGTGAAGATTTATTCGTTTATGATGAAAAATCCTCAATGTTTAATAAACTTAGTATGCAAGATATGATAGATGTACTCAGTGAAGAGAAAAAAAAGGTTGAAGTCAGTTTATTAAAAACAGGTTTTTTAGATGGGGCTAACGCTAACGCGAAATTGCTTATGGAAGGTATTCTATTAGATATGGGTTTTAAAA
>JGI24143J45723_1001634_pt1 | contig 10511 bp, 9 predicted proteins | sample BarGraIncu00432A_FD_45723 | JGI IMG/M metagenome (IMG submission 45723)
CGCCGAATTCCACCAGCCGGTCCATCAGATAGCGGCGCAGCGACATGCTTTCCGCCAGCGCCAGCCGGTCCAGCAGGACCTCGATGCAGGGAGTGCCGATTTCCCAGATCAGCTCGCCTATCTCGGAAAACTTCTCCTTGCCCCAGATCTGCAGGCCGTCCAGCAACTCGTCAAGGAACTCGCGGCGCACGAAGGGCTCCTGGAGAGTCAGTCGGGTTTGTGCCGGGATACTTTCCGACGCGACCTGGCGCAGCACCTTCAGCAGCTGTCCGTAAGCGCCGGTCTGCAGGAAAAAAAGGCAGATCTCGTTCAGGTTTCTGGCCAGGGCCGCGTAACCCTCCTCCGTGGTATCCCCCAGGCCGAGCAGCAGGAGCAGGATGTCGCTGGTCTTACTCTCCATGCTGGCCAGATCAAGGGTGTCCATCAGTTCCCGCGCCCCCTCCTGCCCGAGCAGGGGAATCTGGTCGGCCGAAATCATTTTGTCGAGCTTTTGCTGATAGCTGTCCGGAATAAATTCTTCCATGACATGCTCTTTAAAAATGGTCCTCATTTTCTCGTGGAGATCCTGCTCCGAGGTATCGGTCTCGGGTGCCGGGTGCGCCGGTTCCGACGAGCCGTGCCTGCTCATCTGCTGCAGCAACCCCAGCACAAACGGCGGGACGCTGACTTGATCCTGACTGATGTCTTTCAGGGTGTCGATGACAACCTGCGCCGGCAGCCGGCGAATGACCCCCTCGGCCAGCGACTCGTTGCTGATCTTGTTGATATCGAAGCTTGAATTGAGAAACTGGCGGCGCAGCCCTGGCGAGAGTTTGCTGATAAAGGAGGCCAATTTTTCGCAGGCGAGCTGCACCTGCCGGGATTCACCCCCCTGGTCTCCTAGCTGCCAGAGGTCCTCGTCACCGGCAAAACCGGCGATTCCCCCCCGGACCTCGCCCGGAGCGGACCCCTCCGGGGTCGCGAACTGCTGGTTCAGGGCTTCGGCCAGCAGTTCCGGGTCGAGCGAACTCTCGTCGATCCCCTCCGGAGCCAGCACCCCGCTGACGAGCCCCCTGGCGAAGCGCTCCCAGAGCCCCTTTCCGGCGGCCTTCGGGTCGCCCTTACTGAGCCTGGCCTCCTCAGTCGCGCTGAAAAGGTCATAACGTATTTCCCTGATCCCAAGCGCGGCTATGCCGGACTTTTCCCAGACCGCGCCGATGCCGCCGGCACTGTAGATCTCCTCGCGGTTAGTCCCGAGGATCGCGATGAAGCTCCTCAACTCTTCGAGGGTGAGTCCCTGGTGCAGGACCAGGGCGCCGATCCCCCGTTCATAGAGCACACGGGCAAAATCCCGGTAGATCAGGTTGCTTTTTTCCAGTGCGCTGTCGCCCAAGAGCAATGCATCGCAGGCGACGCCGATGACTATCTCTTGCGAGGCTGTCCCCAAACCGGCATAGGAGTTGAGAACTTTATTGAGTGCGGCATCAATGACCTGATGCCCTTTGGGGTATGATCTGCTGTTACGGCGCGAGATATTCAGCTCAAGAATGAGATTAGAAAGTGCTTTGGAATCAACTCTGCGGGTTGCTATGTCTGGAGCATCCTGTTCGCTCATGTCTCAATCGGCTCTCTGCTTTGGAATTTAACTCACCGTGACAAAAATAGATTGATATCGTCCAATTGTCAATACGGGCAAATGAACTCCCTCAAGGAAAGCCCGCTTCCTTGAGGGAGTTGAAGCGGCCCTGTCATCCAGCAATCCTGTCGCGCAGAAAGAATTAGCTCAACTTTAGCCGCCGATCAACCGATACTATAGCTATCATCTCCCGGAACAAAGGCAGACACCATATGAGCCAACCGACCATCCTCGTCGTCGACGACCAGCAGATCATCCTTTTTTTGCTGGAGACCCACCTGCGCAAGGCCGGCTTCACCCCCCTTTTGGCCAAAAGCGGGGCCGAGGCACTCGCCATACTGGGGGAGCGTCCGGTGGACCTGATCATTTCCGACCTGGTCATGCCTGAGATGGGCGGACTCCAGCTGATGGAGCGGGTGCGCGAGCTCCATCCGGGGCTTCCCATCATCGTCATCACCTCCCACGGCTCGGTGGAGAGCGCGGTGGAGGCGATGCGCTGCGGCGCCTACGACTACCTGGAAAAGCCCTACAACCCCGACGACCTGCGCATGACCATCCAGCGCGCCCTCGACTATCACCACATGGTCCGGGAGAACGAGCAGATCAGGGGCCTTTTGCGGGAACGCTTCAGTTTCCAGAGCATCGTCACCAGCAACCCTGCCATGAAGGCGGTGCTGGAATTGGCCGTCAAGGTGGTCCCCGCGCGCCAGACCACCGTGGCGATCTTCGGCGAGAGCGGCACCGGCAAGGAGGTGCTGGCCCGCGCCATCCACTTCGCGGGCAAGGGGTTACCCAACTCTTTTGTCGCGGTCAACTGCGCGGCGATCCCCGAGCACCTTTTGGAGAGCGAGTTGTTCGGCCACCTGCGGGGGGCCTTCACCGGCGCCGACCGCGACCGGGAAGGGAAATTCAGCCTGGCTCGCGGTGGGACCCTGCTGCTGGACGAGATCGGCGACATGCCCCTCCCCCTGCAGACCAAGCTTTTGAGGGTGCTCCAGGAGCGCGTTTTCGAGAGGATCGGTTCCAACGACCAGATCGCCGCCACCTGCCGGGTGATCGTGGCTACCAACCGCAACCTCCAGGAGCAGGTAGCCGCCGGCCGCTTCCGGGAGGACCTTTACCACCGGATCAACGTCTTCCCGCTGACGCTTCCGCCGCTGCGCGAGCGGACCGAGGACATACCGATGCTCTGCGAGTACGTGTTCGATCAGTTGCGCCAGCACCTGGGAAAGCCGTTGACCGGCATCTCGGACGCCGCGATGCGCTCCATGCTCGACTACTCCTGGCCGGGAAACGTGCGCGAGTTGCGCAACTGCCTGGAGCGGGCTGCTATTCTCACCGAGAACGGGGTGATTCAGCCCGAACATATCGGGGTCGGCAGCAGGCCGGCAGCCGCAACGGGGAGCGCGACCCAGGCGGAAGGTCCCGGGAGCGACCCGGGGAGTGTCAGTTACACCCTGACGCTTCCCGCGGGCGAACTGTCACTGGAAGCGCTGAGCGAACGTATCCTTGCCCTCACCCTGGAGCGCTGCGGCGGCAACAAATCCAAGGCAGCCGGGCTTCTGAAGATCGGCCGCAAAGCGTTTTATCGCTCCTGAAGCTCCTGCGCCCGGGGCGGCATCAGCCCGGGCACAACAGGCGCGGGCTGTACCCAACCGGCACCATTGTCCTCCTGCGCAACACCCCTGCCGCACGCCTCCAGTCTAACCCCCTGAAAACCCACCACTCCACCCTCCGGCACGGCCAGTGCTACCTACAGCTTGCGGTGCGGACCAACTGTACCGAAGAGAAACAGTCACCGAGCCAGCACTCCGCTGCCACATTTTTGCCGCGGACGCTAGCGCAGGCACGCTGAACGCCCCATGAAGCACCGCTGCCGAGACAACCGCTCGCGTCACCGGTTTTAGCGGGCTGCTGAGCCATGAGGTTGCACCATGCCCGACACCAGAAGACCCAGCCTGAATCCCGAATCTGCCAGCCTGGCTCTGCTTGCCCTCTCGGGCCTGCTGGCCTCCTTTCTTCCGGACGGTTTTCGCAGCATCGCGGCGATCACCCTTTGCACCGGGATTGCGCTGGTCCATCTCTCCCGGCAGCTGAGGTTGCAGATCGCCAAGCGAGCCGAGGCTGAGGACTATTCCAAACTGCTGATTGAAGCAGCGGAATGTCCGCATCCTGCAGCCTGCCTCGACATCGAGAAAGGGATTCAGCAGATCGGCGGCAGCCGGGAGCTTTATATGAGCCTGCTGCACCGGTTTACCGACGAGTACGGGGCCACACCCGATGCGCTGGAGAGCGAAATCGGCAAAGGGAACCTACCCGGAGCCGCCCTGATAGCCCAGTCAGTCAAAGGTATTGCCGGAGTGCTGGCGGCCCTGCCACTTCAGTGCGCCGCAGCGGAACTGGAGCGCGCCCTGCCGCACGGCGGGAAAAGAGTCCGCGTCACCCTGGCCGGTTTCCGCCACGAACTGGAAAACGTCCTGGGTGCACTGCCAGAAGAGATACGGCGCTGCTCATAGCGACGACAACTTAACGAATTATAATGTGATGGACTTGCAGAGGCTGGAAGAATTCTGCATCGCTGCAGGTGCGAAGGGGGATTAGGCAGGGTTCACTACTTACATCGCCCTGCTTAGTGGAAGGCTGGTGCAGACACAGTAAAGGCCCGCCAAGTTATGGCGGGCCTCATTTTATCTACATCAAGGTCCCCTGTTTCAGGGGGATGCCGGTATCTGCTGACACCGGAGTTTAACTGCTTTCATGTTTTAAGAATCCTCTTCGGTGGAGTTTCTTCGATGCTGACTACCTCCTTTTTCCGAGATTCTGCTGCGCTAGCTAGCTGAGGTAAATATAGCACCAGTAAAAGAAATATACAGCCTGTTGCAAAAAAAAAATTTGCTGTATACTCCAAAAGTTGACACTCCCCAAAGTAATGTCTGTCCCTGCTACAGTCCACTCCCAACTCGCACCTTCCGACCGCAAAAAACCTTCACCCAAACGCGTGCGCGGGGCAGAACCGTTACCGGCCATGCCCCGCGCAGGGGAAACTGAAGCATCAAATCAAAGGGTTATTGTGCTTTCTTTCTGGGGTGGCACTGCAGGCAGGCAACCGGCCCCTTGTCTTCAAGGTCATGGCAGGCAATGCAGACCTTGTGCGCCGTGTCCTTGCCCCAGTTATCGATCTTCCCGATCTTGGTGTTGTGGCAGTGGAAACATTCGTTGTTCAAGCTCTTCTGATGAGCCCAGTGCTTGAAAGGGAGGTCCATGTCACCCATTTTCAACTTGATGACTTCCGGGCCGGCGTTTTTCGGTGGTTCTGTCAACGCAGCGCTAGATACTGTTGCGATTGACAGTAATCCGAGAATCAGCACGAGTCGTTTCATCATTTACTTACTCCCTCAAGTTCAATAGTTTTTGCGAATGTAGCAGACTGGTCTCAATTGTCCAGAAAAAAGCGATAAGAGCCTGACTAAAAAGGTAAAAACAGCCGGGAGCAACAGTTACTTGTGAGGTTTTTTTGCCTTTAAACCTTCCCGGTACACCTTGCCCAGCTTCTTTACCTTGTTGGGGTTGCGCTTGCGCCACTCTTTGACCGCCTGGCGCGAAGCGGTTTGAGCGTGCTCGCCCTCCGCTTCATTTAGCTTCAGTGCCAGCGCGGCCTTGTTCCCCCGCTCGGGGTCCGCCTCATGCAGCATGCGCTGGTGAAATGCGCTGGATTCAGCCGTGTCGGCGGCCAATGGTTCGGCGTTCTGTTCAAACCAAAGCCGTGCCGCCTCCTTCGCCTGGGCCGGGTCATCGGCATGCAGGCGCTTAATCTCCGCCATCGCCGCCCGGCGCTCCGACTTCTTGGACTCCGGCAGTGCTGTCGCTTTCTTTGGGGACTTCGTTTTGTCAATTTGCATGTAATACCTCTCCCCCCTGTGTAACACTTACCGTCGAGCCCGTCAACCTGCGAGCGCCAGTCCCCCCCTATACCCGGCAGGCCAAGGCTCCCTCACCGCGACACTTTTCCCACGGCGCTATTAGGACTGAACGCCCTCAGGTACCGTTGCAAATGCTGCGAATGCGCACCCTCCCCTTCAAGGCAGCAGATCCGGTTAGGTTCTTGCCGAGACTCAAAACCTCCCTCCCCCCTTGCGGGGGAGGGTCGGAGTGAGGGGGTAGGAACCATTGAGGACTCCGTTGGCAGTTTCACCCTCCCCCCACCACCCTCCCGTCAAGGGGGGGAGCAGAGTGCAACGGCCTAACCTGACACCGCCGCCTGGAAGGGGGAGGAAGAGTTCGCCCTGATCGGGCCCGCACCCGCGCTGGACTTTACAGGGAGGGATGTTAGAATCCGATGTAACATTAGCGGGATACCATGATTATCGGGCAACAGAGGCCCCGCGGCAGAAAAATGGCCGGTTCTTCCGGCATTTCTTACCGAGAACCAAGTGGGGTTACCATGAAAATTTCCGCGATTATCGCCGTCATCGTAGGCGTCGCACTGCTGGTTTCGGGCTTTTTTTACCTTCGAGATACGACCGGTCCGCTACTCACCCTGGCGCCCGGTGAGGGTCCCATTTCAGCGAAACGGGAAATTGTCCTGACCCTGCAAGACCTGGGGGCCGGACTTAAGAGCCTGGAGATCAGCGCCGTCCAGGGAGAGCGGACCATCCCGCTACTCGCCAGGCAGTACCCGGCCGGCAGCCACCAGGCCAGGGAAACCCTCAGGCTGGGGCAGTTCGGCCTCAAAGAGGGCCCGCTCAAGCTGCAGCTCGCCGCAACCGACCGCGCCCTCTTCCACTTCGGCGCCGGCAACACCACGGTGCTATCCCCAAGCTTCGACTACCAGAACAAGCCGCCCGCCGTCTCGGTCCTCAGCACGGCCCACAACATCTCCCGGGGCGGAGCCGGGTTCGTGGTCTACAGCGTCAACCGGGAGCTGGAACGCAGCGGAGTCGTCTTCGGCGACCGCTTTTTCCCGGGCTACCGGCAGTCCGGCGACCTGTACGCCTGCCTGTTCGCCTTCCCTTTCAACCAGGCGCCGGATAGCTACATCCCGAAGGTGCTGGCAGTCGACCGCGCCGGCAACGAGCGGCTGACCGGGATCTACTTCCACCTGCTTCCTAAATCCTTCCCGAGCGACCGGATCGTATTGAGTGACGCCTTTCTGGACAAGATCTCCTCGGAATTCAAGGACCGCCTCCCCCAGGCAAAGACTCCGCTGGAGGTTTTCCTGAAGGCGAACAGCGAGCTTAGGAGCCACGACCTGAAAATCCTGCGGGATTGCGGACTCAAGAGCTCCCCCGTTGCGCTTTGGTCCGGCAGTTTCCTGCGGCTCCCCAACTCGGCGCCGCGCGGCAGCTTCGCCCAGTTGCGCAGCTATTTCTACCAGGGGAAGCAGGTCGACCAGCAGACCCACCTCGGCATTGACCTTGCCACGCTGGCACACACCCCGGTGCCGGCCGCCAACTCTGGCAAGGTGGTCTACGCCGATGACCTCGGCATCTACGGCCAGTGCGTCATCATCGACCACGGTCTGGGATTGCAAAGCCTGTACGGGCACCTGAGCCGGATCGGCGTGAAGGCCGGCGACCCGGTGCAAAAGGGGCAGATCATCGGCAATACCGGGGATACCGGCCTGGCCGGCGGCGACCACCTCCACTTCGGGATGGTCATTTCCGGGGAGCAGGTGAATCCAATCGAGTGGTGGGATCCCTCCTGGATCAAGAACAACGTCACCGGCAAGCTCACGGCCGCCAAGCTGCCACTACCCGCCCGCTAGCTCCGGCGCTAGGGCCAGCTCTCCAGGCAGGCGTGGGCAGGTATCCGCCGGTCACTGAAATTGACATTTCAGTCCTAAAAGGTATAAGTCCCATTAACTAAGCAGCTACAAACTATCCGAAACTTCAGGAGCACCAGTGAAAGCAATCGTCACCGCATTACTGCTATTGATCTGTCTGGCCTTCGTCGCCGCCCCGTGCTGGAGCAGGGAACCGGACCCGGGGTGGAAAACTGTCGGAGTCCGGGGCGGGTTCCAGGCCATTTCCCGAAACGAGGAATTCCACCAGTACGAGGCCTATGCCAGCTACGGCCTTCCCTGGTCGCTGCGTGCCGAGTCGGGGTGGGGAGTCGCCCTGCAGGCGAACACCTCCGCCGGGGTGCTCCATGCCTCGGGCGAAAACGGCTTCATCGGCACCCTCGGCCCCGGCATGATCTTTGACCAGGGAGACCGGGGGATCGCTTTCGACCTGGGCGGCGACCTCTGCATTGTCAGCAAGCACAAATTCAAAAATGTGGATTTTAACGGTAACCCGCTCTTCGAGGGGCACCTCGGTATCGCCTACCGTTTCAGCAGCGGACCGGGAATTTCCTACCGTTTTCAGCACATGTCCAACGGTGGACTGGGGCTGCACGGCCCCGGAAACACCGGCCTCGATCTGCACATGTTCGGGGTGAGCTGGAATTTTTAAGAGAGGTGGGCAATGCATCAACTCATTTTGCTGCGCCACGGCGAAAGCGTCTGGAACCAGGAGAACCTCTTCACCGGCTGGACCGACGTGGATCTCTCCGGGCGCGGCAGGGAAGAGAGCAGGCAGGCCGGAAACAGCCTCAAAGCGGCGGGATGCCTCTGCGACGTCGCCTACACTTCCGTGCTAAAGCGGGCGATCCGCACCCTCTGGATACTGCTCGACGAGATGGACCTGATGTGGCTGCCGGTCAAGAACGACTGGCGGCTGAACGAGCGGCATTACGGGGCGCTGCAGGGGTTGAACAAGGCCGAGACCGCTCTGAAGTACGGCGAGGAGCAGGTGAAACTCTGGCGGCGCAGCTACCTGGTCCGGCCACCCGCGCTGGAGCAGGGAGACCCGCGACATCCGCGCTTTGATCCGCGCTACCTTGAGCTTGGGCAGGAACTGCTTCCTGCGTCGGAATGCCTGCAGGACACCGTGGAGCGGGTACTTCCCTTTTGGCGGGAGAACATCGAGCCGGCGCTGCGGGCGGGGAAGCGCCCGCTGATCGTAGCCCACGGCAACAGCCTGCGCGGACTGATCAAGTATCTGGACCGGATTTCCGACGACGATATTGTGAACCTGGAAATTCCCACCGGAAGGCCGCTGGTGTACCAACTGGACCAGGATTTAAGACCGCTGCGCCATTATTACCTGGGCGCCGACTAGCCGGTAACCCTCACCTTACCCTCACCATTTGACCTGGAAACCGGGCTCCGCTTTAGCCTGGTACATCTTTTCATCCGCCTGCTTGATCAATTCGTCCGGCTCGACAAAGGTTGTCGGGCCGGTCTGGGCGATACCGAAGCTCAGCGTTATCGTGGGGAATTTCGCCCCGAAAACCTCGATTATCTTCCTGCACACCACCTCCGCCGCTTCGTAGTCACACTCCGGCAGGATAATACAGAACTCATCCCCGCCGTAGCGGCAGGGGAGATCGGTTTCCCTCACCTCCTGCAGCAGGGTGTCCCCCAGAAACTTGAGGACGCTGTCGCCAAAAGGGTGCCCCTGCTGGTCGTTGAGCTGCTTGAAATTGTCCACGTCGAAATAGATCAGTGCCAGCGGTGTCAGAACCCGCTTGGCATGGGCCATTTCCCTTCTCAAGGCGGCCCGGAAAGCCCTCTGGTTAAACAGGTTGGAGAGCGGATCCCGGTCCGAAAGCTCCTTCAACTGGCGGGTACGCTCCGCGACCTGAAATTCCAGGTTCTTGGCGTAGTTTTCCGAACGCTCCTTTGCCGTTTCGATTTCACTGATGAGGCTGCGGATATAGGTGTCGAAAACCAGAGTGACGTCGAAATAGAGCAGTTTGTCCAGAGCCTGGCAGGTCTTTGCCAGCAAAGCGGGGTCGCGGATAGAGCGTTCCAGTGCTTTATTGATGATATCCTTGAGCGTTTTCACCGCGGAGAGATAGAGCTTCGGTTCGACACCGATGCGCTTATGAACCAAGCCGATACGTAAACGGTTATTAACGTACTCAATGTCAGTAAAGCCGCTGAAAAGATCAAGCACATACTTGCGCTGGGCCGCATGGAGCCGCTGCAGGGTATCCAGGTCGCCAATCAGCAGTGCTATTTCCTCGATGGAAGTCTGTTCCTCGTAAAATTCATTCACGATGACGTCGATATTTTCCTCAATAAACGGCCTGCAGCGCACCAGCAGGCCAATATCCTCCTCGCTCAGCGCAAGCAGTTCCTTGCGCCGCACGATCTCTTGATCGGTAAGATGCAACTGCATCAACAAGGACTGAGTAACCCGTTTCATGGTGGTCTCGTTGGTAGGTGCCACTGATTTCATTTTATTCCGATCCTGCTGCAGTTCAATTATTTTATCAGAACAAAGACAGGTTGAAAGATTGGGTGGTCGTTAGGGGAAGGTGGGAGGGGGAGGATTGACATCCTTGCCAAGCGCCCGCCGGGTGAGTTCAGGGCTGCCACAGATACTGATCCAACGGGATGCGGTCCAGTGCGTCGAAGCAGACCCCTTCATTTTCCAGGCGCAGCCGTTGCTCTTGATCGGCCGAACTACCGCCCGAGCGACCGCTGATCCTCCCCTGAGCGTTGACCACGCGGTGCCAGGGGACGGGGATGCGACCCGAGAGAGCGCTCAGCGCGTAGCCCACGAGCCGCGCCTGGCCCGGCATCCCGGCCAGGCGCGCGATCTGGCCGTAGGTTGCCACGCGGCCCTCAGGAATGCGCAGCGCCACGGCGTAAATGGCGCGGTATCGTTCTGAAGTTACCGGCATGGGAAAAACCTCCTTTGGCCCTCAGCGAACGTAAACGCCACAATCCCCCACTGCCGTTACAGTTAAGGAATTCCCGGCGCAAGGGGTGATGCCTGTCCCCCCTATGAAGTAGGGGGGAAGCCGAACGTTAGAGAGGCAGGGGGGTGTTTTGCCCAGGCTAAGA
>JGI24143J45723_1001636_pt1 | contig 10505 bp, 7 predicted proteins | sample BarGraIncu00432A_FD_45723 | JGI IMG/M metagenome (IMG submission 45723)
TGATGGTTATCGGGTTTTTCAATAGCCAAATATAACTTATTTAATTGATATACTGATATTTAAAATATAGAACCTCCCTAAATATAAACATTGTTTGAGTATTTAGCATTTCGTAAGACCTTAAGATAATAAAGCTATATTATACAAAACTTTATGAGAATAATCCCGGTTAATCAGTAAATAAATTGATTTTCTTGAGAAAAAACTCATAGTATCATGTACTTTTAAGTTTTAATGACTATTATTTATCCACTGTTCTACAATGTAACTTCCATAACTGGTGATGCAAAAGGAAATAATCTGGATTATCAGTCCAATTATAAATACAATGGATGTTACTGGATTAACATTTTGAAACACTTTCATTAATACTCCTACAATGTAGGTGAAGAAAATAAGCATCGACATGTAAAGTGCCCAACTGGCAAACTGTAAGTAGTCATTTTAACGGGCCCTAGTCCGTAAAAGACAAATTGCGTGGTTCATAGCGTACCAGCTAATGCTGACGATAACCCGGTTTTATAAATTATATTTCCAGATAATCCATTTTGCGGAAAAAACGCTTTTAATGTTCCGTTTCGGAAGCTGAGCCATCAGGAATATGCGGACTATAACAAACAAAAAGGTTAAAATATTGGTTTTTAATGGTTAAACTTGAATAAAAAAAATAATTTTATTTTTTAGCTATCAATCGGAAAGATGTGTTTTCAGATTAATTTACTTTTGAGCATCTTTTATCTCTTCCGGTTTTGAAACTGAGGGAACATACTCTTCTGGCGGTCGGTCAAAGTCAAGTTTTATGACCAAAACACTGTTGCACAATTCATTAGTCGGTAAGTTGATAAGACGAAGATAAGATTGTTTTACCAAATGATCCTGCGGTGCAAATTCAAGTTCGAAAGCTACTTTCTGCCCGGTATTGAGCAATACCGCACTCTGCGGCGCCACGGTAAACGGCCTCAGCTTAACCACATTGCCTTCAGGGTCTTTGTTCAAATGTATATATAACGTCTTTCCCATTTTGGTAAGCATCACATTTTTATTCGAAGTAAGTGTCGATGCAGGCTCTACCTGTTCGAGGGACTCACGCACCGACTTGTACCACTTTCCTACATTTTTTAATATTTGTCGGCTTTGCTCCGGAATCACTCCAAGTGGATCGGGCCCGACATTGAGAAGATAATTGGCATCGCGTGCCAGATATTTGTCGATGCTGCGGATCAAATGACGGTCGTTGTAATAGTCTTCATTTTTCCGGTAGCCCCAGCTTTCCATCCCAACTGCCTGACACGCTTCGGTCGGACGTTCGAAGGAAATGTTTTCATCATTTTGGTAATCACGTTCAGGAGTTCCAAAATCGCCATCGTCGCAGCCGCGGTTGTTGATGACGGCGTTGGGTTGGAGCCGGCGGATCAGCGTGTTGATGGACGGGTCGTGGTGCTTGATGACGTTAGCGTCCCACCAGAAACCATGAATCGTACCATAATTGGTACATAACTCCTTGACCTGTGCTTTAACGAACGCTATGTAACGGGCAAGGTCGGGTTGGTCGCCAGGCTCCGGTGCCTGCAACTCATAAGAACGTCCGGCATTCGGGTAATTCGGCTGGTGCATGTCTGCCAGTGAATAGTATAAGCAGAGCGGAAACTTTCGTCTGTGACAAGCTTCTGCGAGCATTGCCAGGGTATCCTTCGCATAGGGAGTGCATGTGACTTTAAAGTTGGTCTGTTTCGTGTCCCACATGCAGAACCCGTCCACATGTTTCGTCGTAAATGTGATGTACTTCATCCCAGCTTGCTCAGCTAGGTCGAGCCATGTGTCGGGATTGAATTTCACCGGGTTGAACTCCCGCATCAACGGAGTATACTCGGCCCGACTGAGACTCCTGCGGTACATATGCTGCTCGTGCCATCCAGCAACCGAGTAGACTCCCCAATGAATGAACAATCCAAATCGTTTTTCGAAAAACCAGTCGCGGCCATCGCCAAAGCGTTTGGTTTTTACCATAATACTATTTTCATACTTCTCTTTTGCAAATGTATTTTTTGGATAAGTGGATAAAATTCCTAATGCCAATGAACTATAGGAAATTGATTGAAGAAAATTGCGACGTTTCATTTATATTATAATCTATGATTAATTAATATTCTTTCTTGACTTATTTAATGACCGGTATTAATCAGCTGTTCACCAATATAACTGCCATAACCAGTAATACAAAATGAGGAAATGAGTATTAGTAGACCAATAATCAGAACGATATTTGTATTTTTTCTAACGTTTTTCCATTCTTTCATCAATACCCCTACGACATAGCTAAAAAAAATCAGCATCGACATGTGCAGCACCCAACTGGCAAACTGAAAGTTACCCATTTTTACATGCCCCAATCCGTAAAAGAAAAATTGAGAACACCAGAGTGTTCCTGCTAGTGCTGACCAAATCCAGTTTCGGAATATTACTTTTCCTGGCAGCCCTTTTTGGGGAATAAACTCGTTTAATGTACCTTGCTTGATACCAGCTATGATAAACCAAATAAAGTTGACCATAAAACATCCCGAAGTTGAAATAATCATTTTGGCATTTCCCTGGAAATTCCCTGCCCCGTTTTGAGCAGCGATATCAGCAATTGGCTGACCATATTCGAGCGAAAGATTAAAAACTCCCGAGAGAACTCCCGCAATAATAGTAAGCAGCAGGCCAATTGTCATGTTAAATCCGGGCTTTCCAATATGCGCAGCATTCAAATCCTTTTCCTTCTTAAAACCAGCCCAACCGCAAAGAATCACGCCAAGTAAGGAAAGTATCATTCCTGCCAGGACAATGTTGCCGCCAGGTTTTAAGAAAAAGCTGTCTAAGCCACCAAAGATGATCATAGGAAAAATTGTGCCTAAAACTGCCGAAATGCCAATAGCCAGTGTATAAGTCATTGAGTACCCTATATACTTAATGGCTTTACCAAACGACATACTTCCAAATCCATATGCACCACCTAAAAGGAATGCTGCCCAAAATGGCTTAGAGGGTGCCTCAACCAAAATAGTAAAGAAACCGGGCACTGTTAACCAACCTACAATAAGTGGCATAATTACCCAAGCAAAAAGTGCCTGAACCAGCCAAAAAGTACCCCATGACCAATTTCTGGTTAGCGTATTGGGTAAATAACAGCTTGCAGCTGATGCGCCTCCAATTGCATGAAGACCTGTACCAAGAAGGGGATTGGAAATGATCATTTTTTTTGTTTTAATGCATTAAACATTGCATGAATATTAGCAGGCGATATATCCGGCAAAATAGCCTCATGACTTGGAGAGATGATTAATCCGGTTGGAAATAACTCTTTAAGTTCGTTCACCTTTTTTGCGACTTCTTCGGGCTTCCCGTTCACCAGCAAATTTTGTGCATCAACTCCGCCACAAAAAGCCACTTTCCCAGTAAAATGTGTTTTCAGGTTCGGAGCATCCATTTCGCTGGCTAGTGCCTGAACAGGATGAATGATATCAGCTCCCAGATCGGCCAAATCCTGAATAATAGGGAAAATTGAACCACACGAATGGTGCATTACTATAAGGCCGTAACTTTTTGCCTGATCGATCAGCTTTTTCGTGCCAGGAAATACAAATTCGCGCAAGCATTCAGGATCAACCATTAAGCCCGTTTGACTTCCAAAATCATTCCCAATCAGCACCGCATCGAGCATCCCTTTTGTCGATTCGTAAAATAACTCGGAGGCTTTGAGATAGAAATCAGTAATACGTTCAATCACCGCACTAAACATGTCGGGATTAGAGAGCATAACCATCAAGGCCTGTTCCATTCCAAAAGCCGCGCAGGCATCCTGAAAATGGGCACTCCAGAGTATCCCCATCTTTATCCGGTCGATTGGTGCGACCGCAACCCGTCTGCCAGATTCTTTGCGATCGAGGTACAATGTAGGATCGGGCCAGGCAAATTTTTCAACATCGGCAACATCTGAATAATCCTCAAAAAATCCCGGAGCAGTTAGTGTTCGTTCGTCGGGAGTTTCCAAATGACTTACCTTGGCAAAATTAAACGCACAGGCAATGTGGTTTGATGGCGGGTAGTTGTATGGGACTTCGATGGGATAAATATCATCATCAATTGCCACGCGAAGTTGATCGATGCTATTTACGCCGAAGTATTTCATGAGTGCAGGTTCGGCAGAAGGTACTGGTAACCCCAGCCAGGATGCCGGCCGGTCAACCTGTTGGTTATGAATGGTTCCAAAAAATCGGTCTTTGTGGTTCATACAAGTCTGAAGGTTTAATTTTATAAATACTCAAAACAAACAATTTCATGCAACCAAATACGCGGAATAGTTACTTCTATACCATCATGCGAAATACGATGCTGAAGTGCATTGCCCGATATTATTGCTTTTACATTCATATTTTTGCGCAATATATTTAGTTTTAAATACACATCGGTTAATGCAACAGGATCTTCATGCACTTCAGGATGAGCTGGCGTTTTTCGTGTAGACGACCAGTTGATAATGTGTACCATATACCGTTCGGAACGATCTAAATTTTTGTTGGCAGACTGCCAGGTAACCGTCACCTCTGTACTCAATGGAGCATTTGTTTCAATGAGCCGGGAGGGCAAAACGACAGTGAGTAAACGATCGAATGCAGCTCGGTAAACCCAATACCCCTTGTTGTAATAGGAACCTCCAATTGGAAACCCCACCAAACCAACCTTTCCACAGGTAGTAAGTGCCGAATACTGGGTAATATGATCGAAAGGCGATTGTTTATGACTGGTATAATGCTCAGTACTGCGTTGAAACATGGGTTCGCCAAGTAGTGCCATAGATCGGGCAGGAGATTGCACCTTCCACTGCGAAGCACCATCATAGAGTGCATACTCATACCCAGGCATATCTTTTACAAAATCATTGTCAGTTACAAGGTATGCCGGCTTAAAGGATGATTGACCATCAAATTTCATCCCATATCTTTCGAGCCACGACTGCTTTGTTTCAGCCTGAAGTCCTCCATTATGACAAACAATCACAGAACCACCTTGACTGATGTATTGATGCAATCGTTCCACTGTTTTACCATTTGGCATCAACTCGTCTGGTATCACAACCATGTGGTAACGCTCCCACTCCTGACCGGGCTCAACCAAATCAAATTGAAGGTGAGACTCCATCATCAACTTCACCAATCCGAAAATATAGAACTGTTCTACTTTTACCATTGCATCACCCGGGATCATCAAAGCGGCTTCAGTTACAGGGGCAGCCTGATTCAACCATGGCTCCAACTGCCTGATACGGTCAAATGATTTTCCAAGAACGTGATATACAGCTGCATCCAATTGACCGTTGGGAGGCATCTGGTCACCCACATCACATCGGGCAGCATTTGCGACAAGACTAGCCAATTCAACATTCAATTGTTGTGGCAGCTTCAATCCTCCAAAATCAGCCCAGGAAGAGACAAAGCGGCCCGTCATACCATAAACAGGAAGTCCGAAATTACGCTGATAACGTATTTGTGCCGGTGCATAAAAATATCCCCAACCACCTGTAGGCAGCGCTTCAATGTCAATATTATCGAGAAATTCAGACCTTTCACTCACCTTGCCAATCCCGATATCGTTAAAATCGACCTGACATCCTGGTCTGGTCATATGAACCAGATCCTTCATGCGGCCATGAAAATCAATGAAGTTTTTGTTTTGGTGCTCCCGTTGTACCTCTTTATTGTTTGGGTCTTTTCCTGAAGCATTAATTTGCCGCAGGCATTCTGGGCAATAGCATTCAGCAGAAATAGGTTCAGCCATATCGAGCCAGGCTCCATCAAGTTCGTACTTCGATACAAACTCTTTGATATGCTCAGCCATCAAGTCGACAAAATTCTTGTTCCCCAAACATAAAGCAGTCCATCCCGGTGTCTCACCAGCCTTTGGACGATAATCAGATCCATCACGCTTGACCATATTCCATTCTGGGTGGGTATCAGCCAGATGATTGTCCCAGGCAGTGCAATAATACGCGTAAACTGCAATATTGCGTTTACGACAGGCTTTCACTTGCTCGCCGAGTAAATCGAATGACAATCCCGGATGAACCGGACCATATTTACTTGGATAGTAAAAATAGCCGTGCATGTCTTTGGCAAACACCACAATGCTATCAACATTTCCGACGATTAACTGGTTGCCCCATTGTTCGGCATTAAATTTTGCTCCTATTTTGGGTATGAATTTTGAGTTATGAAAATCAAGATGAACTTTCCGCCATGGCCCTAAAGGAAATTTCGCAAATCTGGAATCTACCCAGTATTTAGGCGCTGATTCAGATAAGGCGAATTTGGTTGCAGGCTCCGTTGGGTCAGAAGCATATAAGGGTATAGCCTGCGATGCAGCAATCCCAATTCCAATGGTTGATAAAAATTGACGACGATTTACATTTGAGTTCATAACTTCAATATTAAATTTGATTTTATAATATGTTTTTTATTCGACTGTCATAATGTTGTGTTTATGCCACTCGGAATGAATAATAGCTAATATATATATATGCAACCAAAGGAACTATCATTGCAATAGCCATGCTATTAGCTACTTCGGCAATATATCCCATCAGAGGAGTACAAAGCGATCCTCCAATAATTGCCATAACTAATACTGAACCACCAATTTTTGTATTTTCGCCCAGTCCTTTGATGCTGGTGGCAAAAATGGTGGGATACATGAGGGACATAAAGAAACTGGTGAAAAAGATGGCCCACATGCCAACCCATCCGGGAATCAATATACTGAATCCAACCAAAATCACATTGATAATACTATACCAGCCCATCAGGCGGTTGGGTTGGATGAAACGCATCAGCCAAGTGGCCGAAAAACGCCCCAGACCAAAAGCGACCAAGGTTCCGGTTAGGAAATACCCGGCAACTTTTTCTGGCTGAGCAGTATAATCCTGAACGTATGGAATAAAATAACTCCATGTTCCGACCTGAGCTCCAACATAGAAAAATTGTGCCAATACACCTTTACAGAAATGCGGGAACTTCAAAAGATCTTTGAAACGTCCATTAGACTCAGGAACTTCACCTTTTTCAGCTTCAAAATTCGGAAATTTTACCTTGATAATCAGTATGGCCCAGATTAACGCGAACAGTGCCAGAGCGAGGTAAGGTTTTACTACCCGCATGGTTTCCTGTTGCAGAAATCCGGTATATTCCCCGGTCATTTTCATTGCGGCAATTTTTGTTTCATCAGGTTCAACTCCTGAAAAAATAAATACCGTTCCCAACAAAACTCCCACCACCGAACCGATAGGATTGAATGCCTGTGAGAAATTTAACCGTTGTTCGGAAGATTCAGATTTACCAAGCAGCGCAATAAAGGGATTAGCGCCTGTTTCAAGAAATGCCAGTCCGGAGGCGATCACCAAAAGCGCCAGCAGGAAGAACCCGTATTGCCCGTTGATAGCAGCAGGCCAGAAAAGCAAACACCCAGCGGCATACAGCAACAATCCGAAAACAATCCCAGCTTTGTAGCTGAAACGGCGCATCAGCAGAGCTGCTGGAACAGCCAGCAAAAAATAGCCCATGTAAAAAGCCGATTGAATTAGCCCCGCCTGAAAACGCGAAAGCTCCATCGATTTCATAAACTGTTTGATCAGTACGCCATTCAGATTATTGGGGATTCCCCACATGAAAAACAACGTGGTCACCAGCACGAATGGCAGAAGTGTACCGGCTAAAATGAATTTAGTTTTATTGGTTTTTAGTGCTTCCATTATTCGGCTAATCTGTTTTAGAGGTTTTTGTTAATCCTGAAAGTGTTATTGAAGAAATTTTGGGTGCTGATAGTTTGGCACGGTCAAGAAGATTAGCCGCATGATCTTTTGTTAATAGCTCGGTCTGCTTCAAATCCCATTTTCTTCCTAACTTACGGTATTTGGCAAAGCAAAGGTTGTTGTACGTGCACAGTTCCCATTTTTGTGCCGAATAGTTTTGGGATAGAAACTTCCCGATTGCCTTAATATTTTCTTCAGTATCGGTCATTCCTGGAATGAGCGGCGTTCGGATCCAAAGTTCTGTTTTCAGTTTTTGCTGATCGATGAGATTCATCACGAGCAATAGATTTTTGTGAATCAGCTTGTTGGACGATCCGGTGAATTGCTGGTGTTTTTTGTCGATCATTTCTTTCAGATCGTACAAAATCAGATCCATCAGCGGAACCAGTGTTTCAAACGCTTTGGCGGGCACTGCTCCACAGGTGTCGAGCGCAAGGTGATAACCGTCAGCTTTTAGCTTTTGAGCCAGTTCAGCGATAAAAAGATACTGCAAAGCTGGCTCTCCTCCGGAAAAAGTGATGCCTCCATTCGATCGCTTTATAAATTTTTCGTCTTTGTGAATCCGGTCAAATAACTGATCAACGGTGTAGGATGAACCGATTAAGTGTAATGCTTTTGATGGGCAACTTTCGACACAGATACCGCAAACGGTGCATCTGTTTTTGTCGATGATGTACGATAACGGTTCTGTAAAAGCGATTGCCTTTTCCTGACAGATTGCCTCGCAAATCCGGCAATTGATACAGATTTTTTTATCCCATTCCAATTCGGGTGTCGGACAAATGGTCTCGGGATTGTGACACCACATACACTTCAGTGAGCATCCCTTAAAGAATAGGCTGGTTCGCAATCCCGGACCATCGTGTGCCGAAAGAGAACGAATCTCAGTTAGAATCACAGTCTGTTCGTACATCTATTGTAGTGAACTGTAATTCACCCGTTTTACAAATTCTTCCTGAAATTTATGATCCATTACCACAAAATGAGCAGAATAGCCGGTAACTTTAACTACAATGTTTTTATATTCCGGTTTCTCTGGATTTTCCATCGCCTTTTTGAGTGTATTGATGTCAACTACATTCAGGTTAATTTGTACTCCACCCATTTCGAAGAAATTCGTCGAAAACAGTTCAACAGTATCGCCTCTTTTTACTCCATCAGGGAAAAAACTTGGATGCAATTCAACCTGAAAAGAACCTCCCTGATATTCGACAAAATTCAATTTGGTGAACGAACGCATGGTTGGAAGCATTCCTTCGGTGTTTCGTCCGTGCATTGGATTCATGCCATGAGCCAATGGTTCGTCGGCTTTTCGTCCATCGGGCGTGGCTCCCAGCAACAGTCCGGCATAGGTGTGACCCATAAACTGAAAAAGCGAAGGACGGAAATGGAATCCTTTGATGTTGTGTTTGCCTTCAAGCAGTTCACGGACTTGTTTTGAGATTTGCAGTGCCACGGAATCAACCGATTCGATATCGTTACCAAATTTGGACTGATTCAGAAAGTCCCTTCTCATCAGCTCTTTGCCTTCCCAGTTATTTGCAATGGCTTCAATCAGTTCCTGCATCGAATATTTCTTTTGCTGAAAAATGAGTTCCTTCATCGCAAACATACTATCGACTACATTCGGTACGCCAAGAACATTTACCGAAGTATAATTGTTGGCAACCGCCCGTATATCGGTTACATCGCGGCCATTTTCAAGTGGCCCATGCATGCAAAACGACGTGACCATTTCAGGCCAGACTTTGTGCTGCCATTTGTAGGTGTTGTTTTTAAAATCAACCAAAACATCAGCTGTTTTATTGACTTCGTTACAATATATTGCCCAAAAATCGTCCCATTTTTCGAGATTATAATCAGCTGAATGCTGCATGGCCCGTTGCATGGGTTGAACCAGTACCAGCGAATTTAAATCCTGGTCGTTGTATTCTTTTCCGACCGAACAATACCACTGGCAACCCGAATATGCAATATTCCAACTGTCTTCTTCGCTGTATCCCGAGCGCAGTTCGCTGGCACGCATGATGTCGTAATTAACCAGCGTGGGTGCGCCGCAGCCGTGCCTCCCAACCACATCGCAGGCATAGTTCCAAAAAATTGGCTCAATATCGCTGTGCCACATGGCTCCGAGCTGATTATAACCACCGGTCATGTCATAAGCTTCGATGCCGATCCAACTCATCTCGTTGGTTGCATCTTTTAATTCCTGATTTCGTCCACCAAATGAGAAGTAGTTTCCGCCATATTTCAGATACAGTTCCGCTACCAGATCGCGGGCATACTCGTGGGTCATGATGCCTTTTTCGACATCATTTTTATAAAAGCCGATGAGCATTTGATCCATCCGACCGTAGCCATTTCCATGCCCGATAATACGCTCGAAAACCTGGAAGAAGTTAATCCATTGTACTGCTTCAATGAAGCTGGATGGAGCCTGGGTAATGATATTCTGGCATGAACGGGCAACAATTTTATAGTTTTCTTTCAATTCAGGATTCGTTTCGTTGCTTGCCAGTAAGTCTGCCTCGTTGGCATAGCGTTCAATAAAACGAAAAATTGAGTTGCATACCACTTCGGCAGCATTGAGGTAATCAACACTTTTTTTGTTGTCATTTCTCTGAAACCGTGCTCGGTTTATCTGGATTTTATTCAGAATTCCGCC
>JGI24143J45723_1001643_pt1 | contig 10480 bp, 8 predicted proteins | sample BarGraIncu00432A_FD_45723 | JGI IMG/M metagenome (IMG submission 45723)
ACCCTTGACACTACCGGTCAATAACCCGACCCGAACGCCAAACGGAGACAAGAGTTTTTGTAACGTTTCCGCATGTTGCGAAGCCAGAATTTCCGTAGGTGCCATCAACGCCGTCTGGAAACCTTCGTGAGCCGCCTGACGCGCCGCCAACCCTGCCACGACCGTCTTTCCCGACCCGACATCACCCTGCAACAAGCGGTTCATTGGCGTTTTCTTTTCGAAGTCCTGCAAAATCTCCCACGCCGCCAGCCGCTGCGCACCCGTCAGCTCAAATGGTAACTGTTTAACAAACGCCTTTACGACCGATTGGTTAAACGGAATATGCCAACCTTCTAACTTTGCATTCTCTTGGCGGTTCAATTGGCTGGCAAGCAATAACTCGAACAGTTCCTCGAACGCTAGACGCTCCCGACCTTTTCCGATATCCTCGGGAGTCTTTGGAAAATGCATCGCCAGTAGCGCATCGCTACGCGCCAGTAAATGCTCATCTTTAATAATATCTGGTGGCAATGTTTCAGGAAGCATAGTAATCAGCGGACGAAGTTCAGCCAGGATTTTACGCACCAGCGGCGTCTTCAAGCCTTTGATCGAACGGTATACGGGCAGGACCCTGTCGGTTTGCACTGGCATGTCGCTCACCTGCTCGGCGCTCGGATTAGTCAGTTGATAGCGATTGTAATTAAACTCGAATTCACCTGAAAAATAGAATTCCTCGCCCGATTTGAGCTGTGTCTCGCGGTACGGTTGGTTAAACCAAACGGCCTGTAATTTTCCACTCCCATCTGCCAGAGTAGCTGTCGTAATGCGCAGTCCTCGCCTGACAGGACGGGTGGCGATTGTTTCGCACCTGGCCTTTATCGTCGCTTTGCCAGGAGTAATATTGGCAATCTCGGTAATATGCGAAAAATCTTCATGAGCGCGAGGCAAGAAATTGATCAGATCGCCAACGGTATGAAGGTTCGCCGCAGCAAACTGTTCTCCAGTCTTGGCGCCAACGCCTTTTACCTTCTCAAGTGGAGATACGAGATTCATATATACAGTGTAGCAAGATTACGACAGATACAGCTAGATTGCCGTTTATAATCATTATCGATGGCGAAGCTATAACTTACACAAAGCAATATACCAGCAATAAAAAAACTTATTTTATATAATGTAGACTGTGGGGATTTTAAGCTTTTCTAGAGCTTAATCTTTAGGTTGGGCCATTGTTCACGCCAGTTCTTGCTTTGAATTCTGTTATGAAACGTATCTATAAGCGACGGATCTTTGAACTGAGTTATCGGACGCGCAATAAGGCCAAAAAGATCGTCAGTGCCATGGCAAAACAAAAACTTTAATTCATTATTTTCAAGTTTTACGGCTATACACGTAGCAGTCTCGACCCAATGGGCGATACCATCCTCGGTAGAATCGTAAGGTTTAAAATCATTAATATAGTGCATTCGAGCTTGGTTACGAACTTCCCAATCCGCACATGGGAAATCTTTTTTCATTTTCTCGTCATAAGACCAGTCTGTCTCGGCTTCAGTGTTACTGGCATTAAAGTAAACTAGGTCAACATCCTGTGTCGCCTTAACATTCCTACCTTCAAGATAGTTCCAGACTTTATTACGTAAAAAACCAGCCCCAATCCACCAATCAGGTAGATTCAGATTTTCTGCGGCACGTAGAACGTCCATCATCCATTCATCATCGTGAACCAAAATAGCAACTTCTTTTTCGGATGTAATAGTATTGATCATATATTCATATGATAGCAAATAACAAAACCGACAGTTACGTCAGTCTTGTTCCGCTTGGCAGCCCTTAGCAGACGAGTTTAGAACTATTTTGACAACCGACCATATAATTCCTTAAGCTGGGTATTGATAGCGATGTAGTTATTTTCTTCAATATATTCCCACGCTTTTCTGTAGTCAGGATTGTTTTGATGGCGAAGAATATCACGCTCTAGTCTCTCTGGAGCATCAAGTGTATCTAAGAAAATCGCTTTAAGTCCAGCGTGCACGGGTATATGGACTAGCGTCTTCCATTCAAGTTCGCTACCGAACATTGATCGCCACTCATCTATCAGCTTAATGTCTTGATTTTTGTCATGCATAGAAAAAGACGTGTTGTCTGTAAATAGTACATGTAAAAGCTCGTGCATCGCCGTTTCAATATGGATTTCGGGTGGACGACTCGGATTTAGTATAAGTGGATTACTAATGGACTTATTCCATGGAGCCACATATATATCAATAATGTTCTTTTTAAATTCAACACCGTATAAATCAACCATAGCTTCAAGAACTTTCTGAGCATGTTCTTCCCACGCTTTTTGAAGTTCTACAGTGTAATTTTCGATTTCCGGAAATGTTACAGTGCCCTGGTTTATGTCACCTGCCCATTTCTTTCTTTCATTTTCTGAAATGCTATTGAAAAGGAGCATTGAGCTCTGTATGCGAATTTTAGGAATATTCATATTCTAACTATAACAAGAAGCCTCTAAATTAGAGGCTTAAAATGCACCACCAACTGTGGCATATTTTTGGACTATTGCTCGTACATTGATGGAAGATCCGCCAATACAACCGTTGCGTTATCACCCGTCATTGATGCATATTTGTGCGTGATATATTCAGCAATTTTTTGTAGCGAAGCACCGTGTTTTTTTCTTTCCAAAACATCGTCCAGCACTTCTTGTGTAGTTTCCGAGAATAAGGCACCATCTGTACCAACAACCAGCAAACGAGGTCCTCGGGATTGCCAATCCGTACAATCTGGATCGGTTATGACACCGCGGTACCAATTGCTATCACCGAGTGAACGGGATACAGCGAGTCTACCAAAATAATCTCCAGAGACAAATACTCCTTCGTGTTTCATCCTGTTGATCTCGCTTTGATTCTCTACGTTGTGGAGATTTGGAGTACACGATAAGCGCGAGTTCGCGTTCTGAAGTCTATCGCCAGTAGGTGATATTAAATATGCTGGACTATCTCCCGCCCAATACGTTGCAATTGTTCGTTCGCCGGACAAATCGATATTAATATCAACAACCGTCGCCGTTGCTCCGCCGTCGATTGAAGCATTTTCTATTGCCCTGTCTGCTTTGCCAAATACTGTAGCTATATCTGTTATCGGTACACTGAGGTTTGAGCTAAAAACAGAATCGGCAATTCTCGCCGCATATTGCCCGTAATCTCCATGGCCGTCAAATACGTGTATTCTGGCACCTACTCCGTTTTTGTCTACGCGAAGATGATGCATACTATACACATCCTGCATTTCGTCGCGTTCTCCCTGGACGCTGCTTGCGCCAAATTCTCGGATTACCATAGGATTTTTCATGAATGCCAGTATACCATAACGAGCGGTTAATGTCAATATTACTGGTATTTTTAGCTAGTGCACGTGGAATACCTAGATATAGCGGCGGCACGTAAAAAAGCTACGAAGTGGTTTCTTTGCCTATAAGGGTCTAGCCCTCAACAGTTAAAAATACTCCGAAAAAAGTATACGTTATGCTATGTGAGTATGATGCACCGACGGATTATCACATAGATAATCGCAGCGCTGAAGGTGTTAAGATATTTTATGTTTAGGGTTAGACCCTGACACTAATAATCAGATTAATTCGTTCAACAGGCGAGTTACCTTCCTTAAATTATTCGCCTTTGTTTTTTGAAGAGGTATTTTTCCAATTCTTCAGATTAAAGCGTCCTTTGAACTTCTCGATAAATTCCTTTCCTGTCGAAAGAGCACCTACCCAGAAGAATACCTCGGCAAATAGTATACAAGTCGACACTACCACTACCTTCTGGGCTACACCAAGAGAAGTAAGCGGGATATATAAAGGACTGAGCCAAAGAATGACTGCCATAGCGAGAAAGCCGATTCCAACTTTAAAAACGATGCCTTTACTTTTCAAATTCGTTATATTTACCATTTATATAGTTTAGCATTATAAACCTAATAAGTAGACTCGTTTGGTTACAACCTGTGGACTCGTAAGCACCTAGTGAAATCGGACTGAATTGAAGAAGAGCTACGAGCTACCTAGCTAACAGCTAGAATTCCTTCAAGCACCAACGCCGTGTCTTCCCAGCAAGATACTTCAATCGTCTCGATACCCATCGCTTTAACGGGGTAGTCGTTGCCGCCTTCGCGGAGTTTGTCACCGATAAACAAAATATCTTCTTTGCTAATATCCATCTTTTCAATCAGTTTTTGCATGCCATAGGCCTTGTCGACGCCAATCATCGTAACGTCAATTGAGGTCGTGCCGCCAACACGAGCTTCCAAATCAAGCACCAGTGGTGCAATATAGTCGCGCAAGGCAAGTTTTTTGGAGCCGTCGGGATCCCAGGCGTACTTATTTTCAGCGGGCGCTTGTTGGCCAAGGGCAGAAAACGTAATTTGCGAACCACGATCTTCAATGATATCGCCAAATGGCGCTTCTTCCCATAAACCGAGCTCTTTCGCACCCTTTTCGAGAGCTGCGACAATCCGCGCCTTTTGCTCATCGGTTAACGTTTGAGAATATTGCAGCTGCCACTCATCATCGAGCTCGTCATGTCGATAATATTGCGTACCACATGTCGGCATCAAATGAAGTCGGGTTAACTGCCGAGGAGTTGCCTCTAACCGGTCGACCACTTGAATCTTAAATTGCTCAAACTTACCACCAGATATAATACAAACATCATACACATCTAAAAGCTGCACGAGTAGTTCGCCCATTCGGTCGGCTAGTGGTGATTTAGTGATTGCTAATGTGTCGTCGAGGTCAAATGCGATTACTTTTTTAGTCATAAGGACTATTATATCAGCTTGCTAGCGAACTAAAATAAAGCTGTTTTTGCCCTTTTTGAGAAGCGAAACTTCGATAATTGTCCGATTGTCGTTCACTTTTTCACCATTGACAGATACGGCTCCACTTTCAATCAATCGGCGGGCTTCACCGTTACTGGTAGCAAAGGCACTTTCAACCAGTGCTTCGGTAATCGTTTTTCCTAATGCAATAACGGGGATTTCACGCGCCAGAGTTTCTAGGTCGTCACCTTGAAGCGACTGAAAATCAGCGCGACCAAACAGAACGTCAGTGACCCGTTCAACGCTTTCGGTTCGTTCTTTACCGTGAACGATAATCGTAACTTCACGGGCCAGCGCTTTTTGAGCTTCGCGCGCGCCAGGGTTGACGGAAATCTGGGCCGACAAACGGTCAATTTCGTCTTTATCAAGCAAAGTATAAACTTTTAACAGATCGGGCACACTGGCGTCATCCAGATTGAGCCAGAACTGGTAAAATGCGTAAACGCTGGTTTTAGCGGCGTCAAGCCAGATCGCACCACCTTCGGATTTGCCGAATTTGACACCTGTGGTTTTGTTAATAATAAGCGGTGTTGAATACACATGCACCTCTTTGGCGTCCAGACGACGTATCAAATCAACGCCAGTGATAGAATTACCCCACTGGTCCGCTCCACACACCTGTAACGTAACGCCAAACTCGCGATTCAGGTGTAAAAAGTCGTAGCCTTGAATCAACGAGTAGCTGAACTCAGCGTAGCTGATACCGGAGCCGTCTTCGCCGATGCGAGACTGTACAAAGTCACGGCTGAGCATCTGAGAAAGTGGCACATTTTTTCCAACTTCACGCAAAAAATCAATATAGTTAATATCTTTAAACCAGTCATAATTGTCGACAAGTGTAAAATCTTTGCCAGCAAAAACGGTTTTATACTGAGCCGTGATACCGGCCTTATTTTTGGCAATTTCATCGAGCGTCTTTAGATTACGCTCATTAGCCTTGCCGTCTGGGTCGCCAATGATACCGGTAGCGCCACCAACCAACAGATAAGCTTTGTGACCAGCGTCAATAAAGTGTCGCACCATCATGGCAGCTGCTAGGTTGCCAATCTGCATACTGTCGGCACTAGGGTCAACACCCCAATAGAATGAAAGTGGCTGGGCATCTAAGACCGTGAGGTCTTTAAGTGTCGTCTGATTTACGAAACCGCGCCACGAGAGTTCTTCGGAAAGATTCATTCTATCTCCTTATCTGATATTCATCTGGTAGTATAGCAAAAGTTTAGGCTTTACGCATCTCAATTAATGCTATAATAGAGCGTAATACTGCTTATGGGAAATATATAACTGTGGCCAAAAAACCTTCACAATCACGCAAGTTAAGTGTGTACTCCAATCTTTCGCACCGCCTCAAGACTAAAAAGGATGCGGAGATCCGTAAACGTGCCCAATATTTGGCAACGTTGCCAAAACATCCCGTCAAACGCTTTCTTTACCGCATGCATCCAAAACGCCTGGCAGCCTACTGGTTTAGCAAACGCGGTGCCATTATGGCACTCAAGGTGGCTGGTGTGGCTATTCTTATTCTGGCACTGCTTGTCGGTGGACTATTTGCTTACTTCCGTAAGGACCTTGATGCGATTCGGCCCGGTGAACTTGCCAAGCGAGTACAAACTACGGTCAGTAAGTACTATGACCGTAACGGGGTCCTTTTGTGGGAAGACAAGGGCGACGGTAACTATAAGCTCGTCGTTCAAAGCTCCGAGCTGAGTGATTACCTGAAAAAAGCGACGGTCGCGATTGAAGACAAAGAATTTTATACCCACAACGGTGTCAGTCTGCCAGGGCTGGTGCGAGCTGTCGTCAACAATGCCGGTGGTGGTAGCGCCCAGGGCGGTTCGACCCTCACCCAACAACTCGTCAAGCAAGTCTTCTTTGCCGACGAAGCACAAAACCGAGGTATCAGTGGTATACCACGAAAAATTAAAGAGCTCATCTTGTCAGTCGAAGTCGAACGGATGTACGACAAAGATCAGATTCTGACGCTGTACCTTAACGAATCGCCTTATGGTGGTCGCCGTAACGGCGCGGAATCTGGTGCTCAAACCTACTTCGGTAAAGCAGCCAAAGATCTGACGCTGCCTGAAGCTGCCCTTTTGGCATCAATACCTCAGAACCCTTCAACCTATGATCCTTACAACGTCGCTGGCCACGAAGCGCTTATCTCCCGCCAGCACACCGTCCTTGATAATATGGCCGATCAGCACATGATTACTCAAGCGGAGGCCGACGCAGCCAAGAAATTCCCTATTATCGACAGCCTCAAACCGGCGTCAGATCAATATACGAATATTAAGGCACCTCACTTCGTCCAAATGGTTCGCAGTCAGCTCGAAGCAGAACTTGGCAAAGCGACCGTCGGACAAGGCGGCTTAACCATCACGACGACGCTCGACTACCGAATTCAACAAAAACTCGAAGAAGCTATGAACACTATGTTTAGCTCATATGTACCTAACTGGGCCGGCTTTACCAATGGTGCCGCCACAGTCGAAGACACGCAAACCGGACAGATTGTCGCTTTACTTGGTAGTCGCGATTTTAATTACGCCGGCTTTGGCCAAGACAACGCCGCTGTTGCCTCTATCCAGCCAGGTTCAACCGTCAAACCGTTAGTGTATGCGCAACTCTTCCAACAAAAAGCCACCGGACAACAAAATTACGGTAGCGGCTCAATCCTCAAAGACGAAAATATTGACGCCATCTACGGCGCAAAGTTGCAAAACGCCGACCAAAAATTCAACGGAAACATCACGATTCGATCAGCTCTTGCAACGTCCCGTAATATTCCAGCTGTCAAAGCTATGTATATATCCGGTATTAACCCAACGATTACTACGATTCACGACATGGGTGGGGCAAGTTACTGTACGCAGGGTACTGAAACCCAGGCCGGCTTATCGGCAGCTATCGGTGGCTGTGGTATCAAGCAAGTCGACCTCATCAACGCCTTCGCCTCGCTCGGCCGACAAGGAGTCTATAAACCACAGGCTTCTATCCTGGAAGTTAAAAATAGTTCCGGTGAAGTTATCAAAAAATGGACGGATGACAGCAAGAAAGTTATCGACCCTCAGTCGGCTTACATTGTCAGCGACATCTTGACTGACGATAATGCCCGTGCACCACTCGACGGACACCATGCCTTGGGTATGGATATTCCTGGCGTCAAGACCGCCACCAAGACTGGTACGTCAGATAAAGGCGGCTTCGCAAAGGATATCTGGATGGTCAGTTACAGCCCAGCTCTCACAATGGGAGTATGGCTCGGTAACTCCGATACGACAATTCTAAAAAAGGGAAATTCATCCCTACCGGGACCAATCATCGCAACCGTTATGTCGTACGCTCACAAAGAAGTCTACGCCCCTGCTGGCAAATGGAAAATCGGTGACTGGTTTATTCAACCTGCCGGTATCCAAAAAGTTGGCAGCGAACTGTTCCCATCGTGGTGGAGCAAAACACAGGGTCAAACTACTTCAAAGATGACGTTTGACAAAGTCTCGAAAAAGAAAGCGACTACCTGTACGCCTGATGGCGCCAAAATAGTGCTCGACGTCTCAAAGATGACCGACCCTGTTTCTAAGAAGGATATCTATATTGCTCCAGACGGCTACGACAGTACTTCTGACGATAACGTTCACCAATGTGGCGATGCCCAACCGAGCGTATCAGTGACCGCGACTATGACTACTCCAAACACCTATACCATTACGGCTACTGTCACGCAAGGTACCTTCGCAATCGGCACTGTCGACATCAAAGTAGGTGGTACGACAGTCTCGACCGTTACAGCCCCTGGACCTTACACATTCACATACATCGTTCCTGTCGGGGCAACGACACCGCAAACAGCCACCGCAGTTGTAACCGATACCGGATTTTACAGCGCCACCTCAACGACTGCATCAATCCCTGCGCACACGTGAAGTGCTGGGAATAATACAAACAAAAAACACCCCTGAGAGCGGGGTGTTTTTTTATATTTATAGACTGCTATTGGTTGTTTAGCATCTCAATCAATGACGCTTCGTTTTGAGCCGACGTACGGGGCTTTTTAGCTGGCGCTTTACTACGAGCCTTTTGCTGATGAGACTGAGCGCCTGAGTTGTTCTGGCGCGAATAACGAGGCGTGTCAGATGTACCACGTGAAGCACTACTCGCATTGGCGGCCAGTCGTTGATCGTTGCGATCGCTGTGATAGGTCATTGGTGCTGGCTGCTGCAGTACTATAGGGGACTGATTAGTCTGTTTCCTTGGCGCAGGAGCTGATTGCTGTTTCTTCGAGAATGTTCGCTCTTCGTTCTTTTTGGTATCAACTAGCTTTGCGAACATCATTTTGCCAGCTGCGGTTTGCAGACTACGAATAAATTCGATCTCGGCAGTTTTACCAATCAGCTTGCTGGCATGCTCAACGACGACCATCGTGCCGTCTGTTAAATGACCGACCGCTTGGTGCCCGTCTTGACCTTTTTGGGTCAGCTCAAGCAAAATTTTCTCGCCAGGCAAATAGGCCATTCGAAGACTCATCGCTAAGTCGTTGACGTTCAATACGATAATATTCTCGACCTGAGCAACTTTGTTCAGGTTATAGTCAATCGTACAAACGGCGCCGTTATACTGCTTAGCGAGTTTTAGCAGGCGCTCATCGACGCCCTCTTCGGCTTTACTACCGTCCTGAAAGATTTCGACTTTGACGTTCGGCATTGCCTGAAGCTCTGTCACAATATCCAGTCCGTGCCGGGCACGACTACGCTTTTCGGTATCGGCATTATCAGCCAAGTACTGAAGTTCGCCGATAACGCTACGAGGAATGAACAGCGTGTCACTGCCAATAAATCCCGACTGAGCGATAGCGATAATTCGACCATCAATCAGTACTGAAGTGTCGACAAAAATAGGTCGACCAGCTTTTTTGTTAACTGATTTTTTAGTATTAACGGCGACAAGGTACGTCGCTTCGGCTGCGATAATAAGCAGCAATATGATCATGATTGTTTCCATGTGTTTTGTATCCTTAGTTTTGTAGGTAATCGATCAGCGCACTGCGCAGGTCGGTTACACCTTTAATAAATGAATTCTTACTGTGAGCTTTGGGAGCAATAGCCCTCGTAAAACCAAGCTTTTTCGCTTCGGCTATGCGCCGATCGGCAGCCTGTGCCGAACGAACCTCTCCTCCTAGACCAACCTCACCAAAAACGACGACCCCCTCGTCAATGCGTCGTCCCACTGCAGCGCTGGCAATCGCCATACAAATCGCCAGATCGGCTGCCTGGTCGTTCAATCGGAGTCCACCAACGACGTTGATGTAAATATCTTTATCTGATAAATTCAGTTTTGTCCGTCGTTCTAGGACCGCAATTAGAAGATTGAGACGATTTAAATCAAATCCAGAGGCTGTACGCTTAGGATAACCGAAACTGGTAGGATTTACAAGTGCCTGTATCTCTACGAGCAGCGGCCTGGTGCCTTCAAGCGTTGCGAGCACCACTGAACCATCGGCATCCTGACGCTCCGCCAGAAGGGCGGCAGACGGGTTCTCCACCAACCGCAAGCCCTCCTCGTACATTTCGAATATCGCCGCTTCGCTGGTTGAACCAAATCGATTCTTGACCGCTCGAACGAC